>ERZ773168.4082-NODE-4082-length-9887-cov-3.817026_pt1 | contig 9887 bp, 9 predicted proteins | sample MGYA00511261_ERZ773168 | MGnify/ENA primary metagenome ERZ773168 (study PRJEB29015, sample SAMEA2737855) | human gut metagenome | biome: human gut; feature: human-associated habitat; material: faeces | place: China | collected 2012 ... | reverse complement strand
GGAAGGACAAAAAGAAAAATTAACTGTTGTCTGGAATGCATACATCATGCCGCCCAAGTGCGGCATCAGAATCTCGGTCACATCGATTGTGCTGTGATTGCAGATTTCTGCAGAAAACACCAGACGATCCTGCTCGCAACGGCAGGTCACCTTTGCGGAAATGTCATATTCTCCGAAGGAATCATAGCTCAAAATCAGCGCGTCAGGGGCTTCTGCCACATCAGAAATATGCCCCGACAGTTTGACCCGTTCGCCGTTCTTCAAGCCATAGAGTTCAATCAACGGGTCGCGCGGCGCGCGGCGGACATAGTTGGTATTGGTGGAAAGATTCCACAGTTCCGTGAAATTTCCGATCTTACGGTCGAAACAAGCCCTGATTTTATCGGTTCTCAATTCCATAGCAGTATACCTTATCAATAACCAAATTCGTTATAGCGTTCCAGCGCCTCACCGTTGATTTTGGGAGCATTCGGCATATGGTTGGAGATATAGACACTAGGTTTCAGACCCTTTGCCAGCAGCTTTTCCACCACTGTGCTTTGCAGCGCCCACATCAAATAGCTGGCGCTGATACCGCTTGCCGGGCAGATACCCTGTCCCAACGCAGGCACATCGACCAGCGTATCACCATAGTTCGTGCAGTTATCAATACAGTAGGTACACGCCTCAAAAAGGCGCTTTCCGCTGGGGTGCTTGCTTGTCAGGTGGCTGGAGTATTCGACAGACGTCAAAGCGATTGTGGCACAGCCCATCTCGTTCGCCTTAATGGCAAGGTCTACCGGGAAGTAGTTGTATCCCGATACAGAACCGATCATAATGACATCTTCCGGCAGAACATTGGCTCTGCCCAGCACATAATCCGCAAATCCGGGAATGCTGTCATATCCGATGATACCGCGCGCCGGAGAAGGGCGATACCGCACCGGGTTCTGGATTTCGCAGGTGATCTTGATGGGCTTTATCGCCATCATACCGCCGGTTCGACCGACGGCCTCAAACATCAACATATGCCCGGTGTCCATAATATGCCATGCGCCGCCTTTTTCCAGGCGATTCGCAATTTCATCGGCAGCTGCAAGAATCGTTTCCCGCTGGGTGTTTTCTGCCTTGGTCAGCACGTTTTTCATGGCAGAAAAATACTCATCCATTAACATAGGTTGTCCCCCATTCAGCTTGTATATTTTTCAAAAAGTCTTCACGCGAATCCATGCGGCCGACAATCTCGTACATCACAAAAAGTGCCGCGCCGACAATGGGTTCAAACATAGGTTTCCTGTAACTGCATTGCGGCAGTTTCTCTTTTAAGGCAGACTCAAAGCGTTTCGTAAAAATGTCGCCCATATGGCTGGTTCCGCCAAGTAAGGATACCGGCAGTTCATCGTTTCCTACACGCCTTGCCACGGCAGCCGCCAAGTCCGCCAGACATACAGATGCCTCATCCAGAATTCCCAGCGCATCTATGTCCCCTGCCTTGGCAGCTTCTGCCACCGTATAAGACAGCTTTGCTATTTTTTCCCGTGTAAAGTCCGGTTTATATGCGCCCTGCCTTAACGAGGGGATACTCTCCATATGCAGCTGCTTCAGTGCCAGCGTTTGCAGCAAGGTGTTGGTACTGCCGCGATCCCATTGCTGTGTGATCCTGTCCAGACACATCAGCCCCATATGGTAACCGCTGCCTTTGTCGCCAAAGAGTGGTCCCCATCCGCCGACGGATATCCAACTTCCCTTTTTATCTCTGCATACGGCAAAGGAACCCGTTCCGGATAAAACGGCAATGCCTCCCGGTTCCCCCAAGGCTCCGTAATACGCGTTATACTCATCGCCTAATACCATCAGCCTTGTTTTCGGGAAACGATCACGCACCGCATTGGCGGAATTTTTGAAGCCGGGAATGAACAGACAGATTTCATTCAGATCCGTATCCCGGATACCTGCCTGTTGCAGACAATCCGAGATGCCGCCGCACACAGCATCTGCAGCGGCATCCGGGTTTATAAAGATGGCATTGGTTCCCTGTGTCTTGCTGAAGCCATGTATATGTCCGGACAGATCAAAGAGCATATATTCTGTTTTGGTTCCCCCGCCGTCACACACCAAATACATGGTCATTACCTCCATCCATCAGGAAAGCGCCGGGATTCTTGTGCGGTACAGTGCAACAGCCTTGGCGTTAAACTCATCGCCACCGGGAATATTGGCACTGCGCAATATCGGGGGAATTTCGCCGTTTTTCAAGTACAGGTTTTCGATTTTCAGAACAATTCTCTGTGCGATAAACAGGCTGCCGAAGGTAGAGGCACCTCCCGTCACCTGATTGGTTCCGGGAACGGTAAAGACGCCATCTCCAAAGGGCGCATGGTTATCGATCACGATATCCGACACATCACACAGATGCTTTCCGATGGCACTGCGCGGTTTCAGCTGCTCCGAGACCGTCTTAGACGTGACGCATACAACCGTCAGCCCCTTTTGCTTTGCGTACAGCGCAGCTTCAACCGGCACGGTGTTGATGCCTGTGTTGGAAGAGATGATGATCGTGTCGCCCTTTTGCAGGGATGCCTTGCCCAAGACCTCCGCAGCCTTGCCGGATTTGCGTTCCATCTGTGTGCTGGTTATCGCGCCGGTGTGGAGCATCAACTCATCCGATAAGATTGGGTTAATGGGAACCAGTCCGCCGCTTCGATAGAACATCTCCTCGACGATCATGTGGGAATGACCTGTTGAAAAGACGTGCAGCAAACCACCGTTTTTGATGGAATGGTAGGCTGCCTCCGCGGCTGCTTCCATCGGTTCCTGCTCCTGCTGCTCGATGCGATTCAGCATCTCATAGATTTTGGACAGATAGCTTCCGTCAGGCAGGAGTTTTTCTGTCATAAGGCCCTCCTTTCTAAAAAAGGGCGGCATATTGCCGCCCTTCCTTCCGGGTCGTACCGGTGAGCCAATTATTTGTTAAGGATCTCTGCTGCCTGCTCGTCCACGCGGGTCTCAAATTCTTCCGGCGTGATTGCACCGGCCCACAGAGTTTCGCATTCCTTCTGGAACATGGTCTGGAAAGCAGAACCATTGAGGTTCGTGGGATAAGGAACGGCAGTTTCCAGAGCTTCCACGAAGTACTTGTTATAGGGAGCCTTTGCCTCAAACGCAGCGGTATCGACCAGCTTAGATGCGGGCAGACCGAAGTTCATATCCAGCGCGATCTGCTGACCTTCCTTACCGGACAGGAACTCCACAACACGCCAAGACAGATCAGGGTTCTTTGCGGTTTTGGGGATGACCCAGGTGTTTACAAAAGAAGAAGTCTTGCTAACGCCATCAATGGAAGGCATGGGCAGAACAGTGTACTCCGTGCCGTTTGCATCCATGTTAGAAGCAGTGGACAGGGCGCCAATCTGCATGGCAACCTTGTTTGCCATAAAGGGAGCGAACTCGTTGTCGCCGAACTGAGCAGCCTGCGTTGCAGTGGGGCATACCTTGTAGGTGTTGCACAGGTCATACATGAACTGGACAGCTTCCTTGGTCTTGGGGTCGGTAGACAGAACGCTTGCCTTGCCGTCTTCGCTGTACAGCTTGCCGCCGAAGGCTGCGATCATAGCAAAGGTCTGGTCGGTATAGTTCTTCCAGTAATAGCCCCACTGTGCATCGGCACCGGAACCCTTGGTCAGCTGCTTTGCCACCTCGACAAAGTCATCCATCGTCCAATCTTCGGAAGGAATTTCCACACCGGCGTCCTTGAACATCTTGGTGTTGATGTACATGACCTTGGGGGTGATGTCACGGGCAGCCGCGTACATCGTGCCGTTCACGGTCAAAGCCTCGGTAACGACGGGATAGAGGGAATCCTTGTACTCCTGGCTGGCCAGATCGTCCAGCGGCATCAGCATACCGTTCAGCGCATAACGGGGCACCTGGTCCATAGCAAGCATCATTACATCAGGAATCTCACCTGCTGCCAGCTTGGTAATCATGGTGTCCGCATACTTGCTGGGAATGGTAACGAACTCCAGCTTGATATCCGGATTTTCTGCTTCAAAATCCGACTTCATCTTCTGCAGGTGCTCAAATTTGGTGATGTCCCACCAAGTATACACAGTAAGGGTAACAGGGTCTTTCGTTTCAGGGGTCGAGGCAACCGTAGATGTTTCTTCGCTGCCGGAAGCAGCAGGTGCCGCACCGGAGCTTGCGCTGTTGCCGCCGCAGGCAGCAAGGGATAGGATGAATGTCAGAGCCAAAAGCAGTGCAAAGACATTGCGAACGATCTTTTTCATTTCTAGTCCTCCGTTTTGTATGAATATTGTACGACCGTAACAGGCCGCGAGTCCTTGATTATTTTCCGCCGAAACCGGAGTTCATGGCAGATGCCATGAAGTACTTCTGGAACAGCAGGAATACGATAACGATGGGCACGATGCTCATGGTTGCACCGGCCAGAAGAACTGCCCAGTTGGGATCCCATTCCTTGAGGTATTTAAGACCTACCGTCAGGGTCAGTTTGTCATAATCGTTGATTACGATCATCGGCCAGAGGAATGCGTTCCAAACGCTGCGGAACGACAGAATTGCCGTTGTAGCAATGGCAGGCTTTGCATTGGGAAGTACAATCTTGAAGAACACACCCAGTCGGGAACAGCCATCCACGATTGCTGCATTTTCAAGATCCTTGGGGATGCTCAGGAAATACTGCCGGAAGAAAAAGATGTTGAATGCGTTCGTTCCGGTAAACATACTGGTAAGGAACAATGCGGTATAGGTGTTCGCCAGATGCGCATCAACAACGATTTTGTAGTTCGGGATAAGCGTTACATGGCTGGGCACCATCATGGTTGCCACAAACGCAAGGAACAAGATGTTCCTTCCCTTAAACTCCAACCGAGTCAGCGCATAGGCTGTCAGGGATGCTACGGCAATCATGCATATGGGCATTGCCACAGCAAGGAAGAATGAGTTTACGACAAACTTGCCGAACGGCAGTACCTGAAACAAACGCTCATAATTGTAAAGCGTTGCCGGCTTCGGCAGCAGATCCAGCGGAGAGCCGCCATAAAGCTGTTCCGACGTCTTAAAGGACGACAGCACCGACCATACGAACGGATAAATCATCGTCAGCGACAAAAGCACCATAAAGCAGTGATAAACCACTGACCCAATGCGCTTACGGGCCTTGACGCCCAGGGATTTCTGTTTCATTTTATTCTCCTCCCTGTTCGTTGCGGAATTTATACTGGATCAACGACACAACCATAATCAATGCAAAGAATATCCATGCCAGTGAGGATGCATAGCCCATGTTGTAGCTGCTGAAGGCTTGTTCGTAGATGTAATACATCATGGTACTGGTCGAACCCAAAGGACCGCCGGCTGTCATAATAAAGATGGATTCGAACATATTGAACGCTTCGATTACCAGAAGAATCATGACAACAAACGTTGTGTTCGACAAAAGCGGCAATGTGATGCGGAAAAACTTCTGGATTTCGCTGGCGCCGTCCAGCTCCGCTGCTTCATACAGGGTTTCTGGTATCGTCTGAAGACCGGCAAGGAACATAATCATATAGTAGCCGCCCATCTGCCATACACGCATGATGACAAGTGCCGGCTTGCTCCACGCTGTATCACCCAGCCACATGGGTACGTCATTCAGTCCGATTGCCATCAGGAAGTTGTTGATCAAACCCATATCCGGGTTGAAGATCCACAGCCAAACCATACTGACCGCAACCGTTGAGGTAATGCTGGGCAGGAACAGCGCCACGCGGTAAATGTTGTTCACCCAACTGGTCTTTTTGTTGATCAGTATAGCCAGTAAGAGGGAAAGCGCCAGAACGATGGGAACCAGCGTGACGACAAAGTAAAGCGTATTGCCAAAGTACTTATAAAAATACTGATCCTTCGTGAAGGCTCGGATATAATTGTCAAAGCCCACCCATTTGGGAGCGCTGAGCAGATCATAGTCTGTCAGGGACAGATAGAAGGAATACAAGATTGAGCCAAAGGTGAAAATGCTAAACCCAATTAGGGCCGGTGAAACAAACATCCATCCCAAACAGGCTTCGCGTCGTTTCAGCGTCATAAACCGTTTTTTCGGTTCCTTTACTGTCGGATTCATCTGTGTCCTGTGCTCCTTTCAAATCCTGTCAATAAATACATGTTGTCATGTTGTTATAACGTCTATATCAATTTTTTATTGCGTCCTGTGGAACGGACGCAATAAATTGGTTTATTTTTCCAATGTTACATTAAAAACATACTTATCTCCGCGATATACGGATTCCGTATATTCAAGCGGAACTCCCGCACCGTCATACGCAGTTCGCGTAATCCTCAGCACAGGCGCACCGGCTTTGATCTGGAGCTGCTTTGCTTCCTTTGCCTTTGCCAAACCGGATTGAATGCTCTCGATTGCCTTTGCAGGCTCACAGCCGTAACGCTGTCTAAAAAGCGTATAAAGCGACTTGCTCATATCATATGTTTCGATCCCTGCGAATCTGGCGAACGGCAGGCAAACCGTTTCAACCGCCATAGGCACTGCATCCGCACAGCGCAAGCGAGAAATGATGTATACCTTTTGGGTGCCATCCAATTCCAATGCGTTGGCGACCGGCTCACTCGGAAATTCCAAACTCTGTGAAATCAGTGAAGTGGAAGGTTCCATACCAATGCTGCGCATTTCATCGCTGAATCCTATCAAGTGGTTCAATTGCATTCCGGCTCTTTTTGCCGCTACAAAACTTCCCTTCCCTTGTATTTTGTAGATGTAACCACTCTGCGCCAAGCCATCTAACGCTTGTCTTACCGTAATACGGCTTACGCCGAAAATCTCACCTATGGTTTCCTCCGTGGGCATTTTGTCGCCCTCTGCCAACTTTCCTGACTCAATGAGTGACCGATAATAGCTAATGATCTGAGAATATCTTGGTGCAGCTTTCATAATTGTTTGTACCCTTCCCTCTTAGCTTATTCAGTTTTCCCTCATCTACTTGTTATGACAACATAATAACATCCCTCTCTTCTGTTGTCAATGCATTTTCACACACATAGGTCAAGTTTGTGAAATACTGCCAATTTAAGCAGTGCCGTTTTATACAAAAAGGCAGTCTTATTGTCAGCGCATTATCTGTAAATACAACTTTGCAAAAATGAGCATTTTGAAATATCATTCTCATAGGAGATTGCGGCACAATTCCCCAAATTCTTTGTTATCCCCGCTGTATCACCCGATACAGCGGTATTTTTGTTGTCAAAAAAGGAGTTATTGCAATGTCTAACGAAAACAAAATCCGTATTCTGTATGTTCAGCCGGGCAAATATCCGGAAGAACGGCTTGTTGCAAATGAGCTGCATCCCCTTCAGCAACTTATCGCTGGGTAGCGGGTTATATTTCTTCCGTCCGCAATCTCCAAGAAAGAACACTCATTCTCTCTTGAGATATTTCGGCATATGGGGCATCTGCATCACCTCCTTGCCCGCGCCTGTTTTTGTAGGTTTACTTTTGAAAATAGAAAAACGCCCAACATCTCCCGAAACTGTTCGCTTTCAGGGCGATTTTGGACGTTTTTGTTTGATATGAGGGGCTTTACGATGGTGGGGAATATAACTTTATCGCTTATGGTGGGAAAGCCCGCTATTTGCTGCTTTGTGGCAATAGAAAAGCGCCACATCGCTGCGGCGCTTTTGCTTTGCCCGGAAGATGGAACGGGGGCTGTTCAGTTATCTGTTGTGCTTTTTCTTGCTGGCAACAACGGCTGTTCCAATGGCTGCACTACCGCTGACAAGCATAAGGACAACCAGCAAAGCAGGGTTGCTTGTGTCGCCGGTCTGCGGAATGGTGTACTGAGGTCTGGCTGTTGCAGCAGGTGCCGGAGTGGCCGTTGCAGCAGGTGCCGGAGTGGCTGTGGCAGCAGGTGCCGGGGTAGCCGTGGCAGCAGGTGCCGGGGTGGTCTTGTCGGCGTCCTTGTACTGCAGGGCAGCAATCGCATCTTCAATAGCCTTAGCCATTGTATCAACCTCGGTCTGCTCGGTAATGTTTTTACCACGGACAACGGCATTGACAGCTGCCTCCACAGCGGTGAAGTCCTTGTAGTTGTCCTTGTTCAGTGCATTTGCTTTGGCAATGGCTGCATCAACCTGAGTGTAGTCGGCAGGTAAATAAGTCATTGCAATCGTCTGCGTATGCGTTGCCGCATCGGCGGTGATCGTTATATTGCCGGTGTATGCTTTGCAGTTATCGGCTGTTACTTCAACAGGGTAAGTTCCGGACTCCAAACTGACAGAGCCGGTAACCTCCTGACCATTCACTTTAACAACAACATTGGTCAGACCGTCCGGCGTTACAACGAAAGAAACCGGATAAACAGCCTTTGTGATAAAATGAACATTCTTATAAAGTGCAAAATATTGGGTTCCGCTGGAAAGCAGGTCGATTTCTGTTTCTTCCGAGTCTACAGCTTTTGCATAGTTCAGATGATAGCCATCGGCAATCACAGGCACACATTCATCAAAAATTGCAGGGATATTGTTCACATTCGTATTCTTTGCATCAATCTCTGCTTCTTCTACGGTGAAAGATCCTTTACCGCCCATGGGGTATTTACCGTCAGTGGTTACTTTGGCACCACCCTTGATCAAAATATTGCCTTTTGTCCATAGCGCGGCGTCCGCAGTAGAGGTACAGCTTACCTTGCCGCCATCAACCGTCAAATTACCTGCGGCAAACAGACCGGGATAATAGCTTGTTGCTTTGACTGTGGATTGAGCAATCTCAATATCGCCGCCGTTTCCTTCTTGATCTTTCCAGATATATGCTCCGTTGCGTCCGTCCTGAGTCGCCTTAAGCGTAACATCGGCGCCGTTTACAATCTTCAGCCTATGGGCATCGATTCCGGCATACAAGCCGGTGGAATTCAAAGTTGCCCCGTCAATTTCGACCATTCTTCCGGCTATGCCCAATCCGCCTTTAGAGTTTATTATGACCCTTGCTTTATCGGAAATCTTGACGTCAGCCGCTGTGCTAATTCCATCGTAGTTTTCCCCGATAACGTTGATCACCAGTGTTCCGTCGCCGGTAATCTCCACAGAATTGCTGGAATTGGGGGCTATTCCCATTCCTCCGTAGGGATCGGTTCGGGTAATGCTATTTGTCCCGGTCAACCGTATCTTCAATGTACTGGGGATAATCGTATTAATACCGTAGTCTGACATGGTGTCGTTGTCAAGGGTAGCGTTGTTCAAGGACAAGGTGTGCGTGGTCGGCTCATAGCTTACTGTTCCACTGCAAAGATTATCCTTATTCTCAGACGTGACCTGTACGCCGTCTACCCAGATGCCGTAGACCGTGGGATCCGCTGCCAGAGCTGTGACAGGCAGGAGTCCAACTACCATTACAATGCTGAGTAGGATTGCAAATAGTTTTTTCTTCATAACAGTTCCTCCATTTTTAAATTGTCTGCTTGGTTCTTTCTTCGCAACGGACATACCGAGAAAAGATGTGTTTACGGGTGGTAGTTAGGATTTCAATATCAAACTACCGTCCTTCCGGCAAATGCCGTGATTGATACAAGACAGAGTACCATACACGGGGTGAGCATAATGCTCAAAATTCGTTTTTCATCTTGTTTCCTCCGTTTCGTCATCCATAGACAGCTTAAAATCGTATTTCATTTCCAGTATGGCAAATAGTTTGTGCATGACATCTGTGGCAATCGCCTTGATATCCAGCGTTTGAATAAAGGCAAGCACCTGCCCCTGCTCCTCCTCCGGCACCTTATACACCCGAAGTGCCGCCGTGAGAAAACGGCTGAGCTTGCGCTCCAGCGGAAAATGGATGTCACATTTGTGCGCCATATAGCTGCGCATCAGCCCCGCCGTGCCGATGTCCATTTCATAAAAATCGC
>ERZ773168.4081-NODE-4081-length-9888-cov-5.237771_pt1 | contig 9888 bp, 7 predicted proteins | sample MGYA00511261_ERZ773168 | MGnify/ENA primary metagenome ERZ773168 (study PRJEB29015, sample SAMEA2737855) | human gut metagenome | biome: human gut; feature: human-associated habitat; material: faeces | place: China | collected 2012 ... | reverse complement strand
AACGGCTTTCGCCGTTCTCATGGCCTCGTTGGGCTCTCGTTTATTCAGTTTGCTTGAGAATTATTCCACAATCTCCCAGTCATCAGCCAGCATATCAGCCTCCGCGCCGCTAATCGCGGCTCGGAATGCCAATTCGCAATTCATTTCTCTTTCGCGTTCTTTGGCCCATATTGGAACTGCTCGTTGAAAGTCAAATGTCTTCATTGTCAATCCTCTCTGAATACTAACTCATGCAGATAGAAACCACAGTCAACTTGCAATTTTTATATTGCTCAACCAATACGTTGTATCATAGCTAGAAGACTGATTCTGGTTTAAAACAAAATAGATGGTATCACCCGTATTTACAGAAGTCGCTACGCTGAATTTAATGCCCTGCGCATCGTCAAAGTCCAACATTCCCCATCCACTTTCCGGCCATATTTGCGTTCCATTTTTAAGGATTTTCAACCGAATCCCATCGCCTCCCGTGATATCAAGCTTTTTTACCTCATTTGAAATAACAATATTTCCTGCTTCTTCGCAACGCCAACTCCGTACCGCATTCAAATTCGCATCTGGATGCATATGAAGTGCTCCAATAGAGCAATATGAACCATTTACCTTCCATTGTTTTTCAGCAGAATTCCACTCCATCGCAGAGTAAGCACCATTAGATTCAGAGAGATATCCCCATTCTCCAGAAGTCGAAGAATACTCATTCCTAGAATCAAGCATTCGTGTCAATGGCGAGTATTCAATCTGCGGATCCCAATACGTTGAATCATATGCCGAAGACCCATTCGAATCCAACACAAAAAAGATTTTCTCGTTTGCATTAACTGCAATTCCGCAATCAACATTTACTCCAACTGCATCATTGTAGCTAATTGTCATCCATTCAGAATCTAGTGGCCAAATTTGCTCACGATCTCTCAATATCTTCGCACGTACACCATTTCCGTCAGCTGTATCCTTTTTGCTTATTCTTCCAGTAATATGAATTATCCCATCTGCAGGTACCTTCCAAATTCTCGCCGTCTGGAAGTTTTCATCGGGGTGCATCCAATTATTCCCTACATAGTTATATAAGCCGCTCTTTCCCCACGCATTCATTTGTGTGTTATATGACAGCGGACTCCAGAAATAGGATTGCCCAATGTTAAGATCTCCTTGCCGCATATAACTCCAGTGTTCGTTGCCTTGTGTCGAGGCAAAATCGGTCGACGCACGGTAGGTGTGCGCCACAGCTGAATAACTTGGAAACTCATCTGTGGTATTTTGATAATTAAACACCTTAAATTCATTTAGCTGTACAGCAAATGGGGCCACTTCACTTCCTATTTCAGAGCATTCAGAAACGGATAACCGTACAAACCTATACTGTTGATTTCCGACATGGAAGACCTGTGTTTCTTCATATTGTGGGCGGGCATAGTTTTCATATTGTGCAATCGTACTCCATGAGTTCGCATCGAGAGAGCCTTCAAATGAAAAGGAAACAGGGAATCCCTTACCATTCATGGATGGTGTCAGCCATATCGTATTAAAGGCTTTTTCTGCACCAAGGTCAATATAAATCCATGTATTCGTATAGGAGGAAGTCCCTTTTGGCCCTTGATATCCAGAGATAATATTATTATCCGTTACTGTTGCAGCTGGAAGTGCTTCAATTTCATGCGATGCAACGGCAGATTTTTGATATGCGAGATTCTCTCCTTTGTCAAAAGACAACACCCGTCTCCTAACTTCATAGTTTTCTGTTACATAATAGACCCATACACTTTTGCCACCAACCATATCATTAGAGTCAAAGGAGATCAGATTTGCATATAAAATGGGAACACCGCTTTCTTCTTGTAAAAAAATCTCAGGCTGTGTCCAATGAATTAAATCCTCGCTATAGCTAATATTTAAATGATGAATTCTATCCGCCGAAATCATTACGTATCTATTAAGATATGTATTCCACATGACCGTTCTTTGACTATTATCTGTGTAATACGGCCCCTCAGTTTTAGACATAATCCAAGTCTCGTGGCCTCCAACGCCGGACTCCGAAAACTGTCCATTATAATATTTATAAAATGGTCCCGGCCTCCCCTCTTCGTCCAGTTCCGCTCTAGCAATAGCCAGATTACCATGGCAATAGTCGTTCGTCGTTGCAGGGTCTTCATAGGAAAATACTGTATACAAAATATAAAGATACTGCCCATCTGGACTTGCAATTAATTTGTGATCTCCTGTTCCTCCATTTCTTGGCCATGATACTTGAAGATTTCCGGGCACTGCATAATCCGAATCAATTGATAACGCAACACCTTCGTATGTCCAATTTGCACCATTATCCGTTGATGTCCATAATGCAATCGTGCGCAGGTCACTGCCATGCCCTGTTTGTCCTGTTGTTACCTGCACAGCATCTTCCGTATGCATATAGCTATACCATTTACCATTATTATCCGACCACAACGTAAACGGCCACCATCCGTATGCATCGTAAATCCTGCCCCGATCATAATGAGAATTTGCAGTCAAACCATTCATTGCAACTGTCGGGTATATATTCTCTATGTCTGACCCAGACCACACGAACTGATCGCAAGTATCTACATTATTCACTGGAGGTAGAACATAGATTTTATTGTCTTGGTGCAAAACGGCAAATGTGCCATCTTGAAAAAAATTAAACGGCTCGGATGTTCTTTCAGCTCCCAATCGAAAATGTATCTCATTGTTAACCGTCGTTCTTTCCTCTACTGCAACAGAAAGAGTTCCAAGCAGAGCACATAAGCAAATCAATGCAATGATTTTAAAATACAGCGAGAAATGTCTGTTCATACAGAACTCCTTTCATAGATCGTAGATTTTCAGTGTAAATGAGCGGATTCCCGTTCCGTTTGAACTCATAAAAACTCTGAATGCATTGTGTTCAGGGCAAATTGTCAGATAAGGATTCGATAAGTCAGCGCGTTCTGCAGATATCCGTTCCGGTGGTGTCCAGTGAAGAAGGTCATCGCTGAAGCTGATCTGACATGTACAAACACCATTTTGCCAAGCTTCACGATTATAGGTCGACATGATGTATCGTTTTCCCGTCTCATCCCGGCAGACAGATGCAATCGCTCCACCGCCAACAATGGCGGTATCACGTCCGCAGTTGCCCGGCTCCGTAAACCCGCTTCCTGTATATTTTCGCCATGCTGATAAACTTTCCAGTTCATCGAATGCACAACGCGCCAGATAAATCTGATCCGCTACCACATTGGAGGACTCCGCTCGGATTGTGTGCTTTGTATAAAACAGATACAACTGCCTGCTCTGCCTTTCGGCGTAAATAGAAAAATCTCCGCACCCCAGGCACAGCTCGCCCCCCATCTGCCCAGGTGTATTCATACCGGCTCTGAATTGCTCCGTCCAGCACGGCTCCTGCGCAGTCAGAATCCATCCCGAAAATATCCATGTCTTTCCATTATCATCAGAGTACATCATCCCAATGTGCCGGAAATCCGGTTCACCCTCAGCAAATCCAGTGGCAGTATAGGATGATGTGCCAGCTCCCCAGCCCGTCTCATTATGAATAAAGCAATAGAAGCGGTTTGTATCCGGATGGATCCACAGCCCGCATGGCCAGATCTGCCCACGGGACAACGGGCCGTCCGGATATGTACTGGCATTGAATGCAGCGCCTGCTTCCCCCAAAGAAAACAAAAATTCTGCCGGATACTTCTTTTGCAATCTGCATAGGCTCTCGCCGCTCCAAACGCTGATTCCGCCTAGGTTTGTGTGTCCAAGGATTGCCCAAATACGCCCCGACGCATCCCGATCATATGCAATCAAGCTATCCTGATAAACGCCGTTTTTGTTTGTCAAGTTTGTTTCCTGCACAGATGAAATTATATAATCTCTCATTTTCTCCTCCGCAGACCTCTCAGCCTATGATTCCCCCAGGGGAAACCTGCATCTGTATGGTGTGATCCTCTACTTTACGTCTAACTTCCTGCTGCCGGTATTCACGCGGAGAAAAGCCGATGACCTTCTTGAACACGCGTGAAAAATAATTTGAATCTGAAAAACCGACTTCGTGTGCGACTTCTTCAATTCTGCCATGACTCCGCAGCAGCAAAGAGCTTGCGACCTCTATGCGATATCTGTTTAAATACTGAATTGGGGAAATGTGTAGCGCTTCATTAAATCTTTTGGACAAGTACGGAACAGAGACATTGCACGCCTTTGACAAATACGTCAGATCCAGATTATTTTTGTATTCTGTCTGAATCAAGGCCATGCATCGCTGTACAACGTCAGACATATTCTGCGTACGGCAGCTTTCAATCAACGTGTTATAAAGCTGCATCATGAACTGATAAGCAAAACCGGAAGCTGAATAAAAGCTTCCCATTTCATTATTCAGTGCAGTCTGATAAATCTGATGCCAGCAGCGCATTACACTGGATTCTTCCGAAATCTCAAATACGCGGCCAAAGCGTTCTGTCAGATCTCCCCATATTTTCAGACATGCAAGATTAAATGAAATAAAGCGAAGCTCCCAATGGTCTGCATTAGGTGATCGATAATACTGGTACTGTCCGGGCTTTTCGATCAGAAATGCCTGTCCTGGTCTGAGCTGATAAGTGCTTCGGTCACACACCAGAGTTCCTTCCCCGGAAACGGTATATTGGAATACACACTGCTTATCAGCAGAGTTTCTACAGTCCCTGTAATAGACCTCCGGCGACGCCCAATATTCCCACCCGATCGAGTAGAGTGCATAATAGTCCTCATACAGCCGCTGATCCCGGAACTGATATTCAATCGACTTGTACTGTGTATCCATATTTATTTCCCACCTCCGGTTTTCTACCGTCTTATCCTTTTACACTGCCCATGACAATGCCCTTTGTGAAATACTTGCGCATAAATGGGTAGATAATCAAAATCGGCAGCATAGCGAGGAATATCTGTGCTGCTTTTGTTGTCTGACTGGAAACTTTCATCAGTTGCGCAAGCGTCTCTACGTCCGTGGTGCTCTTCATGACATCCAGCCCGGAATTGACAACCATATTATGAAGAAATGTGCCAAGTGGCTGTCCATCGCTAGTATTAAAATAAAGCATACCATCAAACCATGCATTCCAATGGCTGACAATGCAGAACAGGGTGATTGTTGCAATAGATGCCTTCGACAGAGGAACGATCACACGCCAGCAAATCTGCCACTGGTTTGCGCCATCGATCAAAGCAGCCTCTTCAAGCTCTTTCGGCAGACTGCGAAAGAAATTCATCATCATGATCACATACGTTACCGGAACTGCGCCCGGAATAATCAGGGACCAGAAAGAATTGATCAGTCCGGTTTTCTTAACAACCATGTAGGTTGGGATCAGGCCACCGTTGAACAGCGTCGCAAACAGAAAAATCCAAACGTAAACCTTTCTTGCCCGGAACCTTGCATCAGATTTGGACAGCGGATACGCGCAAAGAATACACAAAACCAAATTTAACACAGGCCCTACGATGACACGCGCAATACTGACCATCAGGGAATCCAGAAATCCGCGGTCTTTGAGAACATATTCGTATGCGGCCGTTGTAAAATCGACCGGCCAGAAGACAACTTTCCCTGCCTCTACAGCAGCACGCTCAGAAAACGAAATCGCCAGCACATTGATGATCGGCATCAGGCAAAGGAGTGACAAACCTGTCAGGATAACAACATTGATCACGGAAAAAAGATCAACCTGCTTTTTTTGCTTCATTTTCATTTGTCTGCTCCTTAAAATACTTTGTAATCTCCATATTTCTCAGCCAGTTTATAGCCAATGGATATTAGGATCAATGAAATCACGGATTTTAACAGTCCGACTGCCGCAGACATACTGTACTGCGCATCTTCAATTCCCAACCGATAAATAAACGTGTCGATGATATCACCGGACTGATAAACCTGCGGACTATAGAGATTAAATACCTGATCGAAACCTGCGTTCAATACATTGCCCAGTGATAGAACGCTCATAACAAAAATCATGGGCAAAATACCTGGCAATGTGACATGGAGAATTTTTTTGATCTTTCCTGCGCCATCCATCTCAGCCGCTTCATACAAAGCCGGATCAATGCTGCTCATGGCCGCAAGATATACAATCGAACTGTATCCAAAATTCTTCCAGGTGTCGGTAATGATCAATGTCCATGGGAACGTGTCATTGCTTCCGAGAAAATAGACTGGATCTCCGCCAAAAAATCGGATGACTTCATTTATGATGCCATTTGACGGAGAAAGAATGCTCGTAAAAATTCCGCCGAGGATGACCCATGACAGAAAATACGGCAAACAGGTCACAGTCTGTACATACCCTGAAAACAGTCTGTTCTTTATTTCATTTAAAAGTAGGGCAAAAATAACCGGAACGAGAATTCCCAGCAGCAGTTTAAATACTGCGATATAGATCGTGTTGTAAAAAACATTTTCAATATCCGGATAGGCAAACAACCGCTTGAAATTTCCAAGCCCAACCCACGCAGATGCCCAAAGGCCTTTCGTTGGCTTGTAATTTTCAAAGGCCATAATCAGTCCACCCATCGGCCCGTAGTTGTAAATCAACACAACAATCAATCCGGGCAGCAGCATAAGATGCAGCGGCATCTCCTCTTTTCTGCGCAAACGTTTGCATGATGGATCCTTTTTTGATTTTTGCAATTTCATATTCATATTCTCACCCGTCTTTTACGCCCTGAACGCTACAGGGGTGCTGCATGATGTAGCACCCCTGTATGGTTTTTAATTCCGCTTATCCATCAATTTGAAGTCTTTGCCTGATACCATGCGTTTACTTCCGCAGCAATAGCATCGCCGCCGTTCAGCTTCCAGCTCTCAACAAATGCATCAAATGCATCGACAGACTTCACGCCGCAAATGATATCTGTTACGATCTGTTCTGTCAAGGTTTTCAGGACAGAACTGTACTCGATCATGCTAGCTGTCGGCGCGCCAGTGAACGCATCAATCATATAGGCATTGTTTTCAATTGCCTTGGAAACCTGGACTTCCGTTCCCTCCGGCCCGAATACGCCCCACATGGTATAGCCATCAATATCCTGATTCAGACGATACTTCTCAGCCGCTTCGACGGTACTTTCATAACCCTGTGTTGTCGTAACCGGTGTTACGCCAGTCTCGAGGAATTCAAGATATTCTTTGTGAATATCGTTGTTTCCGCTGATTGCGGATGTGATCGTCGGATATGCGAAGTTGCGAACTGCATTGTCATTGTAGGTCTGAGGATCTTCTGCAACATACTTTGTGAAGATATTCAGCATCTCAATCATGGCTTCCGGATGCTTGCAAGCAGCAGAGACGCACAGCGCACCGCTAAAGGCCAAGCTAAACTGAGCAAGAACCGGATCATCATCAGCAGAAGGAACAGAGAAGAATTCCCATTTCTGCCCATCTGCCACAGCATTCAAAAGATCGAACGGCGCACAGTAGTGGGAAACAACAATGCCGCACCGACCGGCCATAACATCCTCCATAAGCTGTGCATTTTCCTTTGTGCCAAACTCAGGGTCGATTAGACCTTCTTCATATTTATCGTGCAGGGCAGCAAGTGCCTCTTTCATTTCCGGTTGGATGGTTGAGTTGACAAGCTCACCGTCCTGCTCAATCCACACGTTATAATACGCATGATAGCCATTCAACAAGCCAATCGTCGGCGTCAGCAAATCAAGGACATTCTTTGTCATGCCGATACCAATGGAACAATTACCGCCAACATTTTTTTCCTTGAATGTCTTTGCAATGTTCCACAGTTCGTCCATGGTTTTCGGTGCATCAAGGCCGCATTCTTCAAGCCAGTCAGAACGAATAGAGACAATCGGAATAAAGTCCTGATAACCCTGCGGCAAAGCAAGACCAACCAGTTTTCCATCAACGTAGCCATTTTGCATCATAATGCCGCCGTCTTGCATATACATAGCCTTGGTTTCCGGAGACGCATAGGTTTCGAAAACCTCTGTCAGATCCGCAAGATATCCCGCTTCACTCAGTTCTTGAAACTGCGATGCAGTAACCTGCATAATGTCAGGCAAATCCTCGGTTGCAATCGCCATATTGAGCTTGGTATCAAGATCTGATGCAGAGCCGGAGATTTTATAAGACACATTGATGCCATACTCCTTGAACAGGTCAATCCACGGATTGCTGTCCATCGTCATGTTTTCCGGCACATTGCGGATATTATCCTCCAACATCATAGTGGTAATATCAATGCTTGGTTCGTATTTTCCAAAAGGGTCTGCCACGGTCACTGCGTTTTCTTGGGACTCGTCCGGCAGATCGGTGCTATCAGCATTTTCCTTTGTTGTAGATTGACTGTTCTCACTGTTTGGCGCAGCAGTCGCTGGTTCTTTTGCTGCACACGCACAAATTGCTAAAATCATGAGCATTGCAAGCAGCAAACATAAAGCCTTTTTCATTTCCAGTTCCTCCATCCATTATTTAAAAATTTCAAAAATGCACAAATTTTTCTCCCATATTTCATTAAATATTGAGCATTTTCATTATTATGTTAAACCACGCCGTACCCTTTTTCAAGAAGATATTATTATATTTTATAGCATAATATTATTTCGAGTTTCATCATTTTTTCGGAAAATTCATTTATTTTCATTTGTATTATCAGATTTCATTATACAATCCAGAATAATTATATCCTGATATATAATAAAAAAGTGCAATTATTCGCGTTTGCTGTTCTTGAGTATTTACAGCTATTTTATACTCTCTTGATATTGCACCCTCCTCCTATTACAATGTATTTACGGTTCAATGCACGGCAGCCAGCCGGGTCTTGAACCGTATTGTTGTATAAAGAAAACCACCGGCAATGTCTAAATCTCATTATGATCGCCCCCAACGTAGCCGCCCCCGGGAGAGAATCTCGGAGGCGGTTTCGTAAACACATACATCAGAAAAAGGGCACAGCAAAAGCACGGAGTTTCCTCCGCGGAAAATGAATATAAACAACCTCAAATCATCCGGTACTGAAAACTGCGGCAAATTCCAGCGCATCAGGCAGCCTAAGCCCTGAAAGTATGCCCTGCCTGTCTTTTACGCGGATTAGATATTTCCAACCTTTCTGCTCTATGTGCGCCATGTTGTTGTACGCCTCATGGCCGCGGTCTGCTATGAGAACGACCGGTTCTGCGAGTTTCGACCGGTCCACCAATTCTACAAGCGCCCGAGATTCGTACTCCTCCCAGCCGTCTTGTATGCCGGTGTCCAGACAATGAGATTACCCTTTCGAGATGGTTTTAATTATACGTGATTGTTTAGTGGTTGTTGGATATAGGTTTAATAGTGAAGATAATCATATTAATTCTGTTATTGCTGACTGGCTGGAGAATTCCAATGGGAAATTGCTCTACTTATACTAAAATCTAGTAAAACACTTTAGCCGTCTTACCAGATATGCTATAGTGTATCTGGGTGATGAATAATGGCATCGAACTATAAATTCAGCAATGAGGAAATGGCCGCAATAAAGGCAGCACGCAGAGAGACAAAGGACAAACGTGCGGATGCAAGATTGAAAGCACTTGAACTGCGAGCAGAGGGTATGGAACTCAGTGAGGTTTCGCAGGCAACGGGCTTCCATGCAGCCTATGTGAGCCAACTGGTGGCGAAATATCGGGATCATGGACTGGAAGCAATCTCCGGGAATCATTATGGCGGTAATCACCGTAATATGAGCTTTGAGGAAGAAGCTGCGATACTTGCCCCTTTTAAGGCCAGGGCCGAGAAAGGTGAGCTTGTGGAAATCAGCGAAATTGAGACGGCATACCAACAGGCGGTAGGCCACTCTATTGGCACCAGTCAGATTTACTACGTTCTGCACCGACATGGCT
>ERZ773168.4072-NODE-4072-length-9901-cov-3.298395_pt1 | contig 9901 bp, 8 predicted proteins | sample MGYA00511261_ERZ773168 | MGnify/ENA primary metagenome ERZ773168 (study PRJEB29015, sample SAMEA2737855) | human gut metagenome | biome: human gut; feature: human-associated habitat; material: faeces | place: China | collected 2012 ... | reverse complement strand
TGGGCTGGGGGTGAGGGGGACAGCGCCCCCCAGAAGAATGTCTACCGAAGAAAGGAGGGGAATCTGTTGGCAAAGGAATTTTTGCTTGTGGATGGCTATAATATTATCCACGCATGGAGCGAATTGAGAGAGCTGGTGGAGGATGTCAGTCTGGAAAGTGCCCGCCAGCGGCTGATGGATATCCTCTCGAATTATAAAGGCACCAAGCAGGCAACGGTCATTCTGGTGTTCGATGGCTATCTGGTCAAGGGGAATATCGGTACCGTCTATGAATATAATAATATTTTCGTAGTCTATACCAAGGAAGCGGAAACCGCCGACCATTATATCGAGCGTGTCGTAACCTCCATGCCGAAGCATTATAAGGTGCGCGTGGCAACGGGGGACGGTCTGGAGCAGCTGATTATTTATGGGCAGGGGGCGATTCGTATGACGGCGAGAGAGCTATGGAGCGAGGTCACTGCCGCCGAAACGGAGCTGCGTGAACGCTTTATCCGGAACAGACCGCCGAAAAATAATATTCTGGCGGACCATCTGGATGAGGAGGTCTTGGCATGGTTTGAGGAATTGCGTCGAAAAAAATAAACAACAACGGAGAATTTTTATGACAGAAATGACAAGAGAACAGAAATATGCGACAACAAGGGATGAGGAGCTGGTACTGCTGGCGCAGAGCGGCGATGAGGAGGCACAGGAATTTTTGTTGGATAAATATAAATTTTTGGTGCGCGCAAAGTCGAGAGCCTATTTCCTGATTGGTGCGGATAACGAGGATATCATTCAGGAGGGCATGATTGGGCTGTATAAGGCAGTGCGTGATTATAATGAGGAAAAGAACGCATCCTTTCACAGCTTTGCGGAGCTTTGCGTGAATCGCCAGATGATTACTGCCATTAAGGCAGCGACCAGACAGAAGCATCAGCCGCTCAATTCCTATGTTTCTCTGAATAAGCCCGTTTATGAGGAGGAATCCGAGCAGACCTATATGGATCTTTTGCAGAGTGGTGCCTTGCTCAATCCGGAGGTTCTCCTGATTGGGCAGGAAAATAAAAGCTTTCTTGAGCACCAGATGATGAAAAAGCTCAGCAACTTTGAAACCAGAGTGCTTGTGCTTTATCTGCAGGGCAGAAGCTATTTTGAAATTGCCCGCGTTCTGGATAAGCCCGAAAAATCCATTGATAACGCCCTTCAGCGCGTCAAGAAAAAATTAGAGCACTTTTTGGAAGAAAAAAATCTTGACGAGGCGGAAGGAATATGATACTATAGACAGGCTGATAGTTTTTATCAACCTTTGCTGCTATGGCTCAGTAGGTAGAGCGTCGCCTTGGTAAGGCGGAGGTCACGGGTTCGAATCCCGTTAGCAGCTTGTAAAACCCTTGAGAAATCAAGGGTCTTTTTTCATATTAGCTGTTTCCTATGTATTACAACCCACCATTGTATTAAAAAAAATACACGAAAATTTCCGCGTTTTCCAAAAACCTTTCGCCTTTTTTCACAGAATTGATTTTTTTGCCGAAATGGGTTTACTTTCATTAACCGATGTGCTAGTATGATTAAAAATAAATCACCAAGCAAAAAAAGAAAGAGGATGCAAATCATGAAACAGAATCAGATTTTCGCAACTGCATACTTTTACTTTTACCGTGTTTTCAGAGATTCAAAGTGAATTTTACTGTTAAGGAAAGACGGTTTGTTTTGATGGTTTTTTCTTATTGAAAGCATAGGAGCTTCGCAGTGAAATTCGCTGCGAAGCTTTTTCTTTTATATGAGAAAAGCGTGCAGCACAAAAAAGCTTGTGAAGCAGGAACAAAAGAAAACAGGACAAAAGGATTTTTTAAGGAGGAGAAAATTATGGTAGTAGTATTGAAACCCGACACAAAGGAAGAACAGATTGAAAACCTGAAGGTATGGCTTAGCAGCATGGGCATCAGCACCCATATTTCCCGCGGTGTGAATCATACCATCGTTGGTCTGGTTGGCGATACCTCTGTGGTAGATATGGATCTGGTCAGAGCGCTGGATATCGTTGAAAATGTGCAGCGTATTCAGGAGCCCTTCAAAAATGCAAACCGTAAATTCCATAATGCAGATCAGGTAGTTGATATTGCAGGCGTAAAAATCGGCGGCGGCAATTTCCAGATTATCGCAGGCCCCTGCTCCGTTGAAAGCGAAGCACAGGTTTGTGAAATCGCAGAAAGAGTCAAAGCGGCAGGTGCAGGCCTTCTGCGTGGCGGCGCATTCAAGCCCAGAACCTCCCCCTACGCATTCCAGGGTCTGAAGGGCGATGGTCTGAAGCTGCTGGTAGAAGCAAAGCAGCTGACAGGTCTGCCTATCGTTTCCGAAATCATGAATGCGGTACATATCCCCATGTTTGAAGAATCCGTTGACCTTGTGCAGGTTGGCGCGAGAAATATGCAGAACTTCGAGCTGCTGAAGGAGGTCGGCAAGATGTCCAAGCCGATTCTGCTGAAAAGAGGTCTTGCAAATACGATTGATGAGCTTCTGATGAGCGCAGAATACATCATGGCAAGCGGCAACGAAAACGTAATCCTTTGCGAAAGAGGGATTCGTACCTTTGAAACCAGAACAAGAAATACACTGGATCTGAGTGCCGTTCCTGTTCTGAAAAAGCTGACCCATCTGCCTATCGTGGTTGACCCCAGCCATGCAATGGGCTATGCACATCTCGTAAAGCCCATGGCAATGGCAGCAACCGTAGCGGGCGCAGACGGCTTGATGATTGAGGTACACAATAACCCTGCAAAGGCACTGTGCGACGGCCCTCAGTCCCTGACACCGGATCAGTTCGATGATGTTGCAAAGCAGGTATTCCAGCTGAGACCCTTCGCCTGCAAATACGATTACTAATCAAGCGGTAGGAAAAGAAGGTGAATGATATGAAGGTTGGCGTAGTTGGTCTTGGGCTGATTGGCGGCTCCATGGCAAAGGCGGTAAAGAAAAAAACAGAGCATACGGTGCTTGGATGGGATGTCTCCGAAACCATTCGCTACAGTGCATTGCTGATGGAGGCGGTGCATGGATTTATGGAGGACGGCAACCCCAAGGATTGCGATTTGATTCTGCTGGGGCTGTATCCTCAGCTGACGATAGAGTATATTAAGGCACACGCAAAGGATTTTAAGAAGGGCGCGGTTGTGGTTGATTGCGCCGGTGTAAAAAGAGTGATTTGCGAGCAGGTGCAGGCGGTAGCGGCGGAAAACGGCTTTACCTTCGTGGGGGCGCACCCCATGGCAGGCGTGGAACGCTCCGGCTTTACCTATTCCACAGCAGATATGTTCAATGGCGCAACTTTGGTTGTAACGCCGTATAAGGGAACAGACCTCGGTCTGATGAATGCACTGAGCATGTTTTTCAAAAAGCTGGGCTTCGCAAGATTGAAATTTACCACAACAGAGGAGCATGATGCAATGATTGCATATACCTCTCAGCTGGCACATGTGGTTTCCAGTGCGTATGTCAAGGGTGCATTGTCCGATAATTTTAAGGACTTTTCCGGCGGCAGCTTTCAGGACATGACCCGTGTGGCGCGCTTGAATGAAAATATGTGGACGGAGCTGTTTTTGGATAACGGCGATAACCTTGCCAATGAGATTGACAGCCTGATTGCACGCATGCAGGCATACAGCGATGCCATTAAGGCAAAGGATGCGGATACCCTGTGTGAGCTGCTCAGAGAGGGCAGAGAAAAATGTATCGCCATTGATGAAATCAAGGACTTTGATTAAGGTTGTGAAAATAGTATGAGAAAAGTGATTGTCAGTGCGTCTACGGAATATGCGGTTCTGATTGGACGGGGACTGCTTGCACAGCTTGGGACGGAGGTTGCCAAACGCATCCGCCCCTGCAAGGCGGCAGTTATCACAGATACAACAGTAGAAAAGCTTTATGCGGAGCAGGCGGAGCAATCCTTAGCGGCGGCAGGGTTCACCACCTGCCGCTTTTCCTACCCTGCCGGCGAAGGCTCTAAGCATATCGGCACATTGAGCGATATTTTAGAATTTTTGGCGGAGCAGGAAATCACCCGACAGGATATCATTATTGCGCTGGGCGGCGGTGTTGCAGGTGATATGGCAGGCTTCGCGGCGGCGGTTTATCAGAGAGGAATTCGCTTTGTGCAGGTGCCGACTACATTTCTGGCGGCGGTGGATTCCTCTGTCGGCGGCAAAACAGCCATTGACCTTAGGGCAGGCAAGAACATGGCAGGTGCGTTTTATCAGCCGCATCTGGTGCTCTGCGATGTGGATACCTTAGATACTCTGCCCGAAGAAATTTTTGCGGACGGCATTGCCGAAACGCTGAAATACGGCGTAATCGGGGATGCAAGCCTGTTTGTGGAAACGGCATCGGGTGATTTTAAGGAAAAGCTGGAGGAAATTATTGAAACCTGCGTAAAAATGAAACGGGATATTGTCAATGAGGATGAATTCGATACCGGTCTGCGGCAGCTGCTGAATCTGGGGCATACGCTGGGACATTCCATTGAAAAGAACAGCAATTTCACCCTTTCGCATGGGCATGCCGTAGCCATCGGGATGCATCTGATTGCGAAGGTAGCGGAGCGGCGCGGTCTTGCGGAAAAAGGACTTGCGGAAACCATCCGACAGGCACTTCTGCACAACAACCTTCCTGCGTCCACTTCCTATACAGCGGAGGAAATTGCGGCAGGTGTATTAAAGGATAAAAAACGCAGAGGCGGCGAAATCAGCTTTATCCTCCCGACGAAAATCGGGCATTGTGAAATCGTGAAAATCCCGACGGAGGAAGTGTTGGATTTAGTCAGAACGGCATTGGCGTAAAGGCGGTATGATATGAATATAAAAATTGAGAAAACTCCATTAAAACAGGGGCAGGTGCGTATCATTTCCTCGAAATCCGATGGGCATCGCTCACTGATTGCGGCGGCATTGGCAGAGGAGGAAAGCGTGCTGTTCGTGGATGGCTGGTCTGAGGATATGGAAGCGACGGCGCGCTGTCTGCAAAGCCTTGGCGCGGAAATTGAGCGTGAGCCTTCGGGCATTTATGTGATGCCGATTGCCTGTCCACTCCCCTGTCCACCGGATAGGATTGGACAGGTAAATGGACAGGGTATTGGACAGGCAGATGGACAGCTGTGTATCCTCGACTGCGGCGAAAGCGGCTCCACCCTTCGTTTTCTGCTCCCGATTGCGGGCGCATTGGGAAAGCACTGCCGCTTTGAAGGCAAGGGGAGACTCCCCGAACGCCCGATTGGCGTTTTGCTGGATGAGATGGCAAGGCATGGCTGTAAGGCAGACAGCGACCACCTTCCCGTTACGCTGGAGGGCAAGCTGAGAAGCGGCGTATATACCCTGCCGGGGAATGTCAGCTCCCAGTTTATCACAGGGCTGCTGTTTGCGTTGCCCTTGCTGGAGGGCGAAAGCGAAATTCGCCTGACAACAAAAATCGAATCCAAGGGCTATATTGATATGACGCTGAAAACGCTGAAAGCCTTCGGGATTACGGTAACGGAAACCGAAAGCGGCTGGAGTATCCCCGGTGGGCAGAAATACCATGGCCCGCGGATGCGCTATGCAGAGGGGGATTGGAGCAATGCGGCGTTCTGGCTCGTTGCAGGCGCGATTGGCGGCAGCATCGGCTGTCAGGGGCTGGATATGGAATCTCCCCAAGGGGATCGGGCGATTGCCGCTCTTTTGGAGGAATTCGGCGCGGAAACAAGGGTTGCGCTGAATCAGATTACGGCAACCCATAAGGAAATGAAGGGCATCCGCATTGATGCGTCCCAGATTCCCGATTTGGTGCCGATTCTTTGTGTAGCGGCGGCTGCGGCAGAGGGCAAAACCGAAATTTACAACGCAGGCAGACTGCGGATGAAGGAAAGCGACCGATTGGCTGTGATGGCGGAATGTATGCAGAAAATCGGCGTGGAGGTGGAGGAAAGACCTGACAGCATCATCATTACAGGCGGCTGTAATCCACCTGAGGGGGAAATCGTGATAGATTCCCATAATGATCACCGTATCGTGATGGCAATGGCGATTGCGGCGGTGAGCCTTGGCGTAGAGCTGACGATTCTGGGTGCAGAGGCGGTCAATAAATCTTATCCGTCCTTCTTTATAGAGCTGGCGAAGCTGGGAGGTGTGACAAATGTCCTCTAGTTTTGGAGAAAAAGTAAAAATTATGATTTTCGGGCAGTCTCATTCCGAGGCAATCGGCGTGGTGATTGACGGCTTGCCTGTGGGGGAGGAAATTGATTTAGAGGCGGTGCGGAAATTCATGGAGCGCCGCGCTCCCGGCAGAAATGCCTATTCTACACCCCGTAAGGAGGCAGACCTGCCCCGTGTGGTATCGGGCTTATTTGAAGGGAAAACCTGCGGCGCACCGATTTGTGCCGTGATTGAAAACACAAATACACGCTCGAAGGATTATGATAAATTGAAGGATTTGCCCAGACCGGGGCATGCGGATTTTACGGCGTGGGTGAAATATAAGGGAGCGAATGACCATCGCGGCGGCGGTCATTTCTCCGGCAGGCTGACCGCACCGCTTTGCTTTGCGGGCGCAGTCTGCATGCAGATTTTGGAAAGAAGGGGCATCCATATCGGTGCGCATATTCTTTCTATCAAGGGCGTGCAGGATACCCCCTTTGATGCGGTGGCTGTGGATGCAGATACCTTGAAGGCTGTCACGGAAAAGGTCTTCCCTGTGCAGAATGACGCGGCAGGGGAGGAAATGCAGGCGACGATTGCGGCGGCAAAGGAAAACGCCGATTCTGTCGGCGGTGTGATTGAATGTGCGGTGGTAGGTCTGCCTGTCGGCGTGGGCGAGCCTATGTTTGACGGACTGGAAAGCAGATTGGCGGCGGCGATTTATGCCATTCCTGCCGTAAAGGGCGTGGAATTTGGCGAGGGCTTTGGTGTAGCGGCGCTGTTTGGTTCGGAAAATAATGACAATTTCACATATCAGGCGGATGGTACGGTTCGGACAACAACGAACCATCACGGCGGCTCTCTGGGCGGCATTTCGAGCGGCATGCCCCTTGTGCTGCGGGCGGCATTTAAGCCGACCCCCTCGATTGGGCAGACGCAGGATACCATCAGTATCAGCAGAGGAGAAAACGATACACTTGCCATTGTAGGCAGACATGATCCCTGTATTGTGCCGCGTGCGGTGCCTTGCGTGGAGGCGGCAGCGGCGGTCGCGCTTCTGGATCTGATATGCAGGATGGAGCAGTGAGAAAGGTGGGAAAATACAATGGATTTGAATGCAGTGAGAGAACGCATCAATGCGATTGATGACCAGATTGTAGATTTATTCGTGGAGCGCATGAAGGCTTCTGCGGATGTTGCCAGCGCAAAGGCGGAAAAGAATCTGCCCGTTCTGGATTTACGCAGAGAGCAGGCGGTTCTGGAAAAGGTAATGGAGCGTGGCGGCGAGGAATTTGAAATTTATATCAATAAGCTGTATCAGACAATTTTCGATATCAGCAAGAGCTATCAGGCGGGGCTTCTGACAAAGGAAACAGCGCTTTCCGAAGAAATTCTGAAAAACATTGCAGACCCTCACATGGAATTTCCCAGAAAGGCTGTTGTTGCCTGTCAGGGCGTGGAGGGCTCCTATGCGGCAAGAGCATGCGACAGATTGTTTGCATTGCCCAGCAAGATGTATTTCAGCAACTTCGAGAGTGTATTCAATGCGGTGGAATCCGGTCTGTGCAGATATGGCGTGCTGCCCATCGAAAACAGCTCTGCAGGCTCTGTAACAGAGGTTTATGATTTGATGGTGCGCCATAAATTCTATATCGTAAAGAGCATTAAGCTGCACATCAGCCATGCGCTTCTGGCAAAGCCCGGTGTGAAGCTGGAGGATGTGAAGGAGGTTGTTTCTCATACACAGGCATTGCAGCAGTGCAGCAATTTTCTGAAGGCGAACCCCAACATCAAGGTAACGATTTTTGAAAATACGGCAACCGCAGCGAAATATGTTGCGGAAAGCGGCAGAACAGACCTTGCGGCGCTTTCCTCCACGGACTGCGCGAAGCTGTATGGACTGCATGTTTTGCAGGATGGCGTGCAGAATAACGAAAACAACTATACAAGATTTATCTGCATTGCAAAGAACATGGAAATTTATGCAGGCTCCAACCGCATCAGCCTGATGCTTTCTCTGGATCACAGACCCGGTTCTCTGCATGAAATGATTGGGAAATTTGCCTGCCGCGGCATCAACCTGTGCAAGCTAGAAAGCCGCCCGATTCCGGGGAAGGATTTCGAGTTCCGTTTCTATTTCGATTTGGACGGCTCTGTTTTCTCTCCCGAAACCATGACGGTGCTGAAGGATATTGAGCAGGCGGCAGAAAGCCTGTCCTTCTTAGGCTGCTACTCCGAGGTGTAAGATTATGAAGATTTTAGTGATCAACGGCCCGAATATCAATATGCTTGGGATTCGGGAAAAAAATATTTACGGTGCCGAGACCTACGAGGATTTGAAGGCACTTCTGGAGAAAACTTTTGCCGAAAAGGGCGTGGAGGGCGAAATTTATCAATCCAACCATGAGGGGGATTTGGTAGACCGCATCCAGCAGGCATATTTTGACGGCACAGAGGGAATTGTGATTAACCCTGCGGCGTATACGCATACGAGCGTTGCGATTCTGGACGCGCTGAAGGCAGTTCGCCTGCCTGCAGTGGAGGTGCATATCTCCGATGTGAAGGAAAGAGAGGATTTCCGCCAGATTTCCTATGCGGGGAAGGCTTGCGTGAAAACCATCATGGGCAGAGGTCTCAAGGGCTATGTGGATGCCATTGCTTTCCTTGTGGAAAACAAGGCGTAAGCGGAAAAAATACAAAAGAAAAAAAGGAAAGAAGGTGACAGCCAATGATTTCCGAAAAGATGTCTAAGCTGTTGGAGAGAAGCGCTGCCATGAGCAGCATGTATACAGAAAGTGCAAGATTAAAGGAAAAATACGGCGCGGAAAATGTGTATGACTTCGGGATGGGCAATCCCAACCTGCCTGCGCCCGACAATATTCGGGAAACGAGTATCCGCGTTTTGCAGGAAACCGACCCTTGGTATCTGCATCATTATATGCCGAATAACGGCTTTCCGGAGGCAAGGGAGAAGATTGCGGAGAGCCTGAACCGCCGCTTTGGGGAGCATTTTGATGCGAACAACATCATGATGTGTACCGGTGCGGCAGGGGGCTTGAACTGCCTGCTGAAGGTGCTGATGGACCCCGGACAGGAGATTCTGACCTTTGCGCCCTATTTCGGGGAATATGACAGATATGCGGACAACGTAGGCTGTACGCTGACGACAGTGCCGCCGAATATTCCCACCTTTCAGCCCGACCCTGCGGCATTGGAAAAATGCGTGACGGAAAAGACGAGAGCCGTTTTGATTGATAACCCCAACAACCCGACGGGTGTGGTGTATAACGAGGAGACGATTCGGGCGATTGCTGCGGTTCTGGCGAAAAAGGAGCAGGAATACGGACATGCGATTTATCTGATTTCGGATGAGCCATATCGGGAATTGGTGTTTGACGGGGCAAGCGTGCCTTGGATTCCGAATGATTATAAAAACACGATTGTGGCGTATTCCTTCTCGAAATCCCTTTCCCTGCCGGGCGACCGTATCGGCTATCTGGCACTGCGCAGCGAGGTGGAGGATTTTGAGAATATCGTTGCGGCTGTTGCAGTTGCAACACGCATTACGGGCTTTATCAATGCCTCCGGCTTGCAGCAGCTGGTTTGTGCCAAATGTTGTGATGAAACGGTGGATATCAGCTTTTATGATAAAAACAGAAAACGCCTGTATGACGCGCTGACGGCATACGGCTATGAAATGCCGAAGCCGGAGGGGGCGTTCTATCTGTTTATGAAAACGCCGACGGAAAACGATT
>ERZ773168.4054-NODE-4054-length-9930-cov-21.784608_pt1 | contig 9930 bp, 9 predicted proteins | sample MGYA00511261_ERZ773168 | MGnify/ENA primary metagenome ERZ773168 (study PRJEB29015, sample SAMEA2737855) | human gut metagenome | biome: human gut; feature: human-associated habitat; material: faeces | place: China | collected 2012 ... | reverse complement strand
GTAAATGTCTGCTTCGCAGCCGCTTCCTTTTCTTTTGCGCTCATTATATCATATTATAAATATTTTGAAAGTTTCCTGTTTTGGTGGGAAGAATTTATTAAATTAATTATCTCTTTTAAGTTGTATGATTGCTTTAATTATGTTAATATTAATTTAATAAAATATTTATGACAGATTTAAGTCTAGAGGGAATTTAGGTCTGTTTACATCTTTATTATTATAATAATTTTCGGAGGACATTTATGTTAGGTAATGTTATCGTAGGACAGTCTGGTGGACCAACTTCCGTAATCAATTCAAGTCTTGCAGGTGTATTCAAGACAGCAAAAGATAGAGGAGCTAACAAAGTATATGGTATGCTTCACGGCATCAAGGGTCTGCTTGACAAGCAGTATGTAGATCTCTCAGAGAAGATTAAGACTGATATTGATATCGACCTTTTAAAGAGAACACCTTCTTCTTATTTAGGTTCATGTCGTTATAAGCTCCCAGAAATATCTGATGACAGAGATACTTACGAGAAGATTTTTGAAATACTTAAAGAACTCAACATTTCATACTTCTTCTACATAGGTGGTAACGATTCAATGGACACTATCAAGAAGCTTTCTGACTACGCTCTTCTTGTAGGCAGTGATATCAAGTTTATGGGTGTTCCTAAGACAATCGATAATGACCTTGCAGTTACTGACCACACTCCTGGATTTGGTAGTGCTGCTAAATTCATAGCCGCTACTATGAAAGAGATTATCCGCGATGGTCTTGTATATGACTATCCAACAGTAACTATCGTTGAGATTATGGGACGTAATGCAGGTTGGCTTACAGCCGCTTCTGCTCTTGCAAGAGGCGAGGATTGTGAAGGCGTAGACCTCATTTATCTTCCAGAAAAGGTATTTGATATTGACCACTTCCTTGAAAGAGTTAAAGAAATCGCTTCTAAGGGACGTTCAATGGTAATCGCCGTTTCTGAAGGTATTAAAGTTATGGACGGAAGATATGTATTTGAACTTTCTGACCACGTTGAATTCGTTGATGCTTTCGGTCACAAGCAGTTAGCTGGTTCTGCTAAGTTCCTTGCTAACAAAGTCGGTTCTGAACTTGGTATCAAGACAAGAGCTATTGAATTATCAACATTACAGCGTTGTGCAGCTCATATGACATCTCGTACAGATATCACAGAAGCATTCAACGTTGGTGGTGCCGCTGTTAAGGCTGCATTTGAAGGCGAGACTGGTAAAGTTGTTGTACTTAAGAGAGTTTCTGATGATCCATATATGTGCATTACAGAAACACACGATGTACACCAGATTGCCAACATCGAGAAGAAAGTTCCACTTGAGTGGATTACTGAAGATGATTTTGTCACAGAAGACCTTATTCACTATATCAGACCATTAATTCAGGCTGAACTTTCACCAATTATGGTTGATGGTCTTCCTAGACATCTTAATGTTAATATGGACTAGCAGTCCAAACAGACTGGCTTCCCTCTTTTATATGCTGGTCTTCTGCTAATCCTTATTATATGTATCTCATATTAGAAGCCTGGTGCGTAAGCATCAGGTTTCTTTATTATATATCAAATTGCACATAACAGAATTCCATTTTTAAAATTCCAGCACTTTATTAACCTATAAGACAAAAATATTTTTGACCTGTTTATTACATTATGATAAAATCGCATTAATATGATTAATATATATGCAACAACGCTATTATAAAACTACTACTATGGAGGATTACTATGTCCCGCAATAAGTTACAAAAGGTACTCGATATTAAATTTATAATTGCTGTAATAATCATCATATTATTATGTGCTGTGCTTGTATACACAAGAAAAGAAGCTAAAAGCAATTACGTTTCTGATGAAAAAATTACAGAAATTGGCTTTGAAAATATAGGTGAGCTTGCAACCCAGTCAGTAACAACCACTACTGTAAGGGTTGAAACCAAAGACCTTAAGCTGTTTAATGTAAGCATACCTTTGACACAATCCAAATACATATATACATATAATACAACTATCAAGGCTGGAATTAATTTCAGCGATGTCAAATGGCAGCTCGGCGACACTGACGATACAAGCCATAACATATATGTAGACATTCCTGAAGTTAAGACTTTATCGGCTGACATTGACCTTGACTCCTTCAAGGTACTGCACGAGGAGAACAACATTTTCTCTCCTATAACACTTACTGAACATAATGACTCTTTAATCCAGCTAAGAGAAAATGCTTTATCAGACGCAATAAACAGCGGCTTATACGACAGGGCACTTGATAACGCTAAGACTATTCTTACTTCATTTATTAGTCAGGTATACCCTTCAAATGAATATAGCATAATATTCTCGGAGCGTGCTAGTGAGTAATATTACGGCAGATTATGATTTTTAACTAAAATCCTACTGCAATACCATTAAGTAATATACGGCAGATTACGATTTTTAACTAAAATCCTACCATAACACAGACTAATACTATCACAGGTTACCAGCCTATATTAATGTAAGAACGGAGAAAATATATGTTTCGATTATGGTGTAAACTTTTCGATGAGTCCAATCATCTTATGAAAGATATGGTCTATGCTAATTCTGATATGGATATTAACAGAACCAAAAAGATATTTGATGGCATAAAAGAAGCCTGCTATACCTTTGATCTGAGCGAGCCTATATGGCTTGACTCTAATATAGCAGACTTCCAACGCCACTCTAAAGTAAGATTTACTAAAGATAATTTTATTGATTCAATTGACTTTGCTTATATGGAAGTTCAGGTTATTGAAGAAGATTAAATCTCAATATTCTCACCCTTAAGTCCAATATATGCACTGTCATCAAGACCGCCTTCGGCGTGGCCTATAAGCCACTTATTAGTAGCCGCAAGAAGTGCATCTTCATTGATATTACTACTGCCAGTATTCTCATTTGAGGTGCTGGCTGTTTTATTATCTATTCTTATATGCTTTGACTTTAATGGATAGTTAGTTCCCTTAGGCAGCACGACTGCAACCTGAAATCCCTTACCATCTATGCCGCAAGGCGCATAATGAAGTGTTGTAGAATACACTTCAACAGCCGTTCCTGCTGGAACCCTGAAAGCTTTTACATTAGCTGTGTCATATATATAATCATCGTTAACATCTGTCAGCAGTCCCAGCATAAGAATCATATCCGTAGCCGCAATATTAATCTCTGAATCCCTGTGATACTCAAGTGCATTAAGCTTTGAATTATGTCCATTACAGTAACCTATCTGAATTGGCATTTCACCATATACAACTGAGGAAATGTCAAGCCTTATAGGAAGTGCTTCAAGCTCCTTTACTGCTGGTTCATATACAACACCTGATGGTATTGGAGTTCTTTTTAATTCCTGTATAAGCTCTGTAAAATCCACATTATCAACTACACGTCCATATTTCTTAAATTCATCATCATTAACTGATAAAATCTGCATACTCTTCTCCATTCTGCTTATTATACTGCCATTTCTTCTACACTTACACTACCGCATTTCTTGCTTCACCCTTAGTGAAAGCTGCAATATTCTCATATACTTCGTCCATAAGTCTTGTTCTTGCTTCTACTGTGCCCCACGCTACATGTGGTGTAATCACAAGCTTTGTGCTATCCTTAATTCTAAGAAGCGGGTTATCCTTTTCTATAGGCTCTTTTCCAAGTACATCAAGTCCTGCCGCAGCAATCTTTCCCTGTTCAAGTGCCTCTGTTAAATCTGCATCATTAACGATAGGACCTCGTCCAAGATTTAAAAGCACTGCACTTGTCTTCATCTTATCAAATGCTTCTTTATTAAAAAGATTATTGGTCTTATCATTAAGTGGTGCGTGAATAGATATTATGTCTGATTTTTTCAAGAATTCGTCAAACTCTTCTCTCTCATAAGGCACATCCTGTGTCTTTCCACTTGCTGAATAATATATAACCTTACATCCGAAATCTGAGGCTATCTTTGCAACACCTTTTCCTATAGTTCCAAGACCAACTATGCCCCATGTCTTTCCTGAAAGTTCGTGGAATACATTGGAAAAATGTGAAAAAATCGGACATTCTGCATACTCACCTGATTTAACATAGTTGTCATAATAGTTCATCTTCTCTATAAGATACAGTCCCAATGCAAATGTATGCTGTACAACTGAGTCCGTTGAATATCCCGCAACATTGGCTACTCTTATATTCTTTTCCTTAGCATAATTAATATCAATATTATTATAACCCGTTGCTGTTTCTGCTATCATCTTTAAAGCTGGTGCACAATCTATAAATTCCTTGTCTGCAACAATCTTATTGATAATAACAACGTCCGGATTAAACCCGGCAGTTCTTTCAAGTGCCTCCTGCCTTGTACTTGTCTGGTAGCTCTTAACCTCACCAAGACCATAGAACTTGTCTACATTAACATCTTCTCCATATGTAGACGAATCAAGCATAAGAATTTTCATAATAATACCTCCATTCTGCCTTTGTATGCCTTTAAAACATAACTTTTCACGGCTTCATTTTCTGATATTTCAATTATACTTCTCTGTAATTTATAATTCAATTGTAAATATTATCATTTAATTTTACATAAGTTTTAATTTGTGTTTACAATATCAAAGTGATATACTTGCAATCGTTTTAAGGAATAACATTTTATACATTAATATTTATATATGTAATATTAAATGTAATATTAAATATATAATCTTTATTAATAACTTTTTAATCACAATGGAGAAAGTAAAATATATGAAACGTATTGATTTTGAAAATGGAACTATAACCAACAATATTTTAAATGCGGCTATACCTATGCTTGTGGCACAGATCTTAAGTCTTTTATACAATATTGTAGACAGAGTGTACATTGCAAGGATTCCCAATGTCGGAACAAATGCTCTTGGTGCAGTCGGACTATGCTTTCCAATAATTATGATTATGACCGCTTTCAGCAATCTCTTTGGAAGCGGAGGTGCACCTTTATTCTCAATTAAAAGAGGAATGGGTGATGAAAAAAGTGCTAACACCATTATGAATACTTCTTTTACAATGCTTTGCGGCTCCGCAATTATTCTTATGTGCATATGCCTCTTATTTGCAGCCCCTCTGCTCACACTCTTTGGAGCTTCTGATACAGCACTTAAGTACGCATATCCTTATCTGTGCATTTACCTTATCGGAACCCTTCCTTCAATGATAGCAACAGGAATGAACCCATTTATCAATGCACAGGGCTACTCAACAATCGGTATGCTCTCTGTTGCAATCGGTGCTATTGCCAATCTTATATTAGACCCGGTATTTATATTTATCCTTAATCTTGGAATAAAAGGTGCGGCTGTGGCAACTGTTATTTCACAGCTTATGTCAGCTTCATTTGTAATATATTTCTTAAGATTTAAAGCTGAATTAAAGATAAGCTTTATAAGAAAAAATGAACTGCCACATTGTCTGAATTTTGCAAAAGATATAATCAGCCTTGGTACTTCCGGCTTTGTAATGCAGCTTACTAACAGCCTAGTATCAATATGCTGTAACAATGTTCTCTCAGTTACCGGCGGCGATATTTACATTTCTGTAATGACTATTGTTTCAAGCATACGGCAAATGGTTGAGACACCTATATACGCAATCAACGAAGGTTCTTCACCAATTATCAGTTATAATTATGGTGCCAAAAGACCAGGAAGAGTACGTAAAGCCGGACTTACTATGGGAGCATTAATATTAGGATATACCGCAGTTATGTGGAGCATAATACTTCTTGCCCCTCATATGCTTATTAATATTTTCAGCTCTGATACTTCACTTATGGAAAATGCAATATCAGCATTGAAGATATATTTTGCCGCCTTTATATTTATGGACCTGCAATATATCGGACAGACCATTTTCAAATCCCTTAATAAGAAAAAACAGGCTATATTCTTCTCTTTATTAAGAAAAGTATTTATTGTAATACCTCTTACATATATTATGCCTTACGCTCTTAATATGGGAACAAATGGTGTATTTGCAGCCGAACCTGTATCTAATATAATCGGCGGAAGCATATGTTTTATAACTATGCTGTGTACCATTCTTCCTGAACTTAAACAGATGGAAAATGATAGATAATAACGACTTTTCTCCTTGTATTCGACAGACATTGATAGTATAATTCAATTAAGATATTTTGTGCGACAATATATCAATATAATGCCTTAATGGATAACATTTTAAATGTTATTTCAATATATTCTGGCATTATATCTTTTAATGTTGCAACTTATTATAGGTAATTGCAAATGGTCTTAGCAGTTTTCGCAATTACCTACAACTCAATTATACTAGGAGGAGATATTTTATGATTAATTGGAACAATCTTGACACACTTGCAGCTTTTAAGGAATTAAAGGAAACTCCGCTTGTTGACCTTAATAAGGTTATGTCGGGCGAAGCTGGTGCTGAACGTGTTAAGACATATAATATTCCTATGGCTGAGGGACTTAACTACAACTTCGCAGCTAAGAAAGTAGATGATACAACTCTTAAGGCACTTGAAAAGCTTGCTATAGAAGCTGAACTTTCAGACAAATTTGCTGCTCTTTACAATGGCGAAGTTGTTAATACCGGCGAGAACAGACTTGTACTCCACCATATGACACGCGGACAGCTCGGTGAAGCTGTTAATGCTGACGGCGTAGACAAGCGTACATTCTATACAACACAACAGAAGCGTATCGCTGAATTTGCTGACAAGGTACATAATGGTGATATTACTAATGGTGCTGGCGAAAAGTTCACAACTGTTGTTCAGATTGGTATCGGCGGAAGTGATTTAGGTCCCCGCGCTATGTATATTGCTCTTGAGAACTGGGCTAAAAAGAATAATTCATTTAAAATGGAAGCTCATTTTATAAGTAATGTAGACCCAGATGATGCATCTGCTGTACTTGCTTCTATTGATGTTGCACATTCATTATTCATTCTTGTATCTAAGTCTGGAACAACTCTTGAGACGTTAACTAATGAATCATTTGTTAAAAATGCTCTTAAGGAAGCTGGTCTTGACCCTGCAAAGCATATGATTGCAGTAACAAGCGAGACCTCACCTCTTGCCAAAAGTGATGATTATTTAGATGCATTTTATATGGACGATTACATCGGAGGACGTTTCTCTTCAACATCTTCTGTAGGCGGTGCTGTATTATCATTGGCATTTGGCCCTGATGTATTCGCAGATTTCCTTGAAGGTGCCTCTGCTGAGGACAAGCTTGCATTAAACAAAGACGTTCTTAAGAACCCAGCAATGCTTGATGCGCTTATCGGCGTATATGAACGCAATGTACTTGGATATGAATGTACTGCTGTACTTCCATACTCACAGGGCTTAAGTCGTTTCCCTGCACATTTACAGCAGCTTGATATGGAGTCTAATGGTAAGTCTGTCAACAGATTTAATGAACCGGTTAATTACCCTACAGGTCCAGTAATATTTGGTGAACCGGGAACTAATGGACAACATTCTTTCTATCAGCTTCTTCATCAAGGAACTAATATCGTTCCTTTACAATTCATTGGATTTAAGAACAGTCAGCTTGAAAATGATGTTACTATTCAGGACAGCACAAGCCAGCAGAAGTTATGTGCCAATGTAGCGGCTCAGATTGTTGCATTTGCGTGCGGAAAAGATGACAATAACCCTAATAAGACTTTCAAAGGTGGAAGACCTTCAAGCATTATAACTGGAGATAAGCTTACTCCTAAGTCTTTAGGTGCTTTGCTTTCTCATTTTGAGAATAAGGTTATGTTCCAGGGATTTTTATGGAATATCAACAGCTTCGATCAGGAGGGCGTACAGCTTGGAAAGGTGCTTGCTAAGAGAGTACTGGCACACGATACTGATGGAGCATTGCAGGTTTATAGTGAGATGCTTGGGATTTAAGCGGTTGTGTGCTATTATGGCATTATAAAATGGATAAGATATAAATTTCTGTAATGTTAGATTATATAATTATGGCTTATAACGGACGGAATTAAGGCAGACGACTGGGCGGTTGTGTGGCTGGACTGGCGGGGAGCTCGTTACTTAAGTTATAAGACAATTGGATACTACTAAGCCTTTCCCGATAGGCAGAGAGAACGGACGCACCGCTCCAAATTCGCCATCGTGGCTCAATTGTCGCTTGCCCAGACCTCGTGTCTGGGCATTGCTGTTTGGTGAGGGGAAAGACTAAGTTGTATCTCAATTGTGCTTATAATACTTGCGTAACAAGCCCCCGCCAACCCACGCTCACACAACCGCCCAGCCGTCTGCCTTAATTCCTGTGCTACAAAGTAATATACAATGTACTTCCACAGCTTTTCAACCACTACACCTCTATTAATCACTGCACTCATCTGCACCCCTCTACAATATCACCTCCTATATCAGCCCACATTCTTTCGCCCCTTATATCCCCACTCCCGCCACACTCCTATCCCCCTTCCCAGCCATATTTCTGCCCTATTATCCGCACCCCCCGGTAGTGTGTGCCCCTGCCATCGCAACCCGACAGGGGTGCGGGTAGGGGCTGTGGTGGTGCGTGTGAGGACTGACATTATAAGATAATTGCTGATATTTCTTAGTCATTCCCTCCACCATACAGCAATGCCCAGACACGAGGTCTGGGCAAGCGACAACTGAGCCACGATGGCGAATTTGGAGCGGTGCGTCCGGCACCACAACTCCACCGGGAATGACTTAGTAATATCCAATTATCTTATAGCAGTCTCACACGCACCACCACAGCCCCTAGCCACAGCCCGTCCGTTTGTCACAATCACTCGTCACTGCCGTTCGTCCGTCATAATAAATCCGCAGAAACTATATCTGCCTATATCTGTCCCACCAATTCCTTAAGCAGCTTAACCGAATTCTCAATCGCCTGCTTCTCAAATGTAGGATAATCCATAGTCGCACTGTCATCAGCCTTATCTGAGATTGCTCTTAATATAACAAATGGAACTTTATTAAGATATGCTGCCTGTGCAATTGCTGCACCTTCCATCTCTGTACAGTATCCATCAAAATTAGCTGATATTCTTTCTTTAACAGCCTTATCTGATATAAACTGGTCACCGCTTACAACCCTGCCAATATGTGTTCCTATCTCTGGAAGAACCTTAGCACAAGCCTCTTTGGCAATATCTACAAGGTGCTTGTCAGCTTCAAAAGACAATACGTCCATTCTTGGAATCTGTCCTAAAGGATATCCAAATCCTGAAGCATCCATATCGTGATGTAATACATCACTTGATATAACAATATCTGCAATATTAATCTCAGCCTTAAGTGAACCTGCAATTCCTGTATTAATAACATAATCAACACCGAAATCATCTACAAGTATCTGTGTGCATACTGCCGCATTCACCTTGCCGATACCACTTCTTACAACAACAACATCTTTGCCATTAAGCTTTCCAGCCTTAAATGACATACAAGCCTTATCTTCCTGTCTTTCAATCTCCATAGCTTCAACAATCTTAGCTACTTCTTCGTCCATAGCTCCAATAATACCTATCATAATAATCCTCATTTCTGCGCACATTTTTCGCATACTGGTTTGTGTATGGTACGCACGGACACAAATCCACTGTGTGAAAATCTATTTTCCACACTAATCTCCTGTTATTACTTTATTAGTTAATTCTTCACAGTTAAAATGCGTTTTACTTATTGTACCAATTAATTATAAATATAACAATAATTGTGTCAGGCTTTATTTTTAAATATTAATTACTATAACATCATAAACGAAAATCATTTGATTTACTCTGATTTTCACCTGAATATTGAATTAATTACATCTTACATAATACAACTCTTTAAAAATTATGATATAATATGACTACTTCGTAGTCACTTAGAAGTTTCTTCGAAACTT
>ERZ773168.4043-NODE-4043-length-9948-cov-3.278682_pt1 | contig 9948 bp, 8 predicted proteins | sample MGYA00511261_ERZ773168 | MGnify/ENA primary metagenome ERZ773168 (study PRJEB29015, sample SAMEA2737855) | human gut metagenome | biome: human gut; feature: human-associated habitat; material: faeces | place: China | collected 2012 ... | reverse complement strand
CAGCTTGGCGGTTTCGGAACAATCGGCAGCATCTTCCCTGCAACATGGGACTGGTATCAGTTCTGGTACATGACGGCATTCCTTTCAATCATTCTTGCTTTCATGAACATTCTGCCTATTCCGGCATTGGACGGCGGACATGTCCTGTTCCTCATCTACGAGATTGTAGCACGTCGCAAACCCAGCGATAAGTTTATGGAGCGTGCTCAAATGGTAGGTATGTTCCTATTGTTCGGCTTGCTGATTTGGGCTAACTTCAATGATGTGCTCAGATTCTTCTTCTGATGGTTAGGATATAAAAAACACATCGTCTGTTTGACTATAACAGACGATGTGTTCAGTAGTAACAGATGGTGCATTCCATATAAACGCACCATCTGTTTTTTTATATTTTTATACCAGGTGTGCAATCCACTCTTCACGGTCGCCCGGCAGAAGGTCGATAACCGGAATCTCAACCATTGTATAGCAACCCGGTTGCTGACGCATTGCAGCACGTGCCACACATACCAGCACTTGCGCAGTAAGCGCCGGGTTATTGATGCGCATGTTGAATTCGAACAGTTGGTTCTGTGTTTTTCCGGAAACACCCTTACGGGTCAGGTTTACACCGTGTCCCATATCAAGCAGTGCATCTACGCTCGGAACAAGTTTCACATGCGTTTCGTCATTTACGAAATACGGATCGGCTTTGATGGCGGCAGCTACTTTGTCAAATTCGTAACCATCGTTCAGTTCGATGTAGACCATACGGCGATGTATGCCCGTACCGGTAGGAATCGTCATTGAAAGAGCGGCTTTTACACCCTCGATAGCCTTTACTGCCACCGTATGTCCCATACTCATACCGGGACCGAAATTAGTATACGTGATACCTTTGGGGGCACAAGCCTCCATAAGGGCTCGCACGACCGAATCCGTTCCGGGATCCCAACCCGCCGATATAATAGCGACCGAATTGTATTTTTTCGCTGCTGCATCGAGCGTTTTGCGCAAATCGCATATCTGTGTGTGAATGTCGAAACTATCCACGGTTCGTATACCCTTTTCGAGAGCCTTGATAGCGAAATGTTCCACTTCGCGAGTAGGCGTACAAAGAATAGCGACGTCCACATCTTTCAACTCGTCGAGAGAAGACACTACCGGATAAGCCGACAATTCCATGGGAACCTCCGAAACACGACGACGGACTATACCCGCTATTTCAAAATCAGGAGCGACTTGCAAAGCATCTAAAACAAAATGCCCTATATTGCCATAACCGACAATGGCAGCTCTAATCTTTTTCATATTCTACTCATTTAAATTACGAGGCGTAAAGATACAAAAAATCTGTAAAACCCAATTCTTGCATATAAATTTCTAACAATTTCCCCAAACTCCATACAAAAAGAGCTAGACATTCCATCTCGCTTTTCAGTTTGTAAACATCATTCCCTATGAGAAGTTCCAAAAACAGTTCGAAAATTTCGGAAACCCGTCCCACCCCTTCGTTGAACCCCGTTATGAAATACAATGACATATTACGAATAGAAAGGAAAGCCCTTTTTGAACAAAAAAACATCGATAAAGTAGTACACAAAAAGCTCTCTTTATCGTCTTTATAAAAAAGAACTTACATCTGATTACCAGTTAAACGACACTTCAACCTATGAAATCAAGAAAAAATCTTTGGCAATACACCGTAATACTGTCCATTCTGAATATATTTTTTATAACCGCTCAGACATCTCACAATCAAAATATCTATGCCGATTTCAATTTCAGCCGAAACGATACGACTCACGACAAGTGGACGAAATCGATCGAAATAATCACACCTCGATTACGCACAGTTATCACCGACGACACAAAAATCACATTGAGAGCACCGGGAATGAATCGAATATATGCTTATTGTTGGCAACAACCCACGACAGGACAACCCAATAAATGGGGACACGATGTAAACCTCACCCCCGGAGGAATTGAAACAAAAGGGACTGAAAAAGTCTCCTTCTTCTTTCCTGCCCGGGACTTCCCCTACGGCCCTACAAATATACGCATATACGCAAGTAACAACGAGGGGGAAAAAGATGTATTTGAGTTACAGCTCTACAACAAAGCCGGTAAAAAATGGAACTACGGTATACCGGATACCGTTCCCTCTCAGGCCAAAGGACTGAAACTCGTATTTGAAGATGACTTCGATAATGAATTATCCATATCCAATGACGGCAAAAACGCCCGGTACTGCGCTCACAAACCCCGATACGGAGATTTCAGCGGTTGGCCATTTTCCGATGTCGACGGTTCTGATAATCCTTTCGAACAAGTCGACACCTATTTGAAAATTAAAGCCCGTAAAAGAGCCGGAACAAAAGGAAGCTCAGGACTAATATCGTCTGTAAATATGGACGGTGAAGGATTTTTCACAAAAGCCCCCTGTTATCTCGAATGTAGGTTTACCGCCCAGTCTGCACCCGGCACTTGGCCTGCATTTTGGACTCTCACCAGTATCGACCGAGGCCTCAATGGAGACGAACTGGATATTGTCGAAGCCTATGGAGGGGTAGGAAAAGGTAACCCCAACCACCCGGGCTACTCCATCACGAGCCATTTCTGGGGACAAAAAGAACCCGATGGGACATATAAAAAACGCTTTAATAAACGAGTTCCCATCATGGAACTGGGTGGAAAATCATATTGGTCCACCACCTTCCACACCTATGGTCTATATGTAGGACGAGACGAAACGATATACTATTTCGACGGTATCGAAGTACTGAGGCATACAACGAACGACATATCAAAAGAAAAACCGCTTTTCTTCCTGATAAACTACGCAATTGGAGGAATAAGCGGTTGGCCTATCGACCTCGAACGCTTCGGGAATGCATCGGATATGTATGTAGATTACGTACGAGTATTCGCCGAAAACGACATTCAATATTCCATACCACTTCCCGAAAAAAAATAAAAATCACAAATCCCATCAATCATGAAAAACAGACTGTTATCCTACGGAATCATTTCCCTCGTTCTCGGTTTGACATCATGCCATACCAACGATTCTGTAAAATTCCAATTCGACAGCAAGAAAATCGTGTCGGGTAAAAAAATCGCGATAAAAGACATCGTACCCCAACTACCTGCCGATTGGGACGAGTATGACTATGTAACCATAGAATTTCGTTCCACCACGCCACAGCGATTTCAATTAGGATTCACCACCGACTCAGGATACAACGAACTACGACTTATATCATATGTTCCCAACGCATGGAACAAATTAACCATTCCACTGAGATTTTTCAGAGAACTACCCGTTGCCAAACACGATATAGCAGCAACTTCCAATCAACCGAGAATAACAGGCTGGATCAACTTGGGAGGGAAAAGAGGCTCTTTGACAGGAGTAGATTCAATAGGCATACGCATGAGAGCCCCTATCGATAACCCTACGATCGAACTGCGATCGATCGCTTTGTCAAAAGACGATCCCGGCGACAGGTACTTAGAGAATAAGCCCGCTTTCGACAAGTTCGGTCAATGGAACTTGGGCGACTATGAAGGAAAAATTTACTCCGAAGAACAACTTCAAAAAGAATGGCGGCAAGAAGAAACCGAAATTAACGAAACAGAAAATTTCAACTATTCCCGTTATGGAGGCTATTTGAACAAACGAGTAAAATCAACGGGCTTTTTCAGGACAGAACAGATCGACGATCGTTGGTGGCTCATCGACCCGGACGGATATTTGTTCCTCTCCTATGGGGTCGATTGCGTCGCCCCCGTCGGAGACTACTACACGAAAAACACCGACAAATGCACAAATATGTTTCAAGAACTTCCGTCCAGAGAACTTTTCATCGAATCCGAGAATATATCGCCCGAAACACATACAGCCTCTTTCGGTATCTGGAACCTATATCGTCGATACGGAAAAAATTATCTCGACCGAGCTGCCGAAATGACAATCAAAAGAATGGACAAGTGGGGATTGAATACCCTTGCAAACTGGTCGGATAAAACTATATATGACAAGAATCGAAAAGCATTCATTCTACCTTTGGAAAACATAGGGTTCGAAAACGAACTGATGGGATTGATGGACGTATATGACAACGGAATTGAAAAAAAGATGGACGAAGCGATTGCCCGTAATGTGGCAAAATACAAAAACAATCATTGGTTAATAGGCTATTTCATCGGAAACGAACCTGCTTGGATTTCGAAAGAAAATCGCCTGTGTTCCTTAATTCTGAATGGAAAAGATCGCCCCATCAAAACAGAATTACAAAATTTTCTGAAAGAATCCGGCGATACACCCGACACCCGCAAAACTTTTATATACAATACATTCGAGAAACTCATGAAAGCCATATCCAAATCGTTAAAGAAGAACGATCCCAATCATCTGAACTTAGGAATAAGATATGGCTACATAGAGCAATTAGACGACGAATTGCTACGAATTAGTAAAGAGTCGTTCGATGCTTTGAGTTTCAACTGCTACGCTCTATCTCCCGACCACGAAAAAATGAATCATGCTTTGGAAATCTCTGGGTTACAGATGATTATCGGGGAGTACCACTTCGGGACAGTCGACAGAGGACTCGCACAATCCCTGTGGCAAGTGAACTCACAAAAAGAAAGAGGAGATGCTTTTCGGTATTATACCGAAAACGCCTTTGCTCACCGAGGGCTCATCGGTACAGGCTGGTTCCGATGGATCGATCAGAACATCAACGGACGCACCGACGGGGAGAATTACAATTGCGGTTTTATCGACGTTACCGACAGGCCCTATCCCTATATGGTCGATGCGGCTATCGAAGCAGCCAAATCGCTATATGAAATACATTCCGGTACAAAAACACCTTTCCATCAAGCGCCTAACGCCGTGGGACACTCTCCCATACCCGATCTCTGGGAATAAATAAAACTTCTATTCATTCTCACAAATCCATGAAGAATCCGGAATCTTCATGGATTTATTTTTTACCAATAAACAAAAATCAATCGTGTAACCCTCGTTTCCGCAGATAATCGAGCAAATATGCCGGACGGTCGGTCTGTATGATACGACAGCCGAGTACATCGATCAAATAACCGTACCCCTCGTCAGGATTGGCAAGCGACATATCGTCGTCATGTCCTCCCGCCATTGTGTCCCACAAAGTATTATACCAGATAAGGGACTCCCCTTTCAACGAATCGGCAAGCATTCGGGGCAATGGGTTGCTGTCTTTGACAAACAACAATTCGAAAGCGACCGGCCGCATATCCTCGACAAACACATCTATCTGTCGTTTTGCATCTTCTTTATCGAGATTCACAATAGGCATATAAATTACCTCATCGAGATATTTCCCGAATCGGGCTTTCACTTCTTTCGCCGGCTTACCGCCTTTCATGATTATCTGTTCGGTCGTACCGGTCTTTTGCAATAATTCATAAACTTGGTCGAAATAACGGTCGGCTTTATCCAAGTTAATCATTATTTTCCCCTTTGCGGCAAGTAAAGCCTCTTCCAAAGTGGGAACCTTGTGTATTGTTTTGATATTGCAACCGTTCTTTAACCGCAATGTTTTAATAGAATCGAGCGTCCAATCCGAGACCTTACCCTTCCCGGTCGTCGTACGATCGAGTTTAGAATCATGCATCAATATCAATTTTCCATCTTTCGTCCGCTGTAAATCGAGTTCAACGACATCGACCCCCATGCGAATTGCACTCTCGATAGCTTCCAACGAATTCTCAGGGAAATTACGCCAGTCTGCTCGATGCGATACCACGATTACAGAGTGGAGATTCCGATTCAACAATTTTTCCCGAATTTGGGCTGCTCTTTCTTGCGCCATTGTCGGAAGCATCGCTAATGCAAACAGGATCACTCCGACCGAAAATCTCGAATGTTTCACCTTCATTTCAATTTATGGTTATTATTTTCTTTACGATAATTGTTATATACCCATATCATAGATTTCCCGCTTACGAAAAAAAGCAGAAAACGACGTAAACCCAACATGAGAGATAAACTATTTCATTAAATATTAGAAATCCAGTGATAAAAACATCTATTCATAATACTCAATTATAATATTTAACGATTAGTATTATCGTTCTTAAAATTCAAAGTTACAGAAATTTGTTAGACAGCATACAATTTTACACAAAAAACTTACCCCATAAATAAGGTTTCATAAGAGTTTTTTGTACATACCTTTCCTTTTATACAGACATATTTATATTGAAGTGATTTAAACTTATTTCATTCTCTTAAAATCGTATCAAAATGTTAAAGCACAGCGTACAAATAGAATTATTCCCTATATTATGGGTGACCAAACTCATATATAGTGAAAGTCCTATGTACCCTATGCTTGACAAAGATACGATAAAAAATGAAATATTGCCTCATCTCTCCAAGGCAAAACGTGGTTATGTCACTCAAAGTTGCCTCATAGAGGTTGTAAACGCCATCTTGTACAAGTTGAAGACCGGTTGCCAATGTGGGCACTCCTTCCTGTGGAAGCCTTGTTCAGCGGCAAGGTACTAAGCCATGGTGCCGTGTATCACCATTACAACAAATGGAGCAAGTCGGGCGAGTGGAAATCCATGTGGGTCAGGTTGCTTGACAAACACCGCAATGAGTTGGACATGTCCAGCGTGGATTTGGACGGGAGTCACACGGCTGCACTCCGTGGCGGTGAAGAAGTCGGATACCAAGGTCGGAAGAAACGGAAGACGACCAACGCCCTCTACCTGACAGACAGGCAAGGACTTCCGGTTGCCATGTCCTCCCCGAAATCTGGCGAACACCATGACGTGCATGACATAGAAAAGGTCATCGGTGACATGTTCAACGACCTTGCGAAATCTCATATTCGAGTTGATGGCCTTTTCCTCAATGCCGATGCCGGATTCGATTGCGACGCCTTACGTGGTATCCTGCGTGAAAAAGAGGTCATCGCAAACATCTGCATCAATAAACGGAGAGAAAATGCCGATGACATCTTTGTTGATGATGAATTGTATGCCGAAAGGTATTCCGTCGAACGGACCAACGCTTGGATGGACTGTTTCAGGACGCTACTGAACCGATTCGACACAACTGTTTCAAGTTGGATGTCTTGGAATTACTTGGTATTTGCAGTATTGTTACTGAAGAAAATTTCACGAAAACAAAAAGTTTAAATCACTTCATAATTATAATTTTGCAGTCTTATAATTAAATAAAAACCAAACTAACAAAAAAAACAAAGAAAATAAAACAGATTTACATGAGTGTATTGCTTGTAATGTTGTTTACAGTGAATATGTTCGGCGAACAGCATGTAAGTAAATTGGGGAAAAAAGAAAAAGTAGCGGTTGCATACGAAAACAATGTTTTTTTGAAAGCAGAACCGCGCAATAGCGTTGACGATGCATTGGGGTGTCCTCCTAATACCGTCCTCTCAGGAGCATTTAGTAGCGATGCCGACTATATGGGACAACAAAGTTCCGATATGGGTCGTGCCGACGGAGCTACCAAATTTTACCAATCCTTTTCTGGATGCTATCAGAAAGTGAACGGAATTCGCTGGTTAGGGAGATTCTTGTCTTGGGACGAAGAAAATTATAATTGGTTGTCTTGCGCCGACCGTGGCGGCATCGGCGAAGATGGAGAAATGACAGAATCGATCCGTTTTGAAGTGGCGTTTTATGAAATGGGAGCCGATGGTTACCCCGGCAAAGAAGTCTACCGCAAAGAATTCGATGTCTTGGGCAAATTCACCGGAGTGAGTGCAAGCGAATATGATGATTTGGCACGTATTTACGAATTTTCGGTTGAATTGGACGAAACAATCTGTCTAGAAAGCGGTTTCTTTTCGGTAGCAGCCGCCAAAGTAGACAACGAAACGCATAATTGTGCTTTCAGTGTGTTCACATGTAGCAATGTCCCCGGAATAGGTTTAATTTGGATGGAGGCTTACGAAGAATATATGACCTCTCAGTTATCCATGTGTTACTGTTTAACGGGCGACGGCGACTACATTGCACAAAAAGCATTGAAGTTCGAACGTTTATTATCTCCTTTGGAAACAGCAAGCGACAAATATGAAAAGGTACAGGTGGAAGTAATGAATATCGGTGAGCAAGCTATATCCGATGCGAAACTTCAATTATATTTAGACGATAAATTACTGGCAACCGAAGAACTGGGTGTGACACTAGCTTCTATGGAGAGCTACAAACACACGTTTGACCAACGGATCGATTGTTCGCAACCGGGTAAACATAATATCGAAATACGCAATGTCACGGAAGGCGATGAACAAACAGCCCATCAATCCATGTTTTTCTCTATTACAAAAAGGGAAGAAGGGATAGTTTGCGAATCGTATTCGACGGATGCAAGTTACGAATACATTACCTCAGTCAAAATTGGAAGCATTAGCAACCCAAGCGAGGGTAACGTATACAGCGATTTTTCTGATATGAAGACAAGCATTAAACCCGGTGAAGTGCTAGATTTGAACGTAGAGTGTGAAGGCGGAAGTCTATATATAGGTGCATGGGTAGATTGGAATGGAAACGGTTCGTTCGATGAAGCGGGCGAGTTTATCGGTTATCTTCCTAAGGGAACTATTAAAGTATCCATTCCAGACGAGGCGGTAGTCGTGCCGGGAGAAAGACGCCTACGAATCATAGCTTCTTATGAAGACATTCTTAGCGCTTGCGGTCAATATGGTTATGGAGAAACAGAAGACTATACACTGGTCGTGGAACATTCCGACAATTCACCGATCATTAAACCCGGATTAAGTATCATCGATTCGTACCAATCGTTCGACGTACGACCGGTAACGCTGGAAATAAAGAACGAAGGCAGTGCAGAGCTTACAGGAACAGCATCGGTACTTTATGCTCTACCTCACTCTCCGGGCAGCAAGCAGTCGGCTTTTGCTACAAAAAATAGCAAACCTTCTTGGAAATTTACAAAGTCTGCGAAATCCCATTCGGTTAAAGCGAAAGAAACCGAGTCGCAGGCAGAATTCGTATTGCGCTATGACAACGGGCTCGAAAGCGAAGTATCGCTCAGCGGTGGTTCTTCGGCCGTGTATGCACAGTATTTTCCGGGCAATATGCTTGCTGGATTGTCGGGTATGCAAATCAGTAGTGTCGATGTATATATAAACGACGTACCTGACAAAGCTCAAGTGGTAATTTTCGGTCAAGGCTCACAGTCAAATGCCGGAAATGAATTGATGAGACAGACTTTTTCCCCAATAGCACAGTCTTGGAATCATATTGTGCTCGAACAACCGCTGACGATAGGGAATACCGATTTATGGATAGGTGTTAATATAGATGGCTTTGAACCGACAGACTTTGTGATTGATATCGATGGCGGTCATGTACAAAATAGCTTCGGCGATATGGTTAAATTTGGCAATACATGGTGGTCAGCAGGAGACTTAGGTTTAAATAGTAACTTCTGTATTCGCGCGAATGTAACGGGTAATCGCACCCCGACTATCAACTGGCTCTCGCTTGATAAATATGAATTCTCTGTCGCTCCTTCTGTTATGGAAACGCTCACCGTATCATTAGATGCGACCCAATTACAGAGTAACACTTTGTATGAAGCACAAATCGTGTTATCCAATAACGATGTTGTAAGCAAGATTGTGAAGATACCAGTATATCTGAATAACGACCGGGAGTCAAAAATAGAACTCCAAACATTAGCTTCGACAGTAGTTTATACATATGGAGGTTACTTGGTGGTACAAACTGACAAAGCTTTATCGAGTATATCTTTGGTGAATATGAACGGTGCTGTAATGAAAATGCAAAATGTCGATGGTTATACGACGAATATGAGCCTTGACAATTTGCAAACCGGCATTTATATTTGTTGTATTGTACATGCCGATGGAAGCCGAGAGAATGTAAAAATACCGGTCGTTCGATAGC
>ERZ773168.4042-NODE-4042-length-9948-cov-4.735571_pt1 | contig 9948 bp, 7 predicted proteins | sample MGYA00511261_ERZ773168 | MGnify/ENA primary metagenome ERZ773168 (study PRJEB29015, sample SAMEA2737855) | human gut metagenome | biome: human gut; feature: human-associated habitat; material: faeces | place: China | collected 2012 ... | reverse complement strand
GGTCGCCGTAGCGTTCGTGCTGCTCATCAGCATCTACCTGATTCTCTCGGGCATTCCCGCCATCCGCGAGATCGGACTCGGAAAATTCCTCTTCGGCAAGGTCTGGGACCCGACAAACACCACCACGGGCGCACAGTACGGCATTCTCACCTTCATTCTTACGAGCATCTACGGCACGGCGGGCGCTATCCTCATCGGCGTGCCGGTGGGACTTCTGACCGCCGTGTTCCTCGCCCGCGTCGCTCCGCCAAGGCTTGCGGCGGTCATCCGCACGGCGGTGCAGCTGCTCGCGGGCATCCCCTCGGTGGTCTACGGTCTGGTCGGCATGATCGTGCTCGTGCCCGCCATCCAGCGGACCTTTGACCTCAGCTCGGGCGCGTGCCTGCTCGCGGCGGTCGCGGCGGCTTTGGGTCGCAGCTTCCGGCACTTCGGCCGCGGCTTCGGAATGGGTCTGGAGGGAATCGGACAGGCGTTGGCGGAGGCTGTCTTCGGCTGCCGAGGCAAGCATTCCCCGGGGTACGGACGAGCCGAACACCAACTGGGCGAAGAGTAGGAGTGCCGCCGCCGAAAACAGATATTTTACCCTGATTCTATCCAAAATCCCAATAATTTTTCGTACCTTTGCCGACATGTCGGCAAAAACGCCTGGATCGGGGCCTCGATGCACTCCCGCCGGGTTTTTTAGGCGCGACAAAGATAGGTAAAAAATTACAGAAAGCTCACATTTGGCTCCATTAAATATGCGCACACGACTGTTCCTGTTATTCGCGTTTGCGGCCGTTACCGTTCTAATGAACGGTGCCACGGCCGGGAATATTGCGCACGGGGTCGAAGTTGTGGTCGTCGATGCCGGACACGGCGGGAAATTTCCCGGGGCGCACTACGGCAATGTCTACGAGAAAGACCTCACGCTGAAGGTGGCGCTCAAACTCGGGAAGCTCATCGAGGAGGGGATGCCGGGTGTGAAGGTGGTCTATACCCGCAAGACGGACAAGGCGCTGGGCACCGATCTGGCAACCGACCTCCAGGCGCGTGCCGACATCGCCAACAAGGCCGGCGGCGACCTCTTCGTTTCGATCCACGTCAATGCTGCGAAATCCTCGGCGGCACGGGGTGTCGAGACGCTCATCATGGGTGAAAGCCCCAAGGAGCAGCGTTACAATGAGAACGCCCTGTTCGAGAACAACCGCGAAGACCTGATCGACATGTCGGACGAGCGGACGGCGGCCATCGTGCGGGCCTATATCCAGAACCTGCAATTCACCTACGGCGAGTACAGCATGGCGCTGGCGCGCTGTATTCAGAATAATTACCTGAAGGCCGGGCGCCATTCGCGGGGCATCAAGCCCCAGCTGCTGCGCGTGCTCTATGCCACCGACATGCCGGGCGTGCTGACCGAGATCGGTTTCATGTCCAACGCCCAGGAGATGGCCTATATGAAATCGGAAAAGGGGCAGGACGAGATCGCCCGCTCGATTTACGAAGGCGTGAGGGATTATTCGGCCTATGTGCTCGAAACGCGCCGCGCCGAAGAGGAGGCCGCGGCAGCCCCGAAGCCCGGTAAAGAGCCCGAAACGCAGGTCGTCATCGGGAAGGAGCCCGTGCGCCCTGCGAAGCAGGACAAGGCATCCGATGCGCCTGCCGCGAAGGCCGCCACCCCGGAAAAAGGGGAGCCGGAGAAGGCTGCGGGCAAGTCCGGGGCGCAGAAACCGGCCAAGGCCGGGGATGCCCCTAAACAAGCCGCCCGGCCGCTGCGTTATACCGTGCAGGTGCTGGCTAGCGCGCAGACCGTGCCGACCTCGTCCGCACGTTTCAAATCCTACCGCAACAAAGTGAAACAGTATACCGCCGAGGGGCGGTTCCGTTATAAATATTGCGTCGGCGAGTACGATACCCGTGCCGCCGCCCAGAAACGGCTGGCCGAAGTGCGCAAGGTTTTCCCCGACGCCTTCGTCGTGAGCTGCCGGGGTACGCAAATTGTGAAATAAAAACAAGCGAAATATGAAAAGGGAAGTTAAGATCGGAATATTCGCCGTGGCGATGATCGGCGTTGCCTGGGCCGGAATCCGGTTTCTGAAAGGTTTCGACATTTTCAGCCGGAACGTCGAGTATTATGCCGCCTACGACCAGATCAACGGCGTGCAGAACGCGTCGCCGATCATGATGAAGGGCGTGAAGATCGGCTCCGTGACACGGCTTTCGTTCGACCCCGCGCGCAGCGACAAGGTCGTGTTGCAGTTCACCATCAAGCGCCAGTACCGCATTCCGACCGATTCCGAGGCCAAGATCTTCAGCAACGGACTGATGGGCGCCAAGGCGATCGAAATCACCTACGGCACGGCCGACACCTACCTCCAGAAGGGCGATACGCTGCGTTCGAGCCGCGACCGCGACCTGATGGACATGGCCGGCTCCGAGCTGGATTTCTTCAAGCAGAAGGTTTCGCAGCTCACCACCGACCTTTCGCGCACGCTCGAAAACCTGAACGGCCTGATGGAAACCAATGCGGACAACATCGCCGGGACGCTCGGCAACCTGAACTCCGTGACGGGCGACATGGCCGAGATACTCTCGGCGGAGAAAAACAGCCTGAAGAGCGCACTGGACAACCTTTCGAAATTCTCCGATATGCTCGGCGAGAATGCCGGGCGCGTGGACAGCATCATCGGCGACGTGGATCGTTTCACCTCGCAGCTCACCGAGGAACAGTTTGCCCGCAAGCTTTCGCAGGCCGTGGAGCACCTCGACGGTCTCGTGGCATGCATCGCGCAGGGCGAAGGCACGATCGGCAAGCTCATCAGCGACCCCGAACTGTACGATTCGCTCGAAAAGGCCAGCGACAACCTCGCGGCGCTGCTGGCCGATGTCAAACAATACCCCGGCCGTTACGTCCACCTCTCGCTCTTCGGGCGCAACCCCGAAAAGATGAAGGAGCGTGCCGACAGGAAGGCCGCCAAGGCTGCTGCCAAGGCTGAGCGCGATTCGCTCAAGCGGCTGCAGTAGCCCATCAACCCGACATAGAGATGATTTATCCTGCAAACTTCGAGCAGAAGATCGGCTTCGACCGGCTTCGGGAACAGGTTGCAGCGCTTTGCACCATGCGTGCCGCCCGCGGGAAGCTCGCCGAAGAGACTTTCTCGGCCTCGGCGCGCGAGATCGGGCGGAGGCTGGAACTTGCCGACCAGATGCGCCTGCTGCTCGACATGGAGCACGATTTTCCCGGCGGGGAATATCCCGACGTCGACCATGTCGTTGCCAAACTGCGTGTCGAAGGGACGTTCCTCGACGTGGGGGAGGTGGTGACCCTGCACCGGGCGCTGAGCCTCGTCGGCAGCGTCGTTGCGTTCATCCTCGCCCGCGAAGGGCAATATCCGGCGCTGTATGCCCGCAGCCGCGGCGTCGAGGCATTCCCCGGGATCGTGCAGCGGATCGACGCCATCGTCGATCGTTTCGGCAATATCCGGGACAATGCTTCGCCGGCCCTGCTGGAGATCCGGCGCGCCATCCGCGAACGCGAAGGGCAGGCCGCTAAGCGGTTGCAGGCGGTGCTTGCCGCCGCCAAAGGGGCCGGTATCGTCGATGCCGACGCCCAGATCTCGATCCGCGAAGGGAAGGCCGTGATCCCGGTCGCCGCGGCCAACAAACGCAAGCTGCAGGGCTTCATCCACGACGAATCGGCCACGGGGCGTACGTTCTACGTCGAACCGGTCGAGGTCGTGGAGATCAACAACGAGCTGCGCGAACTGGAATATGCCGAGCGGCGCGAGATCGTCCGCATCCTCTCGGAGTTCACCGATTCGGTGCGCCCCGATGCCGGGCTGATCGCCGCGTCGGGCGACTACCTGGCCGAGATCGACATGCTGCGTGCCAAGGGACGCTGGGCATCGCAGAACGGCTGCGTGAAACCGATCATCTCGGACGACGACCGGCTGGTGCTGAAGAATGCCCGCCACCCGCTCCTGCAGCAAACCCTGCGGGCGCAGGGGCGCGAGGTCGTACCGCTCGACATGCAGCTCGACCGCCGCAAGCATATCCTTGTCATTTCGGGGCCCAATGCGGGCGGCAAGTCGGTCTGCCTCAAGACCACCGGCCTCGTGCAGTACATGTTCCAGTGCGGGTTCCCCGTCCCGGCATCGGAGGTTTCGGAACTGCCCGTGTTCCGTTCGATCTTCATCGACATCGGCGACGAGCAGTCGATCGACGACGACCTGTCGACCTATTCGTCGCACCTGCTCAACATGAAGAACATGCTCTCGGGGGCTTCGTCGTCGGCGCTGGTGCTGATCGACGAGTTCGGGTCGGGTACCGAGCCGGTCATCGGCGGAGCCATCGCCGAGGCCATCCTCGAACGCCTGCTGGCCAAAGGGTGCTACGGCGTCATCACGACCCACTATGCCAATATCAAGTACTATGCGTCGAATACCGAGGGCATCGCCAATGGCGCCATGATGTTCGACGTGCAGAATATCCGCCCGCTGTTCCGCCTCGAAATGGGCAAGCCGGGCAGTTCGTTCGCGGTGGAGATCGCCCGCAAGATCGGGCTCCCGGAGGATATTATCCGCGCGGCGGGCGAGAAGGCCGGCAGCGACCATATCAACATCGAGAAGCAGCTGCGTGAGATCGCCCGCGACAAGCATTACTGGGAACAGAAGCGCGACCGCATCCGCCAGACCGACCGCAAGGTCGAGGAGCTGGAGCAGACCTATGCCGGGCAGTTGTCGAAGATCAGGGCCGAGCGGCAGGAGATACTCAAAAAGGCCAAGCTGGAGGCGCAGCAGCTGATCGCCGATGCCAACCGGCAGATCGAGAATACGATCAGGACGATCCGCGAGGCGCAGGCCGAAAAGGAGCTGACGCGCCTTGCGCGCCGCGAACTGGACGATTTCCGCGACGCGGTGGCGAAGGCCGACACGGCGGACAAGGACGCCGAGGTCGCCCGCGAGATCGAACGTATCGAGCGCCGCCGTCAGCGGCGTGAAGAACGCAAGGCGCAGCGGGGCGAGGCGCAGGCGGCGGGGGCTGCCCCTGCCGAGGCTCCGAAACCGCGCGAGGTGGAGGCCGGGTCGAAAGTCCGCATGGCCGGACAGGATATGGTCGGCGTGGTGCAGTCGGTGAAGGGAAAGCGGGCGCAGGTGGCGTTCGGACAGATACTCACGACGGTGGACAAAGGGCTGCTGACGGTGGTTTCGAACAACGAATACCGTGAGGCGACACGCCCCGTTGCGGCCCGTACGGTGCTCTCGGTGGACATCTCGTCGCGCAAACTCAACTTCAAGGATCACATCGACGTGCGCGGCATGCGGGCCGCCGATGCGCTGGACGAGGTGCGCAACTTCATCGACGACGCGCTGATGGTGGGTGTGGGCACGGTGTCGATTCTCCACGGCAAGGGCACGGGGGCTTTGAAGGAGGAGATTCGCCGCTACCTGCGCACGGTGCCGGAGATCGCCTCGGCGGTCGACGAACATGCCGACCGGGGCGGTGCGGGAATTACGATCGTGACATTTGACCTTTCGTGAGGACGGCTGCCTCCGGCGCTTCCGCTCGCGGCAGCCGCATACTCCGCGTATGTTCCTGCCCCGCCGGTTTCGTGAAGCCCCGGATGCCATCCGCCCGGCGAAAAACGGATAAGATACAGGATGAACTACAAACTCTCGGAAATAGCCGCCGTTGTCGGCGGGAAATTTACAGGCTGCGATGCCGAAGTGCGGTCGGTCGTCACCGACAGCCGCTCGCTGTCGTGCGAACTGGGCTGCTGCCCGATGTTCGTGGCCATGCGCGGTGCCAACCACGACTCGCACGGCTTCGTCGCCCAGATGTCGGCGCGCGGCGTGCGTGCGTTCCTCGTCGAACGTGACGTTGAGTGCCCCGCCGGTTGCGGCTTCGTGCGTGTGGATAACGCCATCGACGCCCTGCAACGCCTTGCGGCGCACTACCGTGCGCAATTCAAGGGTACGGTCGTCGGCATCACCGGTTCGAACGGCAAGACCGTGATCAAGGAGTGGATCGCCGAAGAACTGCCCGCGGGGATGAAATATTACCGCTCGCCGAAAAGCTACAATTCGCAGCTGGGCGTGCCCCTCTCGGTGCTGATGCTCGAAGGCGACGAGGAGCTGGCGGTCTTCGAGGCGGGCATTTCGAAGCCCGGCGAGATGGAGCGGCTGGAGCGCATCATCCGTCCCGACGTGGTTGTTTTTACCTCGATCGGCGACGCGCATCAGGAGAATTTCCTCAATCTCGAGCAGAAGTGCGACGAGAAAATGGTGCTGGCCCGCAATGCCTCGAAAATCATCTACCACAGCTATTACGAGCCGCTGGGGGGCATGGTCGCGGCGCGTTTCGCCGAGCGCAAGCCCCTCGATGCCGCGTCGTTCCCCGAGGTGCCGGAGTCGGTCATCGGCAATGCCGCATCGCGCCGCAATGCCCAGATCGTCGAGGCGTTCTGCGCCGCGATGCACTATCCCGCGCCGTCGTTCGCCTCGGCGCCCACGGTGCCCATGCGTCTCGAGGTGAAGGAGGGCATCAACGATTCGATCCTGATCAACGACGCCTATAACCTCGACCTCAATTCGCTGGCGCTGGCGCTCGATTACCTGCACGGCGTGGCGCTGAACCGCCGCCGTACGCTCGTCCTGTCGGACATCTCGCAAAGCGGGCTTTCCGACGGCGAGCTCTACGGCCGTGTCGCGGGGATGGTCGCACGGGCGGGCGTCGACTTCCTGATCGGCATCGGCCCGCGCCTGAAACGCCATGCAGGTCTGTTCGGCTGCGACAAGGAGTTTTACGCCTCGACCGACGAGTGCATCGCGCGCATCGACCGCAGGGCCGTGGCCGGGCGTGCCATCCTGCTGAAAGGCGCCCGCGATTTCCGCTTCGAGAAACTGGCGCACGCCCTCGCGCGCCGCAGCCATACGACGGTGCTGGAGGTCGACCTCGACGCCATGACGCACAACCTCAATTTCTTCCGTTCGAAGCTCAGCTTCGGTACGAAACTCGTGGCGATGGTCAAGGCCGGCTCGTACGGTGCCGGCGATTTCGAAGTCGCGCAGCTCTTGCAGCACCAGGGCGTCGATTACCTGGCCGTGGCGTTCGCCGACGAAGGGGTACTGTTGCGCGAGCGGGGCATTTCGATGCCCGTCGTGGTGCTCAACGCCGATGCCGACAGTTTCGATCAGATGATCGCCAACCGCCTCGAACCCGAGATATACAGCCTCCATTCGCTCGGCGCCTTCGCCGGGGCCGTGGTGCATGCGGGCGAGAGCCGTTACCCGATCCATATCAAGCTCGACACGGGTATGCACCGGCTGGGATTCACGGACGACGAAGTCGGGGCGCTGTGCAGGGCGCTGGCGGAAACCCCGCAGGTCAAGGTCGCCTCGGTCTTTTCGCACCTCAACTGTGCCGACATGCCCGAAGAGGATGCCTATACCCGGGCGCAGATCGCCCTGTTCGACCGCATGAGCGCCCGCGTCGCCGCTTCGCTGCCCTACCCGGTTATCCGCCATACGGCCAATTCGGCCGCCATCGAACGCTTCCCCGAGGCGCAGTTCGACATGTGCCGCCTTGGGCTGGGGCTTTACGGCTTCGGCTACCGGCATAACGGGATGCTGCGTCCCGTCTCGACCCTCCGCACGCGTATCGTGCAGGTCAAGCACCTGTCTGCGGGCGAGGCCGTAGGGTATGGACGGGCCGGAAAACTCACGCGCGAAACTACGACGGCGACGATCCCCATCGGATATGCCGACGGGCTCGACCGCCACCTGGGCTGCGGCCGCTGGTCGGTGCTGGTGGCCGGGAGTCCCGCCCCCATCGTCGGACGCATCTGCATGGACAGCTGCATGGTCGACATTACGGGGATTCCCGGCGTGAAGGAAGGCGACGAAGTCGTGGTCTTCTCGCCCGAGCCGGGCAACGACCTGGAAACGATGGCCCGCGTGCTCGATACGATCCCCTATGAGATCATGACCTCGGTTTCGGGGCGCGTAAAACGGATTTACCTCAAAGAATAACGTTATGAAATGCTATGATTGCGGCGGTGAAATCGCTTCCGGAACCGAAAAGTGTCCCTCCTGCGGTTGCCCCGCCGGGCGCGATGAGGCCGCCGAGTGCCTCGGGGCGCGGCTGCTGACGGCACAGCTCGAATCCGAATCGGCCCTCGACCAGTTGGGCAAGGCCCGCAGCGCCATGTTCGCCGCGGCATTGCTGGCCCTCGCCAGCGGCGTGGTCGAACTGGTCAACGCCCAGGGAAACGGGGTGAGGCTGGTGGTCGGAATCGTGATGCTCGTGCTGGCGGGCGGCTATGTGGCTATCGGCTGCAATGTCCGCAAATCCCCGCTGGTGCTTTCGGTTGCGGGGCTGGTCGTGAGCGCATTTTTCCTGAGCGGTGTTTTCGGGGTGGTGATCGCCGGTGTCATGGCGCTGAGCGTCTGGTTTGCGGTGCTGTATACGAAGGCCGCCGGCCGGGAACGGGAACTCCGGGCCAAACTCGAAAAACTGAAATAAGATGTACGGAACGCTCTATCTGATCCCGTGTCCGATTTCGGACGAGACGGCACCGTGGGACGTGCTGCCCGCGGCGAACCGTGCCGTGATGGATTCGCTCGACTATTTCATCGTCGAAAACACCCGTTCGGTGCGGCGGTTCCTGTCGAAGGCCGGCATCGCGCGGCCGATCGACACGCTGGAGTTCCGCGAGCTGAACGAACATACCGTCGCCGGGCGTGAGGTCGAAGAGCTGGTGAAACCGCTCGTTGAGGGCCGCTCGGCGGGGGTTGTTTCCGAAGCGGGCGTGCCGGGCGTCGCCGATCCCGGGGCTCTGGTCGTCGAGGCGTGCCACCGCCACGGTATCCGCGTGGTGCCGCTCGTCGGGCCGTCGTCCGTCATCCTGGCCGTCATGGCCTCGGGGCTCAACGGGCAGTCGTTCGCCTTCAACGGCTACCTGCCCGTCAAGCCGCCCGAACGGGTCCAGGCGATCCGCCGCTTCGAACGCCGTGCGCAGTCCGAACGCCAGTCGCAGCTCTTCATCGAGGCGCCTTACCGCAATGTGAAGCTGATGGAACAGCTCCTGCAAACCCTTGCCCCCGAGACGCGCCTGACGCTGGCGATGGACATTACCGCTCCCGGCGAATATATCCGTACGCTCGCCGTGCGCGAGTGGCGGTCGGTGCGGCTGCCGGAAATGAACAGGCACCCGGCGATTTTTATCATCGGGTAGGCATGGCCCGGCGGTTGGTATACAATTTGTTCGAATATAAGACGGAAAATCTGAAAAACACGAGATATGAAAAAGGAAAAAACTTATAATGAGGCTGTTGACGGTGACGAAGGATTCGTTCCCGGTGAAGGTTACCCTTCGTGCGACGGCGAACCCTGTGCCAATGTGTCAGACGACTCGCAGGACGGGACTGACACAATGGCAGACGTTGCCGAAGGCGGCGACAAGGCCGGAGCGGGATCGGATCTGACGGCGGCGCTGGCCGAGTGGCAGGATAAATTCATCCGCCTGCAGGCCGAATTCGATAATTACCGCAAGCGTACGCTCAAGGAGAAGATGGACTTGGTGCAGACCGGGGGCCGTGACGTGCTGCTGGCGATGCTCCCCGTGCGCGACGACGTGCAGCGTGCCGTCGATGCCATGCAGAAGAGCGACGACATCGAGGCGCTGCGTGCCGGCGTGACGCTTATTTCACAGAAATTTACCGATACGCTCCGTCAGAAAGGGGTCACCGAGATCGACGTCAAGGGCAGGGAGTTCGACGCCGACCTGTGCGAGGCGGTGGCTAAATTCGCTGCCGGAGAGGAAATGCAGGGTAAGGTCGTCGACATTGTCCAGACGGGTTATATGCTGGGCGACAAGGTGCTGCGTTTCGCAAAAGTTGTTGTAGGAGAATAATGCCATGGCAGAAAAGAGGGATTACTACGAAGTGCTGGGCGTCCAGAAAAACGCTA
>ERZ773168.4040-NODE-4040-length-9953-cov-5.359163_pt1 | contig 9953 bp, 9 predicted proteins | sample MGYA00511261_ERZ773168 | MGnify/ENA primary metagenome ERZ773168 (study PRJEB29015, sample SAMEA2737855) | human gut metagenome | biome: human gut; feature: human-associated habitat; material: faeces | place: China | collected 2012 ... | reverse complement strand
GGACGAGATGCTGCGCCTCCTCGCCACGGACGGCATGCTTGTCAAGCGCCCGCTGCTGGTCGGCGATGACTTCGTCCTCGTTGGGTTCAAGGAAAGCGAGTGGGCGGCGCGGGTGAAGAACGAATGATGGCCGCTGATTGGCTTTCGCTTTATTTTGTATGGCTGCCTTGAAGAGCTTATTCCGAGCATTGAAACGTATATACGGATATAAAGATGTCTAAAATCAGTCGGTTTCAAAGCTCTTAGGGTGTTTTCTGTGCTGCATCTTTCATCAACACATTCTGGTCCGAGATGGGAGACTCGAACTCCCGACATCCTGCTCCCAAACTTTTGAATAAAAATTTTTCTACTTTTTCCGGTGCTTTATAGCCGTTTTTGCTTTATTACGGACGCTCTTCGCAACTCTTGACTCCACTGCTTCCGCACACTCCACGGCTGTCTGTAGTCAAACATGTGGTCAAAAACCGCTTTCTGAACACCCTCGTGACAGGGGACAGAAAGCGGTTTTTCAAGGCTTGTCGGAGTGCTGCGGGCAGGTAATCCGCCACTCCGGTTTGCCGCATTGTACCTCTGATTAAAAGGTTAAGCAAGTCCTTTATGTAAGGATAGGCGGCGCAGGATTTGCATCGCTATAGGCAAAGAATACCCTTACACCTTCTGGAGATAAAACTCACTCTCCGCAACTCGTGTCACAAAATCATATTCCAGCCGTGTTGCCTTTGAGGGTGAAATAATGTAGCGCTTAAACACCGAGCGAAAATATGAAAAGAACTCCCTGTCTTCCTCTGTCATCGGGGCAACCCAGCCGTTCTCGGCACCGTGGGATTCGATTTTCTCCAACTCTGCCATACGCTCTTTATCCATGTCAGTTGCCCCTTCTGGATGAAATCATGGTTTTCCCTTAACAGCTATTACATTCCCGTAATTCATGTAGTTTTTTAAGGGAAAGACTACCCTTTTTGTTACGGACTTACGTTTCCAGAAGATCCTCCATCGTACAACCGAGGACTTTTGCAAGGCTAAGAACAGTCTCCGCGCTGGCTTTATTGATATCCTTGTTGCGCTGTTCGTACATTTGAATTGAGCGAAGACTGACATTGCTTCGCTTGGCAAGCTCTGCCTGCGTGCAGCCATAAAGCATGCGGATACGCTTGAGGTTGGTGTCAGCGAAGTATTCGCGCACTTTGGCATCGACAATATCAGCGAATTTAGTGACATCCGCTTCATGAAGGGGGAAATACATCTGCTGCAAATCTTCAAACGAAAGAACCTTAAAAATATCACTGAACTTTCTTCCGGAGAACCATTGATAGTAGGCGACTGCCCAGCCGATCCAATACTCTCTGGAACGGCTGAAATTCGCTTGAGGCTTGGCGGTCGGCGCTTTGCCCGTAGTCTCAACGAGAACATCAACAGCAGTTTCAATCCCGCTTTTCCCAAAAAGATATGAAGGTTCACCATTCTCAATCCGATTACTGACGGAACTGACGGAAAACAGCTTTATAAAGCTATCTCCGGCAACTCCACACGCGTTGATAGCATAATCAAAAGCATCGCCCAGTAATGCCTGCGCGTTACTCAGATAGATTTCTTGGTATGCGTGGGTCATCGTTTTGGATGCCTCCTCTTATGATATCAAGGATATACAGACCATCTGTTTCCTCTTCAAGTATATCCGAATAAAGTTGGTCGGCTTCATCATTTCGAGCCTTACGGCGGACATAATATTTTTCCTTTTCTGCAATAGAAAATCCATCGTAATGCAGCAGCGAAAAGGCGTATTTAGACTTGATGACAATCTGTTCGCCCAACTTGCCAAGTCGCTTAGCGTTTGCGAGTTGCTGTACGGAAATTCCGTTATTTAGGAAAGACGCAGCAAAGTCAAAATAGGAGTCATCGGCACGGTATCCGATAATCAGGTCGTAGGCATTGACGTTGACGCCGAAATTGTCAATCAGATATCGTTTTGCCCGCTGTGCGGCTGGGCTTTTGATAGAAAACAGACGATGCGCTACCAGAACAGCAATCCAGTTCAGAATCGTATAGTCTGGACTGTTCAGATTCAGAATTTTCAGGTATTCCGTATCAAGACTGTAACGATTGACGAAGCCGTTACGCAGAGAGGATACAGCCCATTCTTTGGCGAGTTCCTCGCTTTCCGTGCAGTAGAAGCCCAGCCCGAAGTCATTGTTCTGCTTACCAAACCCAAAGGTTGGAGATTCGATGATCTGTTCAGAGCCATGATATAGGGTAATTTTCTGATTCATCTCCGCATCCTCCTAAGTATCACTGCAAAAATAGTATCACCAAAGTGATATAAAATCAAGTAATATTTGTAGAGAAAAAAGAGAGCATTTCTCGCTTGAAAAATGCAGGCTCTTCAGACGAATATTTCCAAGAGAAACTTAGAGATAATCAGTTCACAGAATGATATAGAGCATCCATTTTGCCGGTGGTATAATTAAATGCAGCTAAGTAGGATATTGCAGAACTGCTGGAAAAATACAAATACTCCGCAGCAAAGCGAATGTTTCACGGGCGAGGGTGATGAGCCGTCCCAACCGCGCCTGCTGCAGCTCCAGCAGCTTGATCTGATCTGTGAGAGCGGTGGCCTGGTCGAATTTCGGGCCATCCAGAATGCGCTTGATGTCCTTGAGTGGAAATTCCAGCTCGCGAAATAGCAGAATGGATTGAAGCCGCGCCAAGGCTGTATCGTCATACAGCCGGTAGCCCGATTCTGTGAGGGCTGTGGGCGGCAGCAACCCGATGGCATCATAGTAGTGTAGCGTTCGGACACTGACACCGGCCAGTTTGCTGACTTCGTGAATGGTCATCATGGGTATCCCTCCTCCGTGTGAGCTTAGCGGGCGATGAAGGGGATGGTATTGCCCTCGTCCAGCAAGCGCACAACGTTTTCCACGTGCTGCGCGCTCTCGCCGAGCTCCCGGGCAGGCGTCTGAATGATATCCATAGAAATTCTTTTCGTTGCATGGTTTAACGTCAGCGGCGGCAGACGCCCAAGCGTCCGCCGCCGCCTATTTTACCACAGCCCCGGCCGGATTTCCAGCGCAAAGGCTTCTCACGAAATAGCAGATCCGCCTCTGTATCACACAGAGGCGGATCTGCCAATTCTATGATGCCCACGGCGGCGAACGCTATGAGCTTATTCAGCACAGCATCACCTATCGTTACTGTGTTTTTATCTCAAGTTCTTCCGGAAGAATTCCTGCGCATTCTTGTACATTACGCCATCGGCATCCTCCTGCGAAACGCCTCGGGAGATCAGATACTCGTAAATCGACGCCGCCTTGGCCGGTGTATTCAGGCACTCCGGCAGGAGGGAACCGTCGAAATCCGAACCGAGAGCAAGATTCTTTTTGCCTCCCAGCTCAAAGAAATGCATGGTGTGACGGTAGATATCGTCAAGGCTGTGAACTTCGCCGTCGTCGCGCAGGAACTTCACAAAGTAATTCAGACCGATCAGGCAATCGCGCCTGACCATCTCTCGGATCATGTCGTCTGTGAGGTTGCGCTTGTGACTGCACAGCGCACGAGCATTGGAATGCGTGGCGACAAAGGGTTTGGCCGCCACCTCCAGCAGGTCGGCAAAACCGTGGTCGTTGAGGTGGGAGACGTCGACAAGAACGCCCTCTTTCTCCATCTCGCGCACAGCTTCCTTGCCAAACTCGCTTAGGCCATGGTCAGTGGTGTGACCGGAGCCAAGCTCGTTTTCACCGTTCCATGTCAGCGTAATGGCACGCACACCCTGCTCGGCAAGTGTGTGAACACGGGTGATATCACCGGCGAGCGCGCTGCCGTTCTCAATAGTCAGAAATGCGGCGGTCTTATTCTCAGCCCAAGCCTTCTCCATATCGGCGGCATTGCGGCAGGGAGCCACACGGTCGGAAAACTTTTCCATCTGGCGATAGAAGTTTATGCGGTTCTTCTCGAAATAAGCGATGGCTGCATCGCCGCGCTCCTCATCCGGAATGAAGACTGCGTAGAACTGCGCCCAATGCACATCATTCGGCATGTTGCTCAGCTGCAGCACGCGGCCGGGATCGTCCAGCGTGTCCGGGTTGCCGGTGTTGGCATACTTCCAATCTGCCAGAGTGTCACAGTGCAGATCGATCAAACCATAACTGTTCATGATACTAATTTAAAATCCTTTCTTTGACTTTACGCCCGCGGGTCGAGCTCCTCGCAGGAAAGAACTTCCTTGCTGCGTGTGTATTCCTCGTACCGGAGTCCACGATCTGAGGTCTCAATTTCGCCGACCTGGTTATCATAGGGGTCGGCGCGCCAGAACTGCTTTTCAATGGTAAACGGCGCTTCAAACTCGCTGTTGGCCACCATGCGGTATGCGTCGATGTTGCCAAAGTAGAACTTGCGGCGTTCCTCATTCTGCGCCCTCACCGCCGCCGTGCCGTAGCTCGGGTCGGCATAGAGCCAGCCGTATGGCGCGATATAGAAGCGGGACCAGTCGTGTGCGCCGCAGAAGTCCGGCTCAGCGGTCAGGCCGCTCTGCCACCTGGCGGGAATGCCAGCGCAGCGGCACATGGTGATAAAGAGCAGGGCAAACACACCGCAGTCGCCGGTGTAGCTGCGCGCCGCAGAATCCGGGATGCACTCGAGAATGAAGTAGGACGGCATGAAGGTATACTTCATGTTCAGCGTGATGAAGTCGTAGAAGATACGCGCCTTTTCCAGAGGATCGGTCACACCCTCGGTCAGCATCTCCACAAGGGAACGAATAAACGGGGTGAAGACGATGTGCGGCGCCTGCTCCTGCGTGTCGAAATCAGGCTGTACGGCGTCTGCCTTCATCGTGGAAACATCGTGGTAGCGCGCCGTGTGGACATAGGAGTACTCCACATAGAACTCGTGGTTTTCCTCCATGTTCTCCTCCCAGCAGATCGTGCGCTGCGCCGCATTCTCGGGTGCGAGCTTGCCGGTCTCGGGATACATCTTCTCGATGCGGATCTCGCTTTGCTGCTCACACTCGGCGGGGATGGGCAGGTGAACGCGCACGAACATACCCGGCGTGAACCGATCATCGTTTACGCGGACGCTCGAACGGATGCGGATGCGATTGGAGATACCGCCGTTCTCGCACATCAGACGGCGAACACGGTCAAGACGGCCCTCGCCCTGCTCCTTCGTCACGCTCTCCACACCGTGCACCTGTACGCCCGCGCGGACGGCAAAGGATGGATCTGCTTTGCACAGCGTCTCAAAGAAGCGGTCCAGGAAGTGCATCTCGCCGTTGACATAGAGCCAGCTGATTTTGCCGGCGTCCACGCGCTCGTCGAATTCCTCCTCGGTAAAATCGGGGATGTGCCCGCGCACCACAGCGAGTGCGGCGGCACGGTCGAACGGGTAATTCTGCGGGATCCGGCAGATGATCTCGCGCTCGGCGGTCAGGCACGCGCGCATTGCCTCAGACAGGTTATCCTGCGCAAGACGAAGATCGATGAGGCGGATCGCGCCTTCAAAATCGCCCCATGCCTTGCGCCGGGCGATATCGTCCGGCAGGCCAATGTTCAGATATTGCAAGGTATCGTTAATATTCATAAGAATAACCTCTTTGTGAATCCTGCTCCCACGGCACGGGCCGCAGGAGCAGGAAAAATCATCCGGCGGGGATCATGCAATCATATGCAGGATCGCACCCATGCCAAGACCAAAAATATTACCAATAGCAGCGCCAAGAACACCCATCAGAACACCGATACCCGCAAAGGAATCGTCATAGGCGCAGGCAATGATCGGCGCAGAAGCGGAACCGCCGATATTGGCGACCGATGCCGTAGAGACCATGCAAAGATCCCAGTGGAAGACCTTGGAGAGAATGTACATACCGACAACGTGGATCGCAAGAACGAACACGCCGTAAACGACCCACATCGGAGCTTCGACCAGCGCATTGAGCGGAGCCTGCGTAGCGAGCAGGGAGACGACGGCGTACAGCAGGACGCTGGAAAGATCTTCAACAGCAGGAAGCTTGCCGAGCGGGGTCATTGCGCAGACCAGACCGAGAACAGTGACGAACAGCGTTGTGCAGGTGCCCTTGTCGAACATGTCAAGGCCGATCTCATTGAGGCCGTTATTCATGACAAGGCCGATCTTCTGAGACAGCGCGGAGACGATCAGAGCAAGGCCGATAAGCCAGATCCAGTCGGCAGCTTTGGCCTGCTTTTTCTCGTTGGCGACCTCTGCGTTGGCAGCGGCTGCAACGGCCTCAAGCTTGGAGGTGTCCGCCTTAACGGACTTGTTCCACTTGCCGGCATACTTCACAGCAAAGAGCAGCAGCGCAATCCATACGGAGTAGCAGACGGTGTCGAGCGTAAGAGCGCAGGCGTAAGCGCCGGCATCGACCGGCAGAGCATCCTGCATGGCAGCCATGTTGGCGGAGCCGCCGACCCAGGAAGCGTACAGAGCTGCGGTAGCGCCCCAGATGGTCTCGCCGCCCCCGAGGGATCCCTTGAAGATCGGGAAGCCGACGATGAAGCCGAGTGCAAGAGTGATCGAGCAGCCAAGGAAGATCGCGATCATGCGTCCGGAGAGCTTGGCAATCTTGCGGAAGTCGCAGCGCAGCAGCATGACGAAGATCATTGCGTACAGAAGGTTATTCTTCAGTACGTCGTAAGCGGCACTGACGCCTTCGGAATTGTACAGGCCCAGGGTACAGAAGACCATGTTGAGAATATAGATCCATACCAGCGGCGGGACCCAGTTAAAGACTTTCCACTTGGTGTATTTTTCCATTGCCAGCAGCCCGCCGGCCAGGAACATCAGGAATGCGATGAAAGTAAAACCGTTTTCAATAGCAGGTAACATACTTTTCTCCTCCAAAAAATATATTTCTTCTCAGCGGGGCGGTACCTGGACCCGCTGCAAAAGACAAAACAGAAAAAAGCCCAACAAAACCGAGCGTTTTTCAACGCCTGATCTTGCTGGGTTTCACACGCGGCACCACGAGGGAACTCATGGCAGGCGACTGCGAAGCAGCCATATACAGTTATACGTAATCAGGTTTTGCTTTCCGGCTTGCCCGTCATTGACCGCCAGCGCTTGAGCGCATCGCGGTAAGCGACAAGTACGGCCCGGCGGGACGAGCCGCCGTATCGTCTGTTGAGCGTGTTCTCCAACCACACATCGATCTCCGGAAAAACCTGCCCCACAAAAAGTTTACGCAGGAAAGCCTCCGTCGTGGAAATTGTATGGGTACAGCTGAAATCGAGAACCTTGGACGTCAGGTCGTCGACCTCAAACGCCATATAAAACGTGCCGTAGTTTTTTGTGATGGCGTTGTCCGAATTCGTTCTGGACTCGCCAATGACAAAAACCGAATTGATCTGATTCAAAGAACCGTCCTTCCTTTCACAGGAGAATGCACGGAATGTATAATAATCAAAAACGCCCTGTATCAGCATCATTGGGTGCCTTTATTATAGCGGCCATTGACCGAGTTGTCAATATCTTCTTGTCAAACCAGATGATTCTGCCGTTTTTTATCGATAACGCACAACAATTCCTTGTCAAAAAATCGCTAAGGCACATAAACTATGGTCAAATCAACGATTATCACCTTCCCCCTTGCAATTGCAGTCTAAACATGGTAGCATAAATATGCTTTTAAAAACTTGATTATCACTGCTGCTTTACTTTGCTTGAGAATGCCACAACGTTCTTCACCGCAAATAAAACCCAGCAAAAGACGTGGATTTATCGCGCCTTTTGCCGGGTTTTTTCTTTTGCAGCAGCCAAGAGAGGTGAGGAGCCGCCATAATACGCCGCGCATTCACAGAATCACACAATATTTGAGGAGGAATTCATCACATGAAGAAAAGACTTTGCTCATTGCTACTTGTCCTCACGATGCTTTCCACGCTTCTGGTCGCGCCGGCTTCCGCCCTTGAGGCAGACGGTTCGACTAGCGTCGGCAACGAGACTTACGTGTATCTCGGCGTGAAGGATTACGGCACCGTGGAAGCTGACAGCAAGCCCGACTTTGTCCATCGCTTCTACACCAACGGCGAAGAAGTGCAGTATACCATCGCCAGCAGTGACAATAAGTACGCCGTCCAGAACAAGCTTCAGGAAGGCTATGTCTACGATCTGACGATTGAAGGCGGTGTCGTGACCGACGCCGCCGCTGCCACGGCCGACGCCGAAGGCACGATCGCGTCCATCGACGACTCCACCGTCACCGTTAACGGCGCCGCTGTCAAGTACAGCGCCATCTATGAGATCAGCAACAACGCCGCCGGCGCCACCGCCGTGACCAAAGTGACCGATCTCAGCAACCTCGCCGGCAAGACCGCGAAGGTTTACGGCGACACCGTTTACCTCACCTTTATCGCCGAGCCTTACACCGCTCCCGTCAGCGGCACGCCCGGTGAGCGCACCCTCAAGAACTACCTCCAGACCGCGATGAACCCTGTCGGCACCGCGCTGTACGTTTACGGCGGCAGCTGGGACTGGCAGGATGTGAACTCTTCCAACCAGGCGCTGACCATTGGCCTGCCCCAGAGCTGGATCGACTTCTTCCAGCAGCAGGATGCCAACTACACCTACAAGAACAGTGCCGACCCCGCGCACAGCTACTATCCGCACAACAGCTGGAACCAGTACTACTACGCTGGTGTGGACTGCTCCGCCTATATTGGCTGGACCGTCTACAACGTGATGCACACCCAGAATTCCGTCAACACCGACAACGACGGCTACGTGATGAGCTCCACCAAGATGGCCAAAACCTTTGCTGACAAGGGCTGGGGCACCTGGACGCGCGATATCAAGTCCTTCAAGCCCGGCGACATCTTCAGCATGAGCGGCCACGTGTGGACCGTCCTCGGCGTCTGCGACGACGGCTCCATCGTCTTCCTGCACTCCACGCCTTCCGACAGCAAGGCCGGTCAGGGCGGCGGCGGCGTTCAGCTCAGCGCCCTCAACCCCAACAGCGACGACGACAAGAACTGCGAGGCCTACAAGCTCGTCACCAAGTACATGACCAAGTACTACCCCGAGTGGAGCGAGCGCTATGACGCCGTGCTGAGAAGCTACATCTCCTACGCCACCCCTGCCACCGGCACCAAGTACAAAGAGACCTGGTCCGGCAACTTCTCCTGGAACCTCGACGGCACCGGCCTGACCGACCCCGACGGTTACGCTGATATGAGCGCCGCCGAGATCCTTGCAGACCTCTTCGGCGACGCCGAGACGCAGCCCAGCCAGAAGGGCTTCAACGATGTCAAGCCCGGCGACTACTTCTATGACGCCGTCAACTGGGCCGTCGAGAAGGGCATCACCACCGGCACCAGCGCCACGACCTTCTCCCCCAACGCATCCTGCACCCGCGCTCAGATCGTGACCTTCCTGTGGCGCGCCAGCGGCAGCCCGGAGCCGAAGACTGCCAGCAATCCCTTCACCGACGTTGCAGCCAACGCTTACTACTGCAAGGCTGTTCTGTGGGCTGTTGAAAACGGCATCACTACCGGTACCAGTGCCACGACCTTCTCCCCCGACGCTCCCTGCACCCGCGCTCAGGGTGTGACTTTCCTGTGGCGCGCCAACGGCAGAAAGGCCGCCTCCGCCGCTGCCTCCTTTACCGATGTTGCATCTGACGCCTACTATGCTCCGGCAGTTGCCTGGGCGGCAGAGCAGAACGTCACCGGCGGTGTCGGCAACGGTCTCTTCTCCCCCGACACCACCTGCACCCGTGCTCAGATCGTGAGCATGCTGTATCGCCTTCGGTAAATAATTATCTTTAATAGGCGCTGAGTCATCCCCTCCTACAGCCTGAACGCCGCGGGCAATTGCCGTGGCGTTCAGGCTATCTTATTCTCAAAATTCAGAAAGGACAGTGCGTTTTATGAAATTTTCCAGCAAGGTAGAAAAATGCGGCCTGTCTCCGATGCGCAAGTTCCACCCGTACGCGGTGGCGGCAA
>ERZ773168.4039-NODE-4039-length-9954-cov-3.085968_pt1 | contig 9954 bp, 7 predicted proteins | sample MGYA00511261_ERZ773168 | MGnify/ENA primary metagenome ERZ773168 (study PRJEB29015, sample SAMEA2737855) | human gut metagenome | biome: human gut; feature: human-associated habitat; material: faeces | place: China | collected 2012 ... | reverse complement strand
ATGTATCATCATTTTTTATCCATTCTTCTACATATTCTACTCTGTAATTTTGTTTGTTATCTCTCATAACGACTTTTTCTATTCCTGCATTTATTATCATTCTTTTGCATAATGTACAAGGATAATTATCTGCTATGTATTCACCATTTCTTTTATTAATTCCAACCAAATATAATGTTGCACCTAGCATATCTCTTCTATTTGCGCTTATTATAGCATTTTGTTCACTATGTACAGATCTACACATTTCATATCCAGCACCACTTAAATCTGTTTTTTGTTTACGTATACAATATCCCAAATCAAGGCAATTTTTTCTGCCTCTTGGTGCTCCACTATACCCTGTTGATATTATTTCGTCATTTTTTACGATTACACTTCCATAATTGTTTCTTAAGCATGTTCCTCTTTCTAGTATTGTTTCTGCTATGTCTAGGTAATAGTTTGTTTTGTCTACTCTTTCCATTTTTTTGCTCCTTTTTTTCCATCGGGGACGGTTCCTTTTCTGAAAAAGAACCGTCCCCAATCAGAAAAATATTAATATTTCAAATCTCCCATTCTAGAAGTTGGTACAAATCCATCTTCTGCTTTTATTAAATCAGGTATTCTGTTTACAATACTTGCACAAGTAAGTTCAACTGTTTTAGGTTCAGTTATAACAACTCTTGTATCAGGTTCTCCAAATATTGTCCAATCATTTGTATCTACATCATCTTTGTCATATACTTTTCCTATGCATTCCGCTTCAATTACTACGCCTTCTTTAGTTTCTGCAGTAACTACAGCACTCATTCCTGTTGCATTTCCTGCTTTTATGTCCATATTTAATGTATTTGAATGAATATCTTCTTTAGCAACTATTGGCACACATTTTTGTGTCATAGATGTTATTGTAAATCCAAATTTGTCTGCAAGCCAAGGAACTACATTCCACATATATGATGGTGTATATGTTCCACTTTCTATTATTTTTTGTCTTTCTTCCATACTTATTTTGTCTGCTGCAGCTATCTTTTCATCAAATTCTTCTAAAGTCATTCCTGAACCATGAACTTGAGCAAGTGCTATTCCATAGTCCTCTACATTGTATGATGAACTTCCTTTTATTTTTGTTATTTTATGTGTTGCACCAGCTAAAGTGTAAATTAAATTTCCCCAAAATACGTCTTGATATCCACTTCCTGTTATTGTACAATGATTTTCTTTTGCTAATTTATCTAATTTTTCTGTCAAGTTTGGATTTGATGCTTCTGGATAAAATGCTTCTTCACAAGTTGTTATTGCATTTATTCCAAGCTCTGCACATAATGTAAGTGCTTCGTCTAAGTCACTCATTAAACTCATTGTTGTAACTATACATACATCTGGCTTTGTTTCTTCTAAAACCTTACGTGCATCTTTTACATCCGCAACTTTTACTCCTTTTTCCCCACAATTACATCCAATGATTTCTGAAATGTCTTTTCCAATTACATTTGGATTGATGTCTAATGCTCCTACAATTTCATACCCTTTTTCGATGGCATATCTCATTGTGTATGCACTCATCTTTCCACATCCATATTGGACAATTTTTACTTTTTCCATAACTCTTACCTCCTAAAAATATTTTTCCCGTATGTTGCTATTTTAAACGGGATTTTTAGGTCTTTTCATAATTTGTACGATTTTTTTATATCATATTGATTAAAAGTTGTCAATAGTCTAAATTTTTATTGATTTTTAAACGTTTTTATGATATCATAAACATAATTTTTTGAAAGGACAAATTTTTATGGTATTAGGTATTATTGCTGAATATAATCCATTTCATAATGGACATTTATATCATATTTTAAAATCTAAAGAACTCACAAAAGATGATTATGTAATAGCGCTTATTGGTGGAAACTTTACCCAACGTGGTGAAAGTTCTATCGTAGATAAATGGACAAAAGCTGAAATGGCATTAGCGGGCGGAGCTGACTTGGTTATTGAACTTCCCACTTTATATTCAGTATCAAGTGCAGAAAATTTTGCAGATGGTGCTGTAAAAATTTTAAACTCCTTAAAAGTTGTTGACCATTTATCTTTTGGTGCTGAATGTCAAGAACTTAATAAATTAAATATAATTGCAAATGTTTTATATGAAGAACCTAAAGAATTTAAAGCATTTTTAGCTGATGAATTATCTAAAGGAGTTTCCTTTCCTAAGGCAAGAGAAAATGCTATTTTAAGTTATTTGAAAGACTTTTCTTATAAGAATATTTTATCTGAACCAAATAACATTTTGGGAATTGAATATTTAAAAGCATTGAAAAAATATCGTTCTAGAATAAAACCTGTTTTAGTTCCAAGAAAATCTTCAGGTCATTTAACCTTAGATTACACAGGTTCAATTAGCAGTAGCACTTCTATTAGAAATATGCTTAAAACAGGCAATACTGCTAATCTTAAAGATGCACTTACTCCTAGTTCTTATACTATTTTAAAAGAAGAAATAAATAAAGGGCATTTTGTTAGAGATTTTTCAAAGTTCGAAAAAATTGTTCTATATAATTTACGTTTGATGAGCCTAGAAGAAATAAAAAAACTTCCAGATGTTTCTGAAGGACTAGAACATTTAATTAAAAAGGCTGCTCTTTCTTGTAATACAGTAGATGATTTTGTTAATATTGTTTGTTCTAAAAGATATACTAAAACTAGAATTAGAAGAATTCTTTTGTATGCTCTTTTGGGAATTTCTAAAAAGGATATTGATATTTCTAAAAAGGTTGTTCCCTATGTTAGGGTTCTAGGTTTTAATGATAAAGGTAAAAATTTGGTAAGTAAGATTAAACATAAAAATCCAAGTGCTAAAATTGTTACTTCTGTTAAAAAATTTGTTGATAGTAATGGAAATAAGAATTTGCAAGTTCTGATGAATAAGGATATTTGTGCTACTAATGTTTATACTTTGGGTTTTGAAAGTGATTCTTGGGGAAATTTGGATTTTAGTAGGAAGATTGTAATAAAATAATCTAAAAGTGAAGAGGTTAAAGAAATCATATCGAACCTCTTTAACCTCTTCACTTTTAGATTGTTAACATCAGATAGCAGAAGAAATATATTCCAAAAACAACTGCCAATATAATAAATGCAATTCCTATCTCCCTTCTCTTTTCCTTAAAACAAAATATTGCAAATAATACATACACAATAACTGTGATCGCTGCTAAACACAAATCTTTCCAATCGCTATTCATATGAATTTCTCCTTTTGATATTATAGTTTAGTTTTCAAAATAAAGCTATTTGCTTTGATAAATGCTATTATATAATATATTTTACATAATGTCAAGCTTCTTAATTTTACTATTTTTCACAACACTTCAGCACAATAAACACTATACCCTTCAATGGCCTAACTTGCGTCAATACCTTTCTTTCTATCTAATTCATATTGATTTTCAATATTTAATTTATTTTTTTACATAAATTTTCTCCTATACTTCAAGTATTAATGTAACTTACTTATATCATCTTTTCTACATTTTGTAAATAACTGTACTTAAACAATTTCAAAATCCACCTGCCTAAGCTCCTTACTTGCATCTTTAACCTTAATTTTAACAATATCACCGATTTTAAAAGTTTTTTTACTATTTTCCCCAACTAAAATCTTTCTATCTTGGTCATAAATAAAATACTCATTTCCCATATCTCTAAAGCCAACTAAGCCCTCAACAGTATTTTCCAATTCAACAAACATACCAAAAGAAGTAATGCTAGATACAACACCTTCATATTCTTCTCCAATATGTTTTTCCATAAATTCAGCTTTCTTAATTTTATCTGCTTCTCTTTCTGTTTTAGTTGCAATCTTCTCTCTTTCCGAAGAATTAATTGCTGCTTGATTTGCAAGAACTTTATACTTCTCTAAAAACTCGTTATCCACATCATATCCACAATCTAGGTAATATGAAATAACTCTGTGTATAAATAAATCTGGATACCTTCTAATAGGTGATGTAAAGTGGCAATAATATTTGCTTGCAATACCAAAATGTCCCATATTTTCATCACTATATCTTGCAAGTTTTAAAGTTCTAAGTAATAAATTTGATACAACTCTCTCTTCTTCTTTTCCTTTTACTTCATCTAAAACCATTGCAAATGCTTTTGAATGAATTTTGTCTTTGTTCGCTTTTATTTTTAAATTCATATTATATAAAAATTTATTAGCTTCTTTTATTTTATCAATATCTGGCTCTTCGTGTATTCTGTATATAAAAGGAGCATTTAACCAGTAGAATTTTTCTGCTATTGTTTCATTTGCTGTAAGCATAAATTGCTCTATTATTTCATTTGAAAAATGTGTTTCATATTTATGAACATCAATTGCCCATCCATCTTGATCTAGCTCGATTTTACTTTCTGGTAAATCTAAATTAATATATCCTTTTTCTAGTCTTCTTGCTTTTATAATATTTGCAAGCTCTGCCATTAATTCAAATTCTGAAATATATTTTTCATATCTTTTTAGAACTTTTTCATCAGATTTGTCCAATATTTTTTGAACATCGTTATAGTTCATTCTTTCTGTAACTCTTATTAATCCTTTATATACCTTAGAATCAACTACTTCTCCTTTATTGTTTATAACCATTGAACAACTTAATGTAAACCTATCTTCATTCATATTAAGACTGCAAATCCCATTTGAAAGTTCTCTTGGAAGCATTGGTATAACTCTTCCTAACATATAAATGCTTGTTCCTCTTAAATATGCCTCTTTATCTAAAAGTGAATCTGGTTTTACATATTCGCTTACATCTGCTATATGAACTTCTAACAAATAATTTCCATCTTGCAATTTTTCTACTCTAACTGCATCATCTAAGTCCTTGGCATCTTCTCCATCTATTGTAAAAATTTCTTTATCTCTTAAATCTACTCTGCCATTTATTTTATTTTTATCTATCTTGTCGCCTTTACTTTTAGCCTCATTTACAACTTCCTCTGGAAAAACCGATGGTAAACCATATTCTTTTATTAAGGATAACATATCAACTCCTGCTTCATTTGGTCTACCTAAAACTTCTAAAACTTTTCCTTCTGCGTGCTTATTTCCCTCAGGATATTTTGTAATTTCCACTAAAACTTTGTGTCCATTTCTTGCTTTTCCCATATTTGATTTAGATATAAATATATCTGTTCCGAAACTTTTATCATCTGGAACTACAAAGCCAAAATTTTTATTAAATTCAAATGTTCCGACAACCGTATTTTTAGCGTGTTCTACTACTTTTATAACTTTTCCTTCTTGGCTTTTATTTTTATTTCCTTCATCTATAATTTTAATTATTACTTTATCTCCATTAAATGCTTTATTTGAATTTTGTTTTGAAATATATATTTCATCTTCTTCTCCATCTATTTTTACAAATCCAAATCCTTTGCTATTTCTTCTATATATTCCCTCTAAAATTTTCTCATCATTTATTCTATATCTATTTTTTCTGTTTTTTACTATTTTTAGGTCTGCTTCTAATTTATTTAATACTTCTATTAATTCATTATATCTGTCTTTTGAAATATTTAAGACCATTGCCATTTCTTTTGCTTTCATTGGCACATAATCTTCATCTTTCATAAAGTTTAAAATCATCTCTTCTTTTTCATTCATAAAATTTCTCCATTTCTTGTGTTTATTGTTACACTATTTATGATTTTTATTTATTTTACTACATTTTTTTGCAAAAATAAACAATTTTCTTTGATTTTGTGTTATACTAAGTATTATTATATAAAAAGGTGGTATTCATATGGATTTATTAAAGAAAAAAATATTAGAAGAAGGAATTGCTTTAAATGAAAATATTTTAAAAGTTGATAGTTTTTTGAACCATCAAGTTGATACAAATTTAATGACTGAAATCGGAAAATGTTTTGCTAATTATTTTAAAGATAAAAATATCACAAAAGTTGTAACTATAGAAAGTTCAGGGATTGCTCCTGCTTTTGCAACTGCAAATATTTTGAATGTTCCTATGGTTATTTTTAAGAAACAACATTCAAGTATTTTAAATAGAGATGTTTATGAAACAACTGTCCATTCTTATACTAAGAATTCTGATTATATTTTAACTGCTTCTAAAAATTTTTTACATGAAAATGACAATATTTTAATTATTGATGATTTTTTGGCTAATGGCGAAGCTGTTTTAGGTACTTCTAGAATTTTGAGTATGGCTAATTGTAATGTTAAAGGCGTTGGAATTGTTATTGAGAAGGCTTTTCAGCCTGGGCATGATAAATTAGTTAATAGCGGATTTGATGTTTATTCTTTGGCTAGAGTTAGTAAATTGGGGAAAAATTTAATTGAGTTTGTAGATTAAAACCAAAGAAACCACTGCTAAGTGGTTTCTTTCTTTGGCTATTTGGTAGGTGTGCCAAATCCTACATCTCTTTTGACCTATTTATTAGTAGGTGTGTGGAGGGCACAATTGTCCACTTCAAATAACCCTTCTTATTGTATGTTAATTATATCACTTTAATTCAGTTTTGTCTAGAAATTTTTAAATATTATATTTCCTCTATTTTTGATTGTTTGTTTCCATGTTCTTTCATTTAGCTTCATCAATGTCAAGATTGAGTTTTTAGGATGTTCTTTATCTTCTGCTATAGCAATTTTTATTACAACTCTTCCATTTTTTTCAATCTCATTTATTCTTTTTAATAATATAATAGTATCCTCATTTCTATTATCACTTAATATTAAATCTGGACTCTCTATAATATTTTTTAGATAAGGTTTTAACTCCATATATTCGTCAAAATGTTTTATTAATATATGTTCATTCAATCTTTCATCCGTTAATATCACTTCACTAGTTATTGCCTTTTCTCTGTATTCTCCTATATTTTCCAAATTAAGTTCTCCAATATACTGCACTTAACATACCTCATTTATTTATATTTTACCCAAACAATCCGCGTTTCTTCACAGGTGGTTGCTCATTCATAGTCTTAGCAAGTTCAATCATAAGTTCTCTTTGTTCCTTAGTAAGTTTTCTTGGAGTTTGAACAACAACTCTAAAAATAAAATTACCTTGAGTAGTAGAATTTAAGCTCTTAAATCCTTTAGCACGAATAGTAAATTGAGTACCTGTTTGAGTACCATCAGGCATTCTGTAAACTTCTTTAGTTCCATCTACCATTGGAATTTCAAGTTCTGCACCTAATGTTGCTTGTGTAATTGTAACAGGAATATCGCAATATACATTATTTCCATCTCTCTTATAAATACTACTTTTTCTAACTCTAACAGTTATGTATAAATCTCCAGCAGGTCCTCCTTTTGTTCCTGGATTTCCTTGACCTCTTAATACTACTGTTTGGTTATCATTTATTCCTGCTGGAATTTTAACTTTAACTTTTGGTGATTTTCTAACAGTTCCTTTTCCGTGACAATTTTCACAAGGTTCTTTTATAATTTCACCTGTTCCCCTACATTCTGAACAAGGTCTTGTAGTTTGAACTCTTCCTAATATTGTATTTTGGAAGCTTGTTACATTACCTGTACCATTACATGTTGGGCATTTTATTGGACTTGTTCCTTTTTTAGCTCCCGTTCCATTACATTCTGTGCAGGTTTCTTGTCTATTAACTATAATTTCTTTTTCTGTTCCTAAAAAAGACTCCTCAAAAGTTATTTCTATGCTTATATTTAAGTCCTCACCTTTGCGTGGTCCATTATTTCTTCTTGAATTTGTTCTTTGACCTCCAAATCCACCACCAAAGAATGATGAGAATATATCTCCCAAGTCTCCAAAATCGCCAAAATCTGATGATGTATATGAATAATATCCATTTCCACCACCAAATGGTCCTCCTGCTCCAAATCCTGCACCACTTGGATCTGCTGTTCCAAATTGGTCATACATTTTTCTTTTTTGTGGATTTGATAATACCTCATAAGCCTCATTTACTTCTTTAAATTTAGCTTCTGCTGCCTCTTTATTATCTGGATTTGCATCTGGATGGTATTTTTTTGCCATCTTTCTATATGCTTTTTTTAGTTCGTCATCTGTTGCCGTTTTGCTTACGCCTAGTATTTCATAATAATCCTTTTTCTCTGCCACCTTTTTCACCTCCAACTAATTTTTCGTCCTTTATCAAAGTTTGAGGTTGGACATTTTTGTTTCCAACCTCTTTTAACTTCTTTACAATTATTTATTGTCATCTTCTACTTTATAATCAGCATCATATACATTTCCATTGTCATTTGCTTCATTTCCTGCATTTGGGTCTACACCTTCTGCTCCTGCATTTGGATTTGCATTTTTATATAGTTGTTCACTCATTTCATAGAATACTTTTGTTAATTTTTCTGTTGCTTCTTTAATTGCTTCAGTATCGTTTGATTCTAAGGCTTTTTTAGTTGCTTCAATTTCATTTTCAATTTTAGCTTTTTCCTCTCCACTAATCTTGTCTCCAAGTTCATTTAGAGTTTTTTCACTATTATATACTAAGCTTTCAGCATTATTTTTAACTTCAATTTCGTCTTTTCTCTTTTTGTCTTCTTCAGCATGTGCTTCTGCATCCTTAACAGCTTTTTCGATATCTTCGTCTGTTAAGTTTGTTGATGCTGTAATTGCAACATTTTGACTGTTTCCTGTAGCCATATCTTTTGCTGATACGTGAACTATACCATTTGCATCTATATCAAATGTAACTTCTATTTGTGGTACTCCTCTTGGTGCTGCTGGAATTCCTGTTAATTGGAATCTTCCTAATGTTTTGTTATACGCTGCCATTTCACGTTCACCTTGTAATACGTGAACCTCAACTGATGTTTGACCATCTGCTGCTGTTGAGAATATTTGTGATTTTTTAGTTGGTATTGTTGTATTTCTTTCGATTAATTTTGTAAATACTCCACCATAAGTTTCAATTCCTAGTGATAGAGGTGTTACATCTAGTAATACTAAGTCTTTAACGTCTCCAGATAATACACCACCTTGAATAGCTGCACCAATTGCAACACATTCATCTGGGTTTATACCTTTATCTGCATCTTTTCCAGTTATTTTCTTAACTGCTTCTTGAACTGCTGGAACTCTTGTAGATCCACCAACTAATAATACTTTGTGGATATCTTGAGCTGTTAATCCTGCATCTTTAAGTGCTTGGTTAACTGGTCCTGCAGTTGCATCTACTAAGTCTTTTATTAATTCTTCGAATTTTGATCTTGTAAGTGTTACATCTAAGTGTTTTGGTCCTGTTGAATCAGCTGTGATAAATGGCAAATTGATATTTGTTTGTCCAACACCTGATAAGTCTTTTTTAGCTTTTTCAGCAGCTTCTTTTAATCTTTGCATTGCCATTTTATCTGTACTTAGGTCGATTCCATCAGATTTTTTAAATTCTGATACTAGGTAATCTATAATTTTTTGGTCGAAGTCGTCTCCTCCTAAGTGTGTGTTACCATTTGTTGCTAAAACTTCGAATACTCCATCACCAATATCTAGTATTGAAACATCGAATGTTCCTCCACCTAAGTCATATATTAATATTTTTTGATCTTGTTCTTTATCCATTCCATAAGCTAATGCTGCTGCTGTTGGTTCATTTATAATTCTTAGAACTTCTAGTCCTGCTATTTTTCCTGCATCTTTTGTAGCTTGTCTTTGGCTATCGCTAAAGTATGCTGGAACTGTTATAACAGCTTGTGTTACTTTTTGTCCTAAATAGTTTTCTGCATCTTCTTTTAGCTGACGTAATATCAGTGATGAAAGTTCTTCCGCACGAAACTCCCGTCCTCCCAGTTTCAACGTCTTTGATGTGCCCATCATGCGTTTAAAATTTGATGCGCAGTTTTGTGGTTTGATGAGTTGCAGGTCACGAGCTGCCTCCCCTGTCAAAACCATACCATCTTCATCGACACAAACTACGCTGGGTGTTAAAAACTTGCCTAAGGAAGGTGCGAAT
>ERZ773168.4034-NODE-4034-length-9957-cov-5.033933_pt1 | contig 9957 bp, 9 predicted proteins | sample MGYA00511261_ERZ773168 | MGnify/ENA primary metagenome ERZ773168 (study PRJEB29015, sample SAMEA2737855) | human gut metagenome | biome: human gut; feature: human-associated habitat; material: faeces | place: China | collected 2012 ... | reverse complement strand
AGGGGAAGCCCCCCTTCGGCGTCTACCTCACCAGCCCGGACTACCTCGGCGGGATGCAGGACATCGCGGCCCTTGCAAAGGTCTGCGATGCGCACGGTGTGCCGCTGCTGGTGGACAATGCCCACGGTGCCTACCTGAACTTTCTGGTGGGCGGCAGCCGCCACCCCATTGCACTGGGTGCGGCGATGTGCTGCGATTCCGGGCACAAGACCCTGCCTGTCCTCACCGGCGGTGCCTACCTGCATCTGGGGCCGAAAGCGCCCGTGCAGGAGGAAACGGCAGTCCGCAATGCGCTGGCGCTGTTCGGCTCCACAAGCCCGTCTTATCTGATCCTGCAATCCCTCGACCGGTGCAACCGGTATCTTTCGGAGGGGTATCCGCTGCGGCTCTACTCCTGCTGCGGGCAGCTGACCAGGATGCGCCGGGTGCTGAACGAGCGGGCCGCTGCGGCAGGCTGTCCGTTCCCGCTGGCGGTGGACGACCCTGCCCGTGAGCCGCTCAAACTCACGCTGGATGCGGCGGCAATGGGCATGACCGGCACCGCGCTGGCCGAGGCTCTGCGGCAGGACCGCATCGAGTGCGAATATGCCGACCCCCGGTATGTGGTGCTGATGTTCACCCCCGAAAACCCGGCGCAGGATTATGAGCGGCTGGCAGCGGCAGTGGCACGGCTCTGCGCGGCTCTGCCGTCGGCCCCGGCTCTGCCGGAACCGGAAGCAGATGTCTTCACGGAACTGGCGGCGGAGGCTGCGCCGGTCTGCACCGTGCGGCAGGCGGTGTTCGCCCTGCAGGAGGTGGTTCCCGCCGAAACGGCGCTGGGCCGCATCTGTGCGATGCCCACCGTCTCCTGCCCGCCGGCGATCCCCATCGTGGTGAGCGGAGAACGCATCGGCCCGGCAGCACTGAAACTTTTTGCACGATACGGCATCAAAAATGTCGCAGTCCTGAAATAAAAACAAGGCGGCACCGGTCTGTAAAGCAAAAAAGCTTTGCGGGCTGGTGCCGCTTTTGCATCCCGACTTGCGCCGAAATGCTTGACAGGCACTTCCGCGGATGATACGATTTGGCTATCAAACAGGGGCGCGTCAAGACCGAAAGGAGAGATCCGAATGCTGGAGATCCGGCATCTGACCAAACAATACGGCGAGAAAACGGCGGTGGATGACCTCACACTGACCATCCGGCCGGGAGAGATCTTCGGCTTTATCGGGCCGAACGGGGCGGGCAAGACCACCACCCTGAAATGCTGCTGCGGCATCCTGCAGCCGGATCGCGGCGAGGTGCGGGTGAACGGCTGTTCCATGCGGGACGACCCGCTTGCGGCCAAGCGTCAGCTGGCCTATCTGCCGGATGACCCGGCCCTTTATGGCTACATGACCGGTATCCAATATCTGGATTTCATTGCGGACGTGTTCGGCGTCCGCGAGGCTGCCCGCGCCGAGCGGGTGCGGGTGTACGGCGAGCGCTTTGCGCTGACCGAAGCGCTGGGCCAGCCCATCAGCTCCTACTCCCACGGCATGAAGCAGAAGCTGGCCATTCTGGCGGCACTGCTCCACGCGCCCAAACTCATCCTGATGGATGAGCCGTTCGTGGGGCTGGACCCGCTGGCCTCCCACCAGCTCAAGCAGACCATGCGGGCCTTCTGCGATGCAGGCGGGGCCATCTTCTTTTCCACCCATGTGCTGGAAGTGGCCGAAAAGCTCTGCGACCAGGTGGCCATCCTCCGGCAGGGGCGGCTCGTGCGGGCTGGCTCCATGGCCGAGGTGCGGGGCGATGCTTCGCTGGAAGCGGTCTTTCTGGAGCTGGAAGGGGTGCAGGATGGACACTGAGACCAGACGTCTGTTCCGCGCCCTGTTCCGGAAACAGCTGCGGGAGCAGGGGGCCTTCCTTGTCCGGAGCGCCAGCACCGGCAGACACCGCACCAGAGCGGGCCGGCTGGCGTTCGGAGCGCTGTATGGGGGCATCGTGCTGCTGGTGATGGGCAGTTTCTTCTCGCTGGCGTGGCCGCTGGGGGAGCTGCTGCTGCCCGCCGGGCAGGAGGCGCTGTACTTCCTGACGATGGAGCTGCTGGCGCTGGCCGTTGGCGTGTTTGCGGGAGCATTTTCCAGCTATGGGAGCCTGTTTCAGGCCAGGGACAACGACCTGCTGCTGGCGATGCCCATCCCGCCGTGGATGCTTTTTGCTGTCCGAATGAGCGGGCTGTACGCGATGTGCCTGTTCTATCTGCTGCTGCTCTGGGTCCCGGCAGAAGTAGTGTATGGGCTGTATGCGGCTTCTCCGCTGGGCGGGCTGCTGAGTGCAGTCCCCATGGCGCTGGTGCTGGCCGGGGCAGCGTCCCTTCTGGCTGCGCTGCTGGGGTGGGCGGTCGCTCTCTGCACTGCGCGGGCCGCACACAAAACGCTGGTCACGATTGCGGCAACCCTGGGGCTTGCGGTGGTGTATGGTCTCGCCTACCAGCGGGGAATGGCTCTCCTTGAACAGGTGTTGGGGCAGGCGGCGCTGGGCGGAAGTGACACGGCCCTAACGGGCGCGGGGCGCTTTTGGGGAGGTGCCGCCTGCGGGAAACCGCTTTTGCTGCTGGTGCTGACCGTTGGCATCGTGCTGCTCTGCGCGGCGCTGGGCAGGGCGCTTTCCGGGCCGTATCTGACCTTGATGACGACCCGGCGCGGGGTCGTGAAACGGACGCGGGCGCGGCTGGCCCGCCGTTCCTCGCTGCGGCGGACGCTGCTGCGCCGGGAACTGCTCCATCTGGGCAGCAGCGCGTCCTATCTGCTCAACTGCGCCATGGGTCCGCTGGCGCTGCTGCTTCTCAGCGGCGCAATGGGGTACAAGGCGGACGCACTGCGGGTGTTGGCGGCGCGGCTGCCCGCGCGGGAGCTTGGCGTGGTGCTGCTGACCTTCACGGTGGTGCTGGTGGCCGGGATGAACCTCCTCACCGTGCCGTCCGTCTCGCTGGAAGGGGAACAGCTGTGGCAGCTGCAAAGTCTGCCGGTAACACCATGGCAGGTGCTGCGGGCGAAGCTGGACCTGCATTTGTTGGTCACTCTGCCGCCCGCGCTGCTCTGCCTGGCTTGCGGGCTGGTGCTTCTGCGCGCGCCGTGGACTTCGGTCCTGCTGGCGGGTCTGCTGGTGGCATTGGATGTTGTTTTCACAGCTGCCGCCGGGCTGATGCTCGGCGTGACGATGCCGCGCTTTCACTGGACGAGCGAGATGGCCGTCATCAAGCAGAACCCCAGCGTTCTGCTGGCACTGCTCCTCAACTGGGCCGCTGGCTTTGTGCTGGGCGTGGGGGTGCTGGTGCTGGCGCAGTTCGTGCCGGCCGAGGCCGCATGGATGGCAGCATTGGGCATCCTTGCCCTGGCCGATGGGGCTGCGCTCCGCTGGCTGAAGACGAAGGGCGCAGAACGATTGCAGAGATTATAAAAGATAAAAAGACCTTCTCCGGGCATTGCAGCAAAGCAAGGACGGAGAAGGTCTTTTTGGCAGGCGCGGCTTATTCGATGCCGGTCACTTTGTAGTCCTGGTCTTCAACGGCCTTCTTCAGGGTCTCGTTGGCGACATCGGCGCTCAGGGTGACGACGGCGGTGCCGGTCTCGTGGCTGACCACGGCCTCGTGGACTTCGGGCAGAGCTTCCAGTGCCTTCTTCACGCGGGCCTCGCAGTGGCAGCACATCATGCCTTCAACGTGCAGGGTCTTTTTCATGGAACGTTCCTCCTTGACTGTGGATTCCGAAACGGGTTCGGTCGTATCTTCAGCCTGCGGCTGCGCGGCAGCGGGCAGGGCGGAAGTCTTGATCTTGTGGTCGTGTTTGGTGCTGTGCAGGTCGAACAGATTCAGGCGCAGCGCGTTGCTGACGACACAGAAGCTGGACAGGCTCATCGCGGCGGCGCCGAACATGGGGTTCAGCGTCAGGCCGAAGGGGATGAACACACCGGCGGCCAGCGGGATGCCAATGATGTTGTAGATGAAGGCCCAGAACAGATTCTCGTGGATGTTGCGCAGGGTGGCGCGGCTCAGGCGGATGGCGGCGGGCACATCGGAGAGCCGGGAGTTCATCAGCACCACGTCCGCCGCATCAATGGCGACGTCCGTTCCGGCACCGATGGCGATGCCGGTGTCGGCGCGGGTCAGGGCCGGAGCATCGTTGATGCCGTCGCCGACCATGGCGACCTTGCCGGAGGCTTGCAGCTTGCGAATGACGGCCTCCTTGCCGTCGGGCAGGACGCCAGCGATGACCTCATCCACGCCTGCCTGACGGCCGATGGCGTCGGCGGTGCGCTGGTTGTCGCCGGTGAGCATCACGACCCGGATGCCCATGTTCTGCAATTCACGGATGGCGCGGGGGCTGTCCTCTTTGATGGTATCGGCCACGGCCACTACGCCCAGCAGACGGCCCGCGCCGCCGAAGTAGAGCGGCGTTTTGCCCTCGCTTGCCAGCGCGGCGGCTTTTGCCTTCAGGCTGGCGGGCACAGCGGCCTTTGTCGCAAGGAAGGACGCATGGCCTGCGTAAACTTCTTTGCCGTCCAGCGTTGCAGTCAGGCCGTTGCCGGGCAGGGCTGCAAAGTCGGAGACTTCCGGGGCCTCGATGGCATGGGCCTCGGTATAAGCGAGGATGGCCTTGGCCAGCGGATGCTCGCTCCTGCGTTCCAGCGCGGCGGCAAGGGTCAGCAGCTCGTTCTCGGAAACGCCCTCGGCGGGCAGGATGTCGGTGACTTTGGGTTCGCCGCTGGTGATGGTGCCGGTCTTGTCCAGCGCCACGATCTGGGTGCGGCCTGCGGCTTCCAGCGAGGCGGCGGTCTTGAACAGGATGCCGTTCCTGGCCCCCAGACCGTTGCCCACCATGATGGCCACAGGCGTTGCCAGACCCAGCGCACAGGGGCAGCTGATGACCAGCACCGAGATGCCCCGAGCCAGCGCATAGCCGAACTCCCGGCCCAGCAGCAGCCAGACAAGGGTGGTCAGCACCGAAATGGAGATGACTGCAGGCACGAAGAAGCCGGAAACGGTATCGGCGATCTTGGCAATGGGGGCCTTGGTGGCGGCGGCATCGCTGACCATCCGGATGATCTGGGCCAGCGTGGTATCCTCGCCCACACGGGTGGCTTCGCACTTCAGGAAACCGGACTGGTTGGTGGTGGCGGCACTGACCTTGTCTCCCGCAGCCTTGTCCACCGGGATGCTCTCGCCGGTCAGGGCACTCTCATTCACGGCGCTGGAACCTTCCAGCACAAGGCCGTCCACCGGGATATTCTCACCGGGGCGCACCACAAAGAGGTCGCCCTTTTTCACCTGTGCAATGGGCACAGTCACTTCGGCCCCCTCCCGCAGCAGGGTGGCGGTCTGGGGCGCCAGCTTCATCAGGCTCTTGAGCGCGTCGGTGGTCTTGCCCTTGGAGCGGGCCTCCAGCATCTTGCCCACGGTGATCAGGGTCAGGATCATGGCGGCAGATTCAAAGTAGAGCTCCATCATGTAGTGCATGACAAGCGCGTCGTTGCCGTCTACCTGAGCGCGGGTCATGGCGAACAGGGCGTAGGTGCTCCAGAGAAAGCTGGCCGAAGAACCCAGTGCCACCAGTGTATCCATGTTGGGGGCGCGGTGGAGCAGGCCCTTGAAGCCGCTGATGAAGAACTTCTGGTTGATGACCATTACGATGCCCGCCAGCAGCAGCTGGACCAGACCCATGGCAACGTGGTTGCCGTCGAACCAGTGGGGGAGCGGCCAGCCCCACATCATGTGGCCCATCGAAAAATACATCAACACTGCCAGAAAGACCAGTGATGCGATGAGCCGTTTCTTCAGTCTGGGTGTTTCGTGGTCAGCCAGGGCATCCAGCTCGGCGCTGGAGGTCTCGGCGGCAGCAGCCTTGGGGCTTGCGCCGTAGCCTGCCTCCTGCACTGCCTTGACGATGGCCGAGGCGCTGGCGGTGCCCTCCACTCCCATGGAGTTGGTCAGCAGGCTCACTGAGCAGCTGGTCACGCCGGGCACAGCTTTTACGGCCTTTTCCACCCGGGCAGAGCAGGCCGCGCAGCTCATGCCCGTAACAGTATACTGTTCCATTGTTTCCCTCCGATAAAAAACGCTGCGTGAATGGGATCAAACGAGCTTGTTCAGGATCCACAAAAACTCCTGCAGCTTCTCCTCACCGCCGTTTTTCAGGTCCTCAGCCACGCAGGTGCTCAGGTGCTGGTCGATCAGCTCCCGGGTAAAGCCGTTCAGGGCACTTTTGGCGGCGGCGGCCTGCACCAGAATATCCGTGCAGTACACGTCCTTTTCCACCATGCTCCGGATGCCCCGGATCTGGCCCTCGATGCGGTTCAGCCGGGTGATGAGGTGCTTGTACTCCTCCTCGGTGCGCTGCTTGTGGCGGCAGCCGCAGCCGGTGCTTCCCTCAGCCGGGGCACAGCAGGGTGCTTCTGCCGGGGCGGGGGAGCAGTGGGGGCAGCTGCCCTCCGGGATCTTGTTCACATCGCTCATGGTCCATTCTCCTTTCATTACCCCTTGGGGGTATCTTGCTCCATAGCTGCATTATAGCACGGCGGTCCTGTTTCTGCAAGTAGGGCTGGGGGGTATTATTGTGAATTTTTTATGAACACAGAAGATAAAACAAAAGGCTCTGCGCCCCAAACGGGGAACAGAGCCTTTGAAGCATCCAAAACGATCAGTAGGCGAATCTGCGCATAAAGGCAAGGTCGCTTGCGGCGCGGGCGGGCACAGCTTCCTCCCGCAGCACGGGCAGGGAAGCCTGCGGCATCTGCCGCAGCATCTCAAAGCCGCCGGCGTAGTCCACGCAGGAATCCTCCAGACTGGTGGAATAGAGCGTTCCATCCGGCTGGAAGTTCTGGCCCTTGAAATGGACCGCCGTGATCTTGTCGCCGTACCAGCTGCCCACCTTATCCCAGATGCGGCGCTGTGCATCCACAGACGCGGCCTCCGGGCCCACATAGTTGGCAAAATCGCAGATAACGCGCAGGTTGGGGCTTGCCATAGTGTCCAGCACCATCCGTACTGCCTCGGGGGTATTCATGGCATGGTAGTAGACGCACTCCACGGCAAAGAGCACTCCCTGCTCCTCGCAGGCGGGCAGGATCTCACCCAGACTGCGCAGGAGCGCTTCCTGCGCCTCCTTCCGGGTCACACCGGGCTGTTTGGCCATGTTGGTGGTCTCGCTGCCCATGCAGCCTGCCCCCAGTGCCCTGGCAACGGGGATCTGGCTCAGCACCTTGGCCACCTCGGCATGGCGTTTGTCCTCGTCGGCATAGCTCAGCTCCACATAGGTGCCGTCCACGGCAATGCCCACGCCGGAAGCTGCCGCAGACGTCCTTGCGCGCTCCACCAGCGCAGGGGTCACATCGGCATAGCTCTTTACGCCCTCCACCGCCTTGGTAAAGGCCAGCTGGGTGCAGGCAAAGCCTGCCTGCCCGATGGAGGAAAAGAGAGTTTCGGGGTCATGGCGGCCAAAATCGTGGCCGCGCGCACCAAGAATGAATTCAGGCATCCTGCACCTCCATCAGCCGAACACACGGGCGGCAAAGAGATTCAGCTCCTTGCCCCACCAGTACCAGTCGTGGGAGACATCGCTGCCCCACACTTCCAGATGCACGGGCAGGCCGCAGTCGGTCAGTGCATCGGCCATGGCCTGGGTATCCGCCAGCGCGTCGCCTTCGTAGCTGCCCTGACCGGCACAGAGGAGAAGGGCATTCTCCTCAGCCTTTGCCAGCAGCTTCTTGTCCACAAGGCCGTCCTCTGCCAGATAGGCCAAGGGGGCATTGCGCAGGACCAGGTCATCTGCTGCATTGCCCAGGAAACGGCGCACATCGTACAGGCCGGAAAGGCCGATGGCACCCGCAAACACCTCGGGGCGGCGCAGACGGCAGTTCACTGCCTGATACGCGCCGGTGTCCACGCCCACCGCCCAGAGCAGCGTGTCCTTTTTGGCACCGTTCAGGGTCAGGATGCGGGGAGCCAGCTCACCTGTCAGGTAATTGAAATACTTTTCCTGCATCTCGGCCCGGCGGCGGGGAGCCGTGTCCCCGGCCAGCAGGCTCTCGGCATCGATGCTGTCGGCGCAGAACAGCTGCACCTTGCCCTCATTCAGCAGCGGGGCAATGGCATCGGGCATCCCGTTGTTTTCCCAGTCGTAAAAGCGGCCGCCCCGCGCGGGCAGAGCCAGCACCGGCGTACCGGCATGGCCGTAGACCTTGAACTCCATGTCGCGGCCCAGCATCCGGCTCCATTCCTTATAATACGTCCCTTGGATCATGGCAGCATCCTCCTGTTGTCACACAAATTGATTGCGCTGGGGGTCATAGGCGTACCCCACAGCGGAAAGCCTGGCACACAGCGCGGCCTTGTCCTCATCCAGATCCTCGCACAGCGCGTCCAGAGTGGGGTAGAAGTCCCGCAGCTTCAGGTTGATCATGCTCAGCAGCATGATCGGGTCATTTGGCAGAGCCATCGTCGATCCCTCCAGAAGATAACAAAAAAGCCGGCCACTCGACAAAGTGACCGGCAGATGCAGCTACTTAGACAGCGCGGGTAACCTTGCCAGCGCGCAGGCAGCGAGAGCATGCGTAGATATACTTGGGAGAGCCTTCCACGACCGCCTTGACACGACGGACATTCGGCTTCCAGGTACGGTTGGAACGGCGATGAGAGTGGGAGACCTTGATACCGAAGGTAACACCCTTGCCGCAGCATTCACACTTAGCCATGGTACTTGCACCTCCTACAGTGAAGTATGGAATTCAAAATAATCAGCTTGACTATTTTACCAGAGATGCGGAGAAAAAGCAAGAGCAAATTTGATTTTTCCGCAACTTTTTTCTTGCAGGGCCAAACCCTTGCCCCAAAAGCGAAAAAATAGTACAATAGAGTAAAATCCAACTGAGGGAGAAACGAATGACCGCACAAGGAATGTATTATCTCATCCGGGCACTGGTGACCCTGATCGCCATCCCGTTCCATGAGGCGGGCCACGCGCTGGCCGCCTGGCTGCTGGGCGACCCCACCGCAAAGCGGGAGGGCCGCATCAGCCTGAACCCGTTCCGCCACTTTGACCTCGTGGGCACCCTCTGCATGATCTTTGCGGGGGTGGGCTGGGCAAAGCCTGTTTCCACCGACCCCCGCAATTTCAAAAACCCCAAGTGGGGCATGGCCCTCACCGCGCTGGCAGGCCCGGCGGCCAACCTGCTGCTGGCCTACCTCGGCATGGTGGCGTGGAAGATCCTGTATTATTGGGCCCCTACCACCATGATCACGATTTTCGCAGCCCGCTTCCTCCAATACTTCGTGATGATGGATGTGGGCCTTGCGGTGTTCAACCTCATCCCCATCCCGCCGCTGGACGGCAGCAAGGTGCTGTTCTCTTTGCTTCCTGACCGGGCCTACAACACCATGCTGCGCTATGAGAGATACGGCATGCTGCTGCTGTGGGCGGTGGTGCTGCTGGGCGTGGGGGACAGATGGATGAGCGCCGCCATCCAGTGGACCTATGAGCTATTCTGCCGCGTGGTCGGCTTTTAAGAGGGTACAGGCAATTGGAAAGTCCCATTTATAAGCTGGAAAAGGTGGTTCAGGGAAAAGAGGAGCTTCAGGATTTCGAGGGGCCTCTGGACCTGATCCTGTTCCTGCTGAGCAAGAATAAAATCGAGATACAGGACATCCCCATTGCCCTGATCCTGGACCAGTATCTGGCCTATCTGGACCGGCGCAAGGAGATGGACCTGGAGGTGGCCAGCGAGTTTGTGACCATGGCCGCCCACCTGATGTATATCAAGACCCGGATGCTCCTGTCCCTGGAGGACGAGGAGGCAAAAAACGAGATGGACGCCCTGATCCAGTCCCTGGCGGAGCGCCAGCGGGGCGAGGCCTATGCCCGGGTGCGCCGCCTGGCGGAGCTGCTGGGCCCCATGGGCGAGTTTGGCCGCAGCATCCTGACCCGGGACCCCGAGCCTATG
>ERZ773168.4030-NODE-4030-length-9961-cov-4.442661_pt1 | contig 9961 bp, 6 predicted proteins | sample MGYA00511261_ERZ773168 | MGnify/ENA primary metagenome ERZ773168 (study PRJEB29015, sample SAMEA2737855) | human gut metagenome | biome: human gut; feature: human-associated habitat; material: faeces | place: China | collected 2012 ... | reverse complement strand
ATAATGTATTTACTCGAGGTTCTTTTAATGAGTAATTTACAGAAAGAACCGCCATTATCAGAATAGAAAAGAATAATAGTTTTTTCATATATACTATAGTTTTATCGATTATTAATGGAAACAAAAGTAGACAATTGGATTACAACCACCAATAAATTAATCTATCCATTTCTATCTAACCGAATCTATCCACTATATATACTATCATAGAGATAAGGCTCTCATTCAAAAAAATCCCATTTCATCGGAAATTATAGTTTCTTATTTGTTCCTTCTAATTTGCAATTGATATCCAATATTTTCATATCTTTGAATCTCAATAGATTGAACATTCTCAAAAACTCTTCGCAAACGACTTATTGCATTATGAAGTCTCGGATCATTATTTGATTTATCCGACCAAAATATTTTCTTGATTTCTTCGTCTTTCAATATGTAATCTGGAGCTTCTAAAAAATGTTTTAATAAAATAGCTGTTTGTGGTAATATCTGAATTTCCTCTTTACCAAATATAAGCTTTCTCAAATCTGCATCAAACATAATACCTTGGTCCATATGATAGATATGAACAGAGGTAGGAGCAACAATGTTCTTTTGCCATCTCTTTCTAAAAAATATCACTATATTAATAAAAAAAACACACAACCAAAAAAAAAAAAAAAAAAAAAAAAACAATAACCCCCCAACACAAAAAAAAAAGAAAGACGCTTGTTGCCAGCGTGGCTGCGACGAATTAATTAACGAGAGATCCCGTTCTGGGTGAAAAAAAAAAATGAAAAGTAGAAAAAACCTTTTGCTTCAACCTCGCAACGATAACCTGCCGTAATATCGAATTCTGGTATACAATTTTCATGTAAAAAAGAGTCAGGGTATACACTTTCTGTAATGTTTTCATCTTTATCGGATACCAAAAGCTGCAACGCAAAAGTGCCAGACAAACTTTGCTGTTTCAAATGCAGTTGCCACTTTTCATATAAAGAGTCCACTACTAAAGGATGTTTAGATAAATAAGCAGTATGTAAAAAACTTAATCGTGGATCAGATGTTACATTTTTAGAACTTTTTTCTTTATCCAAGCAGTATCCACGTTTTCCACTTTCATCTGTTATATAAACCGTATCAGGATACTCCTCCAATCGCTGTTTCCTCCCACTAGTGTAAAAATAACCATCAAAAGCATCTTCTTGTAAATGTTGCAAAAAAACTGCTTTAAAAACACTTTCCACTCTTTCACTGAACATTTTTTTTCTAGCCTCACAATATAATTGTCCTAGAATGAAAAATAATACTATCTCCAGAAAAAATATTATTAGCAAAAGGCGCATCTTTTGTTTATCTTTAAATGTAATTGTACCGCTTAGTTTCGTTAGTAATTTCATAGCGTGACTTATTTTATCTGTTTGAATAACACAAAGGTAGCATTATTTGCAATAATTGACAGACAATATAAAAACTATTTTGAGTTTTTGGTTATATCAAAAATAATCTTTCCAACCAAAGAAATTAGTCTATTTTTAAGATTTACTCTATAAATATTAAATCAAAATAAAAGCAAAGAGAGAAATAAATGCATAAATCAATGCAAGAATATACCGTTTTCAGACTAAATATTACATAAATAAGGGATAAAAAACGAATTATTTACCGCTAACTAAGCTTTGTTCCTCACCGAGGAACGACTCGTTGCCCGGTGTGCGTCGCTCCCTTCCTCACCGAGGAACAATACATTCATCGGTGAGACCCAAATTTATCGGTATATTTTCAGCTATTTCACACTATATTCCATCCAAATCAAATATAGCAAAAAGAAAGTACTTATCAAATAATCAAACGAATATCCGCAAATAGCCTCTTTACAGCAAACAATAAGCATCCAAATAACCTAAAAACAAAGCACCACGGATTTCCACAATCCCTAATTACTCACATATTTATTCGCATACAAGACTCTGTTTTAAATTCAAGCAGGAGAAACGCATAAGATATCCAATTTTTATGTATGTTCTCATTTCAAGACTTCCATATATAAAAAAATCCTATATCATGTCTAAGATGATATAGGATACTAACAATTATATAGAGGCGTTTATTACAACGCCTTTATTTCTTCTATGGACAAGCCTGTGACTTGCGAAATAACATCAAGAGGAATATTCAGAGTCTTCATATTGCTTGCTGCTTCCCTTTTCTCTTCCAGACGGCCTTCATTAATACCTTCCACACGTCCTTCAGCATGACCCTCTACACGACCTTCAGCATGTCCTTCTGCACGTCCTTCTGCACGTTCCGTAAATATATTATCTTTTAATATGACAATATTATCCAAATGGCGATAGTAAGCATCAAGCTCTGCTTTAGTCATCTTGTCAAGTTTTAATCGTTCACGGGCTTCTGTTAAACCTGGAGCAGTCGCACTATCAGGAATATCACCTGTATTCAGATAATAGATCCATTCTTCCAATGGGCTTTTAGCTACCTGATTAAAATCATTGACCTTCAAAATATAATATTCAGGATAAAGTTGACTTACTGTATCCACTTTAAAAGTTTGTTTCTGAAAAGGAGTCAGTTCAAGCATATCTCCCTGATGAATTCCCCGGAATTCCGTTTTACCGTGATATACGGTATCTTTACCACTACCCAAAGAAAAATAGACAATATTGACACTATATACTTTACGTACCTTATAATAGCCTTCTCCACGATTAATATACTCGGTCACTAATTTAGAAGTACCAAACAGAATACGTTGGAAATAAGCATACTCATTATTGTTCTGAACTTCAATCAGAATAAGTTCACCTTTCGAGTTTTCAGCAAGCATATCTACACGATTATACTTATCAAATTCATCTTCTTGATTGCTTTCACTCTCCAAAAGTTTCTGAATGACTATCTTTTCATCCAAAAGAGTAGTCAGAAGGCCTTCAAGAACAGCAAAATTGGCTTTATTACGCAATAAACGCTTCATAGCCCAATCGAAACGAATATAATTACTCGGCATAAGTTCGTCTCCTTTCTTGTTATCTTGTTTCATGCTAACAAAGGTAAGCAGAAAATGTTTGATTCCCAATAAAATGTCTCTTCTTATATTATGTCCGTGGTTTAATCCGAAAGCAGCTTCTCCAACCAAGTTCTCACCTCCTCCGCAGTAGGATGAATAGCCAATATTTTCCCATTTTTATCCACCAGATAAGTACATCCGCCACCATTACCTACACCATACCTCTCCCAGATCTTGCCTGCATCATTTAATTCCAGAAGATTGAGCCATGGATATTTGTCTTTAGCAACAGCATTTTTCATATCAGCAGCCTTGCGTTCACGAGCTACGCCCACTACTACAAATCCTTTATCTTTATACGTTTCATAAACAGGAATCATACTGATAGAAGTACGACGACAAGGACCACACCATGAAGCCCATAAATCGATCAACGCTACTTTTCCCTGTATCTCTTCGGATAATGTATATTGAACACCTTGTAAATCAGGTGCTGTAAAGTCAACAAAATTTCCGCCGATCTTTATTTCGTTACTTACAATCCATAATTTCATATACTCCGTCATAGGATTATCAGTAAATTTTTCAGCGTATACTGTACGGTATAGATTGATATAAGTAGTCATATTTTCATCGGAATCATGCATTCTTCTTGCCTGACGAGTCAATAAGTAAAGTCCCACTAAAGTAGGATTTGACTGGATATACTCATTTTGATATTCCCTATATTTACTATACACTTCCTGGCTCTTTTGTTCAAATGCTTTATATTCTTCCGTATATGCTTTCCCTTCTTTTTCCAGTTGACGTGCCTTTTTGCGAATCGCATCTAATTCCTGCTTGTCCTCCGTCTTTGCAAATTGCCCATGTAAAACCCTCATCTCCGGAGTTTCTATTTTCCCTTCCTGCTCTAAACGTTCTCTCTCTTTCTCAAGAGGAAACATAAATCGATCATTCGTTTCTTTCCGGAAACGAAGAAGTTCACTTGTCAACGGTGCATTCGAATGTATTTCCGGTTCTTTCTCCATTGAATACAAGGCCAATTCTATTTTACCATTCTCGGAAAAGAAAGAAATCGGATGCCACGCACCATTCATCTGATCGCTCCAGGCATATAATATATAGGGCTCTTCTTTATCAACATATAAATCATAAGAGAATTTTCCATCACGCACCGGGACAGAAATCCATTCCTGCACACGGGGATCAGTGCCTTCCGGCATCAACATTAAACGACTGTATGCGGGATTATCAATCACTTTACCTTCAATACGACAATGTATTTTCTTCTTTTGATCCGGCTTCTCTAAAGAAATGTCATTTATCTGAAAGCCATTGTCTCCAGTCAGCATTTCATCAAAATCCACTGATTTATCACGTTTATCTATTGGTTCGAATTGTAATGTAAATGAACGGTTACAGGATACAGGCATATATTCCTTATTATCCAATTTTATACCTGTCGCACGTATCAGACGATACATTTTCCCTGTTTGTCTTCCTTTTAGTACAGAGGAAGACGCTATGCTAACCCATGAATTGGGACGACTATACATATCGCCCTTAATAACAACAGCTGTATCTGAAACCTCAACTTGATATAACTCCAGTGCATCAGTTGTACGTGCTCCTGTTGCCGGATATTCAATCACTCTGGTTTGTGCCGAAACAGAGATTCCCATCAGGACAATTCCAACTGCTAATAGTGTGTTTCTCATATTATTTTCCTATTTTATTTTCCACTGTCCCAGCGTCCGTGTCGTACTATCAAAGTTTACTCCAATTTTAACAACCTTGCGATGATCTATCTCATAAGGAATAGCATATTGTTTACTATTAATTTGCGCCAACGCTTCTTCGGGTGTTCCGTCCACTTTAAACTCAAACACATAAATCGCATCAGACATCTTTATCACCACATCTGCTCTGCCAATAGCATTCTTAACCTCTACATCCACATATTGCCCCATCAAACAGAATAACAAATAGAAGATAGTTTGGTAGTGCTTCTCCTGATTGTTCTCCAAATCGTATGGTATAGAAGAAAAGAAAGAACGAGTACGAAGAAGGCACTGCTCAATATCACCTTTCATCAAATCCCTGACAAAAGAGACTACGTAGAAATTACTTTCGCGGGTCGGCTGATTGAGGTAAGAGGGAATCAACGTCTCAATAAAGCCTATTTTAACTTCTTCATTAGGATAGCCTAATGTATATGTACGGAAAAGAGATTCATATCCTTTGATAGTCAGATAACCGCTCTGATAAAGTACAGGAATCGGATCGGTGATAACCTCCGTCGCTTTATCAAAGTCCTCATCTTTCACTTCCATCTTCTCCAATAAATTGAGACTGAAGTCCATTCGCTGTAACATTTCAATCAAGAAAGTGGGCGTACCGGTAGAGAACCAAAAACTTTTATAATCCCTTTGAGAAAAAGCATTGAAAAGACTAAACGGGTTGTAAATATCTTCACAATTCTTGCTAAAGTGATAACCGTCATATTGCCGTTTCAAATGCTGGCAGGCTTCTTCATAAGTCTCATTGTTCTTCTGCGCTATCCTCTCAATATCCGGTTGCATTTGACTCCGCAATTCACCTTCTGTAATACCACAAATAGAACTGTAATCATCACTCATACTGATATTCTGCAAGTTGTTTAACTCACTGAATATGCTCATCTGACTGAATTTACTGATACCTGTCAGAAATAAAAAACGAAGGTATTGCCCTTGGGCTTTGAGAGGACTGAAGAACTTCCGCATTTCAGTTCGCAATTGTCCTTGCAAAGCAGAGTCACTATTACTATCCAATAAAGGCGCATCATATTCGTCAATCAATACGACAACCTGCTTTCCTGTCTGTTGGTAAATTCGCTGAAGCAAACCCGTCAAACGCGCTGCATAGCTCGTTTCTTCTTCATTTTTCCCATAAATCCTCTCCCATCCGCTTAGATAAAGATTCAGTTGCTCTTGCAAGTCTTCGATAGCGGTATATTTTGTTCTGCTGAAATCAATATGCAACACAGGATAAACAGTCCATTCTTGTTCCAACTGTTCTATTGCCAGTCCTTTGAATAAATCTTTTTTTCCGGAGAAATAGGCGTCAAGAGTAGAGACTAGAAGACTTTTTCCGAAACGGCGGGGGCGGCTAAGGAAATACACAGTATCAGTATGGACTAATTGATAAATCAATGCGGTTTTATCAATATATACACAATCCATATTACGTAACTGCTCAAAATTCTGTATCCCGATAGGATATCTTCTAAATATCTCTTTCATATCAATCTAATGTTTTTTGTTGAAACATGAACAAAGATAACGTTTTTACGCATATCTTGGACAAAATACAATCCGAATTTGTTATCTTTGCCCATATCATTGTTATATCAAAATGAAAGTTGTTATGAATCCATCCGTTAATATGCTCCGCAAACTCCCGATAGGAATACAAAGCTTCGAAAAACTCCGCTCTGAAGGTTTTCTTTATGTGGATAAGACTGCGTTGGTGTTTCGTTTGGTACAAGCAGGTGCTCCTTGTTTCCTTAGTCGTCCGCGGCGTTTCGGAAAGAGTCTGCTACTATCTACTTTTGAAGCTTATTTCAAAGGACAGAAAGAACTCTTCAAGGGACTTGCTATCGAACAATTGGAACAGAATTGGTTCGAATATCCGGTACTTCACCTCGACTTAAATGCTGAAAAATATGACAGCAAAGAACGATTAGAGAAAATGTTGGAATTTCACCTGACAAGGTGGGAAACACAATACGGTGTTGATAAAGGAACAATGACATTTTCCGGCAGGTTCGCCACAATCATCCAACAAGCCTATGAACAAAACGGACGCAGGGTAGTTGTGCTCGTTGATGAATATGATAAACCCATGCTACAATCATTCGATAATCCGGAATTGCAAGACGACTATCGTAAAACATTGACAGCCTTTTATACCGTGCTCAAAAGTACCGATGCTTACTTGCAGTTTGTCTTTATCACCGGAGTGACAAAATTTGCGCAAATGGGGATATTCAGCACACTGAATCAACTCAACGATATCAGCTTTGACCTTGAATATAATGCTCTCTGCGGCATGACTCGCCCTGAAATAGAAGCAACTTTTGCTCCTGAACTTCAAGCACTGGCCGCACAAACGGAAGCAACTTATGACAATGTAGTGGAACAACTTACCCGACAATATGACGGTTACCGTTTTACTCCGAGCAAGGGATTTGCTCCAATATATAACCCGTTTAGCGTACTTAGCGCCCTCGACAAACTGCGTTTCGGCGACTATTGGTTTGCCAGCGGCACTCCCACTTTCCTGGTGGAGATACTTAAAAAGACTGATTTTGACCTTCGTGAACTTGATGGCATCGAAGTTTCTTCCGCCTCTTTGAGTGACGACAGGGCGAATATCAGTAATCCCATACCGATGATTTATCAAAGCGGGTATCTGACGATAAAGTCCTACGACCAACGTTTTCGTGTATATATATTGGGATTTCCTAATGAAGAAGTGAAATATGGCTTTCTTAATTTTGCCGCCCCCTTTTATACTCCTGTCTCGTCTACCGATACTTCGTTTTATATCGGCAAGTTTGTTCATGAATTGGAAACGGGTGATGTTGATGCATTCCTTACCCGCTTGAACTGTTTCTTCGCCGACTTCCCTTACGAATTGAATTCGAAAACGGAACGTCACTATCAAGTTGTATTCTATTTGGTCTTCAAACTAATGGGGCAATTCACACAGGCGGAAGTACGTACCGCTATCGGTCGTGCAGACGCAGTAGTAAAAACCGCCGATTATATCTATGTATTCGAATTCAAACTAGAGGGTACAGCCGAAGACGCTTTACGGCAGATAGATGAAAAAGGTTATATGTTACCTTATAGTGTTGACGGCAGGAAGCTCATAAAGGTAGGTGTTTCCTTTGATGCCGAGAAACGGAATTTAGGAAAATGGATCATTAAAGAGTGACGCTATCCCACCAACATAGTGACGGTATATGCACAGGATAGCGTCACTATCCAAGGCATATACCGTCACTATATTTAAACCGGATATTTCGGGCTTTTAACTCTAGTTTCCGCGCTGTGTAGGCAAGGTAAATTCCTGCGAATCACAAATCACCCCATTCTCGTCCGCCACTGCGACACGGAATGTCACTTCACCGTCTTTCAACCTTTCACCGGCATGGATCGAAGCCGTATAACGGATCCCCTCACCCGGAAGAATTTCCTCAATCATCACCGAAGGAGAGATGCCGAGATGTTTCACCTTCCCCACCGTTTCTACCACAGGAACTACATTATAAACAGGATTTCTCCCTTCATTCATAATCTCAAAAATTATCTTGCTATTTTCTCCCGCATCAATCACATGACTGCGATTATCATCAATGAAACGGATTTTGCGCAACTTCAGTTGAGAAATGGGCGGCTGCACTTGCGGCTGCTTCTTATACTTTTGCACACGTACTTCCCGTACTTCAGGAATATACGCATCTTCCTCTATCTGCTCTTGTCTCGGTGCCGTCAACGCATTTCCAATGGCTGCACCGGCAATGGTTCCTACAATATTTCCAATGGCAGAGCCACGATAACCGCCCCTCCAGCCATGATTATTATCTCCGATAAGTCCGCCTATCGAACTTCCCAGACTTCCCCCAATTGCAGCACCACCTACAATTGCTCCGGGATTTCCCATACGTCCCGATGCACATCCGCTCAACATCAGAGCAGATAGCAGAATTACAGTTAGTTGTTTCCTCATGATCATCTCTAATTTTACTATGATTACTCTATCACCTTAAAACGTGCAAAACGCAACAATAGTTGCTTGTCCCCTGCATTTTTAAAATGAATCGTTGCTTTTGCATTATCACCCGTTCCTTCTACCCTGATCACTTCGCCCAAGCCGAAACGTTCGTGTTCTATCATCTGCCCCACCTGCACTCCTGTTACAGATGCCGAGCCGGCTGAAGCCGACCGTGTACTGCTTCCACTCACCGCACTGACCTTCTTCAAATTCTTCGGCACACTGGGTGCAATCACCTGAGTCTTCGGACGTTCACGATCGGAAAATTTAGTACCATAAGGCGTTCGTGTAGGAGATGCCGCACGTGTAAATCCACCTTCGATCTCCCTGCGGAAACGCCCTGCACCTTCATCCACCGACCGACTGACTCCCGCCTCATGCGGCAACCGCAAATAATTCACATCGATATCGCGCAAGAAACGGCTGGGACTTCCAAACTCCATCTTTCCATAACGGAAACGGGTCTTGGCAAAAGAAATATAACAATGTTCTTCGGCACGGGTAATGGCCACGTAGAACAAACGGCGCTCTTCTTCCAGAGCACGGGGAGAATCGCCCACCATACCACTGGGAAAAAGGTTTTCTTCCAGCCCCACTACGAATACGTTTTTGAACTCCAGCCCCTTGGCCGAATGAACGGTCATCAACGTTATCTTTTCTCCATCATCCGCTTTGTCCGAGTCCTGATCAGTAAGCAAGGCAATCTCCGAAAGGAAATCTGTCAGAGAAATATTCGGGTTGCCTTCTTCCTGCCGCAAAGCGCAGAAATCGTTCATACCATTCACCAATTCCTCAATGTTTTCCTTGCGGCTCAGATTCTCCGGCGAAGTATCCTGACAGACATCATTGATGATGCCGGACCGGCGGATAATATCCGTTCCTATCTCATACGCGCTCTTGTCTGCCTGATCGGTCATAAAGCCTTCTATCAGTTCACGGAAACCTTGCAGTTTGGTGTGCGTACCTTTATTGATATTCAGCCCATAGCTCAATGGTTCGCAAAGCACCGCCCAAAGGCTGACACCATTTTCAGTGGCAGCGGAGATGATTTTTCCAACCGTCGTATCACCGATGCCACGGGCAGGATAATTAATGATTCGCTTGAATGCTTCTTCATCATTCGGATTCACCACC
>ERZ773168.4012-NODE-4012-length-9988-cov-2.928521_pt1 | contig 9988 bp, 10 predicted proteins | sample MGYA00511261_ERZ773168 | MGnify/ENA primary metagenome ERZ773168 (study PRJEB29015, sample SAMEA2737855) | human gut metagenome | biome: human gut; feature: human-associated habitat; material: faeces | place: China | collected 2012 ... | reverse complement strand
ATGTGCCGATCATCCGTTATCCGGGTGGAAACTTTGTATCAAACTTTTTCTGGGAAGACAGCGTAGGACCGGTGGAGGAGCGTCCGGCACGCCTGGAACTTGCATGGAGAAGTCTGGAAGAAAATAAGATCGGATTAAATGAATTTGCAAAATGGACGGATAAAGTAAATTCCAACATGATGATGGCAGTAAATCTTGGTACAAGAGGAATTGCAGATGCATGCAATCTTCTGGAATACTGCAACCATCCTGGTGGAACGAAATACAGTGATCTTCGTATCAAACATGGAGTGAAAGATCCACATAACATTAAGGTATGGTGCCTGGGAAATGAGATGGACGGACCGTGGCAGCTCGGACACAAGACCATGGAAGAATACGGACGTCTTGCAGAAGAGACCGCAAAGGCAATGAAACTGATCGATCCATCCATTGAACTGGTATCCTGTGGAAGCTCAGCTCTTGATATGCCGACATTCCCGAAGTGGGAATCTACCACTCTGGAGAATACATATGATTATGTAGACTATGTATCTATGCATCAATATTATGGAAATCGTGATGATGATACCGCAGATTTCCTTGCATGCTCTGATGATATGGATGAATTTATCCGTACAGTCATTGCAACCTGCGATTATGTAAGAGCGAAAAAACGTGGAAAGAAAAATATCAATATCAGTTTTGATGAGTGGAATGTATGGTTCCATTCAAATGCGGCAGATGATGATATCACACAGAACCATCCATGGCAGGTAGCACCTCCGATGCTGGAAGATATTTATACATTTGAAGATGCACTGTTAGTCGGTCTGATGCTGATCACATTGCTGAAACATGCAGACAGAGTAAAAATTGCATGTATGGCACAGCTGGTCAATGTAATTGCGCCGATCATGACAGATCAGGGAGGCGGAGCAGCCTGGAAACAGACAATTTTTTATCCGTTCCTTCATGCATCCAGATATGGACGTGGTGTTGCATTAATGCCGCTTGTTCAGACAGCTAAGCACGATACAGCAAAACATGAAAATGTTACTGACGTAGAAAGCGTTGCAGTGTATAATGAAGAAAAAGAAGAACTTACAATTTTCGCTGTTAACCGTACACTGGATGAAGATATTGAACTGACAACAGATTTAAGAGGTATGGAAGGCTTCCATCTGACAGAGCATATTGTAATGGAAGAATCCAATCTGAAACTGGTGAACAGTTCTTATGAACAAAAAGTAGTACCAAAGACAGTAAACCGTTCAAAGATGGACGGCGGAATTATGACAACTCTTCTTGGAAAAGCATCATGGAATGTAATCAGATTAAGTAAGTAGAGGCGGATAGATAATGAAATTTCTGGCAATTGACAGTCCGGTAATGAGGGTACTTGGACGACTTGGAGATATTATAATATTGAATATGATCTTTGTAGTCGGATGCATTCCAGTGATCACCATTGGAACTTCATTAAGCGCACTGTACGCGGTAGCGATGAAGATGGCAAGAGGGGAAGAACCTTCCGTGTGGAAGGAATTCTGGAAAGCGTATAAAAGGAACTTCAAACAGGCAACCATTTGCTGGCTGATCATGGCTGTCGTTGCCATGCTGTTGTTTGTGGATTTTCGTATCATAAGAGTTTTTCAGGGAAGCATGTATAGTGTGATGCGTGTGATTCTGGCAATTATTCTTGGAGTGTGGATACTGATGTTCCAGTATCTGTTCCCGTATATTGCAAGATTTGAAAATGGTATTTTTGCGACATTGCGCAATGCATTACTTCTTGCAGCAGTGAACATTCCGTTTACAATCGTGATTACAGGTTTAAGCGTCGGATCACTGATAGTGACATTATTTACATCCAGATCATTTGTAGTTGCAAGTATTTTATGGGTGTTCTTCGGATTTGCAGTATTATCGTATGCACAGTCATTTCTGCTGTGCCGGATTTTTGAAAAATACGAATAAAGCTGTGAACAGTAAATAGAAAATAATATAACAGGGACAAGACAGAAATCGCTATAATGCCTGGAAATTCAGGTGTTATAGCGATTTTTTGTCGATCCGGTAATATGGACACCGCCATACCAGGTTCCTTCGAGTTCAAAATTTCAAACTTTTGATGGCTTTTCTGATGAAAGAAATTATCCCATAACAATTTCTACATAATATTCATTCACATTCTCATCCGGTCGGATGCAGATTCCGCCTTTTGCTTCTTTATCGGTTCTTACAGGTGCAAGATCTTCTGATTCTACGTCATATGCATCCGGCGATCATCTGCGAGTACACATATGGCTCTGTGCGGTGGATATCACTGATGTCTTCAAGGTAAGTAGGGCAGGTCTTGCGGTAGATCTCAAATGCTCTGTTACCACGTCTGATTCTCGTTTCTGCAATCGATCCCCATGGATTGTTGTGACAGAAGATACCTGCATTTTCTTTATATCCCGGTGAATAAGAAGAAAATTCACCAAGGTTGAGGTGATAAGTTGTATATGCAGGCTGGAGCAGAACAATACCGTACTTTGTATCCAGCTTTTCTTTAACAGAATTCAGAGCTTTTTTCGCCTGGCCGTCATTTACACCGACATCAGCAAGTACACAGAATCCCTGTGGTTCGATGTAAATCTGGCCTTCTTTGTATTCTTTGGATCCGACTTTTTCGCCAAATGCATCGTAGGCACGGAGATCAAAGCACTTTATGAGATCACGCCACTGATGGGAATTAAGACACTTCTCGGTGGTAATGCAGAAGTTACATTTGTACAGGGATACAAACGGGATGAAAAGAAAGAAGAGTCTGAGGCGAACTGGCAGGAGACCAGCCTGGAAGATGGCGGCGGAAGCAGAAAAGAAGAGCAGTCTGTAGATGTGAAAGTAAAAGAAGAAAGAGCACTCCTCAGAAAAGAGGCAGCAGAGCTTGCCGCGCAGTATGATGAGGTCATTCTGGTTGGTGGTCTGAACCATGAGCATGACAGTGAAGGAATTGACCGCGCAGATATGAAACTCCCATATGAGCAGGATGAACTGATTCGGGAAGTACTGAAGGCAAATCCGAATACGGTGATTGTCATGATGGCAGGAAGTCCGGTTGAGATGGGGAGCTGGATCAAAGACGCAAAGGCTGTTGTATGGAACTGGTATTCCGGAATGGAAGGTGGAAATGCGCTTGCCGAAGTTTTATTTGGAAGAGTAAGTCCATCCGGAAAGTTGCCGGAAACCTTCTACAAAAAGCATACGGACTGTTCTGCACATGCAGTCGGAGAATTTCCGGGCGACGAAAAGGTGCGTTATAAAGAAAGTGTTTTCGTAGGCTACCGCTATAATGATACTTTTGGGATTGAACCGGAATTCTGTTTCGGACATGGACTTTCCTATACAACCTTTGCCTATTCAGGTGCAGAGATAAAAAGGAACGGGGCTAAGCTGCAAGTCAGCTGTGATGTGACCAACACAGGAGACAGAGCAGGAAAAGAAAGCGATGTAGTTGAAGTCAGAATCGGAAGCTCATCAAGGAATATAAGAATTGCGAGAGTGTTGTAAGAAGATGAAATGGAGAATCATCCGCTCCGGTATCAGCCGGGGACTGGGAGATTCTCCATTTTTATTTAATCATGATTTATTCATTTATTTCAAAACGCCAGTGCTGCCTGATTCCCGGATATTTCTGGTGATCGACTTCGCTCATAAACATATCGTATGGTCTTGCACAGATTTTGAATGGTGCATACATTGCCTGGTAGACAACCAGCTTTTCGCCTGTTTCAGTATGCTCGGCGAAAGCCAGTACATTGTAGAGATATTTGGTGCTCTCTTCGGATACCCATTCTCTTTTGAAATGGCGCACGATATCACCAACATGGATTTCATGGAAGGGTTCTGCGTCATTTTTTTCGGTATTGGCAGAAAGCGTAGAAGCAGGCTGTGCTTCTGGGATAACCGTACTGGTTTGTGTTGAGGCAGACGATTCCGGGTGGAAAATTACAGACGCAGAATCTGCTTTATTTTCCGGATCGGCATCCAGATAAATATATTCATCTTTATCAAGAGAAACCGGTGCGCCGGTCTTTCCGATAATATGGACACCACCATACCAGGTGCCTTCGATTTCAAAAGTATCTCCGATCTGATATTCGGAAGAATATTCATCGTTCTTTTTTATAATTTTAATCTTATCCATAGATAGTACACTCCTGTTTGTATTTGAAAACTAATCTAATTATATGTGCATTTTCCAATTTTTCCAACCTAAAAATGGGAAAAATCGTGTATACTGGAAAGTACTAGTTGCTGGTCACAGGTACTGTGAACAGTAACTAGTACTACGGAAAGGGGAAAGATAAAATGGTAAAACCAATTATGAGAGATCTCTTTTTTCTGCGCCAGAAGGCAGAGAAAGCAACAAAAGGAGATTTTCCAGTTGCAATTGATTTACTGGATACATTAAAAGCGCACGAAGATGGCTGTGTGGGAATGGCAGCAAATATGATCGGGGTAAATAAAGCGATCATTGCAGTCAATATGGGATTTATGAATGTTGCGATGTTCAATCCGAAGATTGTAAAGAGAAACGGAAAGTATGAGACAGAAGAAGGATGCCTGTCTCTGGATGGCGTAAGAAAATGTGTGCGTTATCAGGAAATTGAAGTAGAATACGAGGATATCAATTTTAAACGGCAGAGACAAAAATACAGTGGATGGACGGCGCAGATTATTCAGCATGAGTGCGATCATCTGAATGGGATTATTATTTGATGGTATCCCAAAATCAAAGGTCTGGCATTATGGTTTCGCGTTTTGTGGAAAGAAAGTCCTGATTGGAACAGATAAATCGGAATAATGTTGCTATTACAACAGAAATGAAAATCCAGAAACCGTATACTTATCCATACAAAAAAAGAAGGTATGAGGAATGAAAATATGAGTAATACAGCGACGATTTCGCAGGGACAGGAGATTTTAGCACTCCAGGATGAACTGACCGGTGCGCTGATCGGTCTTGCTAGATCCTGTGGTAACAATCCAAAGACAGAAAACACAGATGAGATTATCATCGAAGGTCTTGTGCATACGATTACGAACAGTAACACCGGGGCAGCAGCTTTAAAAGCGATGATTGAAAAAGTAAGAGAAGAAAAAGATACCGTCGCACCGGATTGCGCAGTCTGTGCAGCACCGTGTGGCAATACCTCCGAATATGATGTGAGCAATATCTGGAAACACGAAACAGATGTGCGCGGCGTGGAGACTGCAATCCTTTTCGGAATCCGGGAGATGGCAGCTATCATTTCCCCGGCTGTCGTTATGGGGAAAACAGATGCGGAAGTGAACGGATTTTTCTATAAGGCACTCTGCATGATCAGTTATGGAATGAGTAAAGAGGATCTGTTACCGGTTGTGCAGGAACTGGGCGAGATGAACCAGAAGTGCAGAAGGCTTCTTGGACAGGTGTAGCAAGAGAATAGTCTGAAAAAATGAGATTTCTTGACAGAGAACAGGGGATTTGATATTGTTTAAAGGATGGAAAAATCTGACAGACGAGAAATGAACCGATAGAAAAGAAATGAAATAATGGGAAGCGGGTTGCGTCTGGCAATCCGCTTCTTTTGATGAGAAGGAAAAGAGGGCAAAAATGGAACTGAGTATACTTCTGATGGAGCAGATCGCAAAGCTGTTCATTATGATATTCATGGGTTATGCGATAGTCAAAATGGGATTTCTGAAGGATGAAGACAGTAAGGTACTGTCAACACTGGTATTATATCTGATCGTGCCATGTGTGATTCTGAATGCATTTCAGGTGGATTATACCCCGGAAAAGGTGAGCGGCCTTATGCTGGCATGCATCGCGTCACTGCTTCTTTTATTTATCCTGCTCCCGATCGTCAACCTGATCGGAAAAGTCCTGCATCTGAATGAAGTGGAAACCATGTCCATTTATTATTCCAATTCAGGAAATATGATCGTACCGCTTGTGGCATTTATGCTTGGCGAAGAGTGGGTGTTTTATGCATGTGTGTTTATGGGGATTCAGACCATCTTTTTCTGGACACACTGTAAAAATGTACTGAGCCATGAAAAAGGATTTAACCTGAAGAAAATATTTACCAATATCAATATCATTACGATCATAGCAGCAATCGTGTTGTTCTTTGCAAAGATCCGGCTGCCGGAAATCATAACCGGTACGTTAAGTTCTGTCGGGGCAATGGTGGGACCGGCAAGTATGTTTGTAATCGGAATGCTGATGGGCGGAATGAATATCAGAAAGGTTCTGACGAATAAGAAGGCGTATTTTATTGCGTTAATGCGTCTGATCGGATTTCCGTTTATTGCACTTCTGATCCTGAAGATCAGTGGACTGGTTGGATGGAATGCAGATGGGAAGAAGATCCTTCTGATCGTATTTCTGGCGATCATTGCACCTGCTGCTTCGACAGTTACGCAGATGAGTCAGGTGTATGGAAATGATTCCAGGTATGCGAGCACGATCAATGTGCTGACGACACTTGGGGCGATCGTGACGATGCCGCTGATGGTGCTGGTGTTCCAGATGGTGATGTAAATAAAAAATAGATAAATGGAGAAAAGAATGTTCCTGGAGGCGGGGATGTTCTTTTTTTATTGGAAAAATATTTGATTTTAGGGAAGGATTATATGGATATAAAGAAAATATTATACAGATGATGTGAAATAGTAAGAAAGAGAGTTTTTGTTATAAATGCACAAAAGATATAGTATGAAATTGCTGGATATGACAAAAATAAATAATAGTATTTACATTTTTGAAACCAAGTTGTATATTATAGAAAAAGGAACTGGTCATGACGACATGACATCATAACAAAGGAGGAAGAAAAATGAAAAAAAGAGTAGTACAGGCATTGGGATGCTTACTTGCAATGACAATGGTAGCAGGAAGCCTGACAGCATGTGGAGGAAAATCTGAGAAAAAAGCGGAAAAAAAGGAAGGAAGCGATGTAAAGGTTGCAATTATTTGTTCGGCTGCCGGACAGAATGATAATGGATATAATCAGTCTGCTGTGGAAGGAGCAAAAAAAGCTGCCGATGAATTTGGAATTGAATATAAGGTTGTCGAGCCTACAACAGGTGTACCACAGGCGCTGGAATCACTGGCTGATGATGGATACAATGTAATTTTCAATCTGGAATATGATTTTGAAGCGTTGATTCAGGGAACAGGTGGAGCACAGCCAATTGCAGAGATGTATCCAGATACAACATTTGTATGTGTAAATGATAATCCAAACCAGGATAAAGATGGAAAGACAATCCATGATAACGTAATCAGTGTATTGTTTGATGTACATCAGGCATCTTTCGTAGCAGGTGCACTTACTACATTGGTAAATGAAAATGCAGAAACTTTATTTGGTACAGATGGTTATAATTTCACACCTGCAGATAATGGCGGACGATCCGTAGGATTTATCGGAGGAACTAATTCAAATGGTATCACGGTGTTCTCTTATGGATATATCGAAGGTATCAACTATGAAGCTGAAAAGCTGGGTGTAAATTATGATTACTATGCAAAATATGATGCAGGATTTGCTGATTCTGCAACAGGAAGTACAGTAGCAGGAACATATTATAATCAGGGAGCAAATATTGTATTCTCAGTAGCTGGTTCTGTAGGTGATGGTGTTGCATCAAAGGCAAAAGAAGAAGGAAAGCTTGCAATTCAGGTAGATGCTAACAAAGATGATCAGCAGCCAGGATATGTTCTGACAAGTGTTATTAAAAATACAGAAGTACCTGTATATGACATTGTAAAAGAAGCAGTAAATGGAAAGATTGATAAGATGGATCGTGCACAGACATATTCATTAGCATCAGGTGCAGCTTCTATTACAGATCTTTCAGAAATCAGCAAACATATACAGGATAGCGGAAAAGACAAATGGGAAGAAATCAAAACTGAAATCAAAGATGTAGAAGACAAGATTTCAGATGGAACAATTGTAGTAACGGATGCGCAGAGTGGAGAAGAATTCGATGCTTCTAAATGCCCGAATGTTACAGTAAAATAGTTGTTTTGACAGAAAGGAAGCAGCAATATGAACAGCATGATACAGACGGTTGATCTGACCAAAAAGTTTAACGATTTTGTCGCAAATGATCATATTAATCTGGATGTAAAAGAACAGGAGATTAAATGTATTGTAGGTGAAAACGGTGCAGGAAAATCTACAATGATGAATATGCTCTACGGATTGCTGCAGCCAACAAGCGGAAAAATCCTGATCCGGGGGAAAGAAGTTACACTGAACAGCCCGGTTGATGCGATCGCAAACGGGATAGGGATGGTGCACCAGCATTTTAAGCTGGTGCCGTCTCTTACCGTATATGAAAATATACTGTTGGGTGCGGAAATTACACAGAAAAAAGGCGGAATGAAAACTCCGTTTATCGATCAGAAAGAGGAAATTAAAAGAGTTGAGAAACTGATTCAGGAAAATCATCTGGAATTAAATGCAACAGATAAGATTGAAGATATATCTGTCGGTGGACGTCAGAGAGTAGAAATTCTGAAGATGTTATACAGAAATGTAGACATATTGATTCTGGATGAGCCGACAGCCGTACTTACACCACAGGAAGTTGATGAATTGATTGCAACGCTCAAAAATCTAAAAGAGCAAGGAAAAACAATCATTGTTATTACACACAAATTAAGGGAAGTAATGGAACTGGCAGACAGTATTACTGTAATAAAACAGGGAAAAGTTGTTGGAAATGTATTAAAGAAGGACACAAGTGAACGAGAACTGGCACAGATGATGGTCGGAAGAGATGTTGTTCTTACTGTAAATAATGAACGAAAACAACAAGTTGAATCAGAGATTATGTACAAAGCAGAAAATCTTACGACTGTGAATGACTATGGAAAAGAAGTTGTATCAGATATGTCATTTGAAGTGCATAAAGGTGAGATCCTTGGAATAGCCGGTGTTGAAGGAAACGGACAGTCAGAGCTTGTAAAGCTTATGACTGGTTTGATGGAATCGACGAGAGGAACAGTATTTTTTGACGGTAAAGATATTACAAACTGGTGGCCGGAAAAATTAAGAAAAGCAGGAATTGGAATTATTCCTGAGGACAGATATGCACAGGGATTGTGCCGGGAAATGACGGTTTCCGATAACTGTATAGCAGGATATCACGGAGAAAAAGATGTTTGTAAACACGGACTTTTTAATAAGAAAATAATCAATGCCAAAAGAGATAAATATATTAAAGAATTTGATATCGCATGTATCAGTTGGGGAGCCAGAGTTAATCATGAAAAGATAAAGAAACTGGCTAAGTATGGAGTTAAGATTTGTTATGATTTTTATGATAATTTTACTTTAGATGATATCCGTGAAATTGGATCTAATATAAAATATGCGTTTTTATCATGTGGGCAGCTGTCTGAAGAAGAAACAAAAGAAACTTTAAAAGAAGTAATAAGCACCGGATGTGAGATAGCAGTAGGAACAAGAGGAGCAGATAAGACAATAGCTTATGATGGAAAAGAATTTTATATGCAACCGGTGAAAAAAGTAAAAGCAATAGATACGATGGGAGCAGGCGATTCCTATATTAGCGCATTTCTAATGAATTATTTACAGATGAAGGCTGACGAGTCGATGAAATCTGAAAATAATATAAAACAGGCACTTGAAAAAGCAGCAGAATATGCAGCAACGATAGTGGTAAAAGAGGGAGCTTTGGGAATCGGATACGACGTCAATCCGAAAAAGCTGTCAGAGATTATTAACATTTAAGGAGGTAATTGGTTATGAAAAGAAAAGCAATAGCAATGTTAATGATTGCATCAATGACGGTAGCGTTATTTGCCGGTTGTGGTAGCAAATCAGATGAATCGGATAGTGGAAAAGTTAAATTAACTTTTCTTGATAAACATCCGGAAGACGAATATAAAGGATATTTTGAAGAAGAAATCGCAGATTTTGAAAAAGAAAAT
>ERZ773168.3999-NODE-3999-length-10003-cov-2.724467_pt1 | contig 10003 bp, 10 predicted proteins | sample MGYA00511261_ERZ773168 | MGnify/ENA primary metagenome ERZ773168 (study PRJEB29015, sample SAMEA2737855) | human gut metagenome | biome: human gut; feature: human-associated habitat; material: faeces | place: China | collected 2012 ... | reverse complement strand
TTTCCATGCCTGATCGAAGGGAATGCTTTCCTGATTGCTCAAATAGATAAACGTACTGTCGCTCTCTGCCGCATTCATCCTGCCGCTCACTTCCAGCCGGTACTTGTAAGAATGCCCATCTTCGATCTGCCAGGTTCCGTCGCTCATCTCATAATAAGGAACCATCGTCACTTCCCGTCCTGCCGCCATCTCTTTCTCGACATCCAGAACGTCCGTAGCGGCATAGGTCTTTACCACGGTCGCTTCTTTTTTGCCACATCCGGATAATGCAAACAGCAGGCATAATACAAAAGCGGCACGAATCATTTTTTTCATAGGCATACTCCTCACCGCTTCGCAGATTCTTCAAATACAGGATATTTTTTCTTATCTGCGTCTGTAATTTTGCGAATCACCCTGCAGGGATTTCCGGCTGCAATTACCCCATCCGGAATATTCCTGTTCACAACGCTCCCTGCGCCGATAATGGTATTGCTTCCAATCGTCACGCCCGGCAGCACCGACACGTTCGTTCCAATCCAAACATTGTCCCCTATAGTAATCGACCGAGCGATTTCCAGTCCGCGCCCTCTCTGTTCGCTGTCAATCGCATGACCGGCTGTTGAAAATACGCAGTTCGGAGCAATAAATACATTGTCCCCAAAAGTGACCTTCGCTCCATCCAGTATCGTGACATTATGGTTCGTATAAAAATTTTCCCCTACGGAAATATTGAATCCATAATCACAGTAAAACGGCGCTGTAACGACCGGATTTCCTTTTATGCTTCCGAACATCTGACTCAACAGTTCACCCTGCTATTTACTCTCTGACGGTTTACAATTGGTGAAATTCATAACATAAATCCGCACAACGGGTTCTTGCCTCTACAATCTCCTGGTCATAGTTTGCATCATATAAATATCCGTTCTGTGCCTTTTCCCATTCTGTCATGTTCTTTCTCCTTTTTATTGCAATTACCTATTATAAAATTTTGCAAATCATCTGTATTTTACAGCCGTTCAACGATCACATCCCCTATTTTGATCTATTCTCACAGCCACCATTCTGGCGTCAGATCCCCCAGTGTTACCACTCTTTCCTTCTCATAGTCCATCATGATTTCTATCGAACGATAATCCTCCGGCATCAGCTGCGCCATGAATTCCCGGCATGCTCCACAGGGCGGAATTGCCTCGCCTTTCCAGTTCACTGCAATGACACGCCGGATCGCGTCCTCGACGTTTGTAATCATATTGAAAATCGCATTGCGTTCCGCGCACACACCCAGTGTACATGCGGTATCAATGCAGACGCCGACATAAATTTTGCCGGAAGCCGACTCTACCGCTGACGCATCGCTTGTTTTTCATTGGCACCATTATAGCATATCTTCTGCCACTTGACTGTCCCAAGCCGTAGAAATAAAATAATCTCAAGGCTTTTAAGCTCCCTGCGGACCATTTTCACACCTGCAGGAAAATCTGTACTCAGAATGGAGGTCTTCCCAAAATACTATGAAAAAAAGAGCAATCGAATCCCGCGTGGAACAGGTCTATCAGATCCGCCCGGAACATTTAAACGGTGCAGGACGGCTTTTCGGCGGCAGGCTGATGGAGTGGATTGACGAAGTCGCCGGGCTCGTCGGCATCCGGCATTCCCAGTGCAACGTCATCACCGCATCCGTCGATAACCTGAAATTCATCCGCGGCGTGTTTCAAAATGACCTTGTCGTTCTGGTCGGAACCCTCACCTGGGTCGGCAGCACTTCCATGGAAGTCCGGGTCGATACCTATGTGGAAAAACTTAACGGCACACGATATCCCGTAAACCGGGCTTACCTCACGCTCGTTGCCGTTGACGAAACCGGAAAACCGACCAAAGTTCCGGGACTTTTGATCGAATCCATCGGTCAGCAGGCGGAATGGGAAGCCGGACAGAAAAGAAAAGAATTTCGCATCCAACGAAATAAGGAAGGATTTTAATCCTTCCCTTTTTTCATCTCCTGAATCCGTTCATTCATCTTTTTCGCTTCCCGGCGGTAATGCAGCAGAAACAAAAACCAGATCAGAAATGCTGCTGCCAGCTGGGCAGCGATCATCCCGATTTCCTGCCAGATTCCTGCCGCCGGATCAACCCAGCCGACCTTGCATGCGACCAGCGTATAAATCACGCAGCCGCTTCCCATATGGATCACAACACGGATCGGCATCGGCATATTTTCTTTCCGGTAAACGACAGCCGGAACGCCAAAGCCCCAGCCGACCACCACACAACCGACCACCATCTTCGTAAACTGATACCCGGAAAGGCTGAAATTTCCGCCATAATACAGGTCAAATATCATTCCGACAAAACAGAAAATTCCAAGTGCAATCCCTGTGCTGATTCCAACATATTTCGCTGCTTCTTTTACAATCGCTTTCATGCTTTCCTCTCATTTCTGCGCACGCTTTTTGAGCATGCGAGTTTGTGTCAAGTGCGCGCAGACACAAATCTCGTGATTGAAAAATTATATTTTTCAATCTTTATTCCTCCTACAGACCAAGATATTTCTTAAATTCCGGCAGATATTTTCTGGATACATAATCCTTACAGCTGTTTTTCAGCTTCAGAAGAAGCGTTCCGTTAAATCCCGCTTCGATGCTGTCCAGATAGGAAAGATTGACCAGCGTGGATTTCGAAATCTGCATAAACTGCTTTCCAAGCTGCTTTTCTAATTCATAAAGTCTCTTTCTGGAACGATATTTTGAACACTTCCCAAAAAGAATCGTATCCCCGGCCTCCACACGCACCATATAGATTTCCTCCGGCTGCAGAACGACGAGATTTTCCTCATTCTGCAGCACCGTGATCGGCGTTTCCTGCCGGCTGAAGCTTTCCATGATCTTCTGAATTTCGTCCGTTATTTTATCCGCATAAATGACTGCATACGGAATTCGGTATTCCGGTGAAAGTTCAATGCTCACTTTCATGCCCAGACCTCCTTTCCTTTCGTTGACAAAAGCATACACGAAAACATGCGGTTTGTCTCAGGATCGGAGGTAAGTTGACAAAAAAGCTTTCTCAAATGCACCTATGGGTTTGCTGCACAAATTTTCGTTTTTATCAAAAAAGGGGCTTGACAACCGGAGTATTTGTGAGTATGATACGTCACATAAAGCAAAGGCGCTTTGGAGAATCTTCTCCGACGTGCCTTTTTTCGTTCTAAAGAATACCTTCTGCAGGACGAAACGTTTCGTCAGACAAAACACCGAAATGTACAATGCTTACCCTACAGTTGAAAGGAGATTTGATCTATGTCAAAAAGTATTCCTGAAATTTACGGCAGCCTGGTCTTTAACGACAAAGTGATGCGCGAAAAGCTCCCCAAGGATATTTACAAAGCGCTGCGTAAAACAATCGAAAATAACACCCATCTGGAACTGGATGTTGCCAATTCCGTTGCGGTTGCCATGAAGGAATGGGCAGTTGAGCACGGTGCTACCCATTATACGCACTGGTTCCAGCCCATGACCGGTTTCACTGCTGAAAAGCATGACAGCTTCATCAGTCCGGTCGGAGATGGTCAGATCATCATGGATTTCTCCGGAAAAGAACTGGTAAAGGGTGAACCCGATGCATCCAGCTTCCCGTCCGGCGGTCTGCGCGCTACTTTTGAAGCAAGAGGTTATACGGCATGGGATCCTACTTCTCCCGCTTTTATTAAAGATGGAACCCTTTACATTCCTACCGCTTTCTGTTCTTACAGCGGCGAAGCACTGGATAAAAAGACTCCTCTGCTGCGTTCCATGGAAACTCTGAACACAGAGGCAGTCAAGATTCTGCAGCTGCTCGGAAACAAGGATGTTACAAGTGTTTCCACCACCATCGGTCCTGAGCAGGAGTATTTCCTGGTTGACAAAGCTCTGTATGAGCAGAGAAAAGATCTGATCTTTACCGGCAGAACTCTGTTCGGCGCAATGTCTCCCAAAGGTCAGGAAATGGAAGATCATTATTTCGGCGCATTAAAGCCCCGCGTATCCGCATACATGCATGATCTGGATGAAGAGCTCTGGAAGCTTGGCATCCCTGCAAAGACAAAGCATAACGAAGTTGCTCCTGCACAGCATGAGTTAGCTCCGATTTTCGACACGGCAAACGTTGCCGTCGATCACAATCAGCTGACGATGGAAGTCATGAAAAAAGTTGCTGACAAACACGGTCTGGTATGCCTGCTCCATGAAAAACCCTTCGATGGTATCAATGGTTCCGGTAAACACAACAACTGGTCCATGATTACAAATACTGGTGTAAACCTGCTGGAGCCCGGACGTACTCCTGCTGAAAACGCACAGTTCCTGATTTTCCTGATGGCTGTCATCAAAGCGGTTGACGATTATGCAGATCTGCTGCGTATCTCCGTTGCCAGCGCAGGAAATGATCATCGTCTCGGTGCAAACGAGGCGCCTCCGGCTATTATCTCCATCTTCCTTGGAGATGAGCTGACTGCTGTTCTGGATTCCATTGAAAATGATACCTTCTTTGGCAAGCATCCTCTTGTTCAGATGGATACCGGCGCAACTGTACTGCCTCATTTCTTTAAGGATAATACCGACAGAAACAGAACCTCACCCTTTGCATTTACCGGCAATAAATTTGAATTCAGAAGCCTTGGCTCTTCCAGCTCTGTGGCAGGTCCAAACATCATTTTAAATACAGCTGTTGCAGAAGCACTGCGTCAGTTCTACGGAGAATTAAAGGCCTTCCCCGAAGATCAGATGGATGAAGCAGTTCGCGCTCTGGTAAAGAGAGCGATCCTGAAGCACAAAAAGGTTATCTTTAACGGCAACGGCTATTCTGACGAATGGGTTCAGGAGGCTGAAAAGCGCGGTCTGTACAACTTAAAGTCCACTCCTGATGCGCTTCCTTATTTCATTCACGAGAAGAATATCGACCTGTTTACCAGCCATCACATCTTCTCCAAAGAAGAGATCTTCTCCAGATATGAAATTTTGCTGGAGACCTACAGCAAAACCATCCATATCGAAGCAAAGACCATGGAGGATATGGTTCGCCGCGATTTCCTGCCTGCCCTGATGACCTATACAGACGAGGTTGCAGCATCGATCTCCGCGAAAAAAGCAGTTCTTGCAACACTGCCCTGCACCGCACAGGAGAAACTGCTGACCACACTTTCCGGCTATTACGAAGCAATTTATACCGCGGAAGAAAAGCTGGAAGCAGATCTTGCAACAGCAGAAGGCATGAGCGATCAGCCTGCCCTGTCCCTGTTCTATCACGAGACCATCCTGCCTGATATGGATGCAGTCCGCAGCGCTGTAGATGCTGCAGAAACCTATATTCCTGACAGCATCCTGCCTTACCCGAACTACGAGAAGCTGCTGTTTTCCGTTTAAAACAGCCGGAAGGGACACTTTAAAATGAGTTTTTTTGATCCGGAACAAGAGGATAAACTGAAAGAGGAATGCGGCGTCTTCGGGATTTATAATCCCGATGGCAGCGCCGCTGCCCCTTCCATCTACTACGGGCTTTCTGCTCTGCAGCACCGCGGACAGGAAGCCTGCGGTATTGCCGTCTGTAACACAAATGGCCCGAAAGGAAATATCACCTGGCACAAAGACATGGGGCTTGTCAGCGAGGTATTTCATGAAGAATCCCTGGATTCCCTGAAGGGAAATATCGGCATCGGACACGTCCGCTACTCCACGACCGGCGCAAGCACCGTGGAAAATGCGCAGCCCCTCGTCTTAAACTATTTAAAAGGCACGCTTGCGCTTGCCCATAACGGCAACATCACAAATGCATCCGAGCTCCGTCAGTCTCTTCAGGAGGGCGGCGCTATTTTCCGCTCTACGACAGACTCCGAGGTCATCGCCTGCGATATCGCACGGGAAAGAACCCACACCTCCTGTGTGGAAGATGCAATTTTACAGACTGCACGCAAATTAAAGGGCGGTTACGCTCTTGTCATCATCAGCCCCAGAAAACTGATCGGCGTCCGAGATCCGCTCGGTTTAAAACCATTATGTCTGGGCAAACGTGGTGACAGCTACATCCTTGCATCGGAAAGCTGCGCCCTGACAGCTGTAGACGCAGAATTTGTACGTGATATTCTTCCCGGCGAGATCGTTACCATTACCGAAAATGGGATCAAATCCGATTCCCGTCTCATCGAGGAAAGTAAAGCTGCACAGATTCCTCATGCACATTGTATTTTCGAATACATCTATTTTGCCCGTCTGGATTCCACGATGGACAATGTAAACATATATGATGCCAGAATCCGCGCCGGAAAAGCGCTTGCTGCTTCCTACCCGGTTGAGGCGGATCTTGTTACCGGAGTCCCGGATTCCGGTCTGGCTGCGGCAATGGGCTATGCGCAGGCCTGCGGTCTGCCCTTCGCCCTTGCATTTCACAAAAACAGCTATGTGGGAAGAACTTTCATCAAACCCACCCAAAAGGAGCGGCAGTCCGCTGTTCACCTGAAACTGAGCGTACTCTCCAGCGTCGTCAAAGGCAAACGTCTCGTCCTGATTGACGATTCTATCGTCCGCGGCACGACAATGGCAGCCTGATCCGTATGTTAAAGGATGCCGGCGCAACGGAGGTGCATGTACGTATCAGCTCCCCTCCTTTTCTTTTCCCCTGTTACTACGGAACCGACGTTCCCAGCAACGATCAATTGATCGCGTCCTCCCACACTGCTGCCGAAATCTGCGCCTCTATCGGCGCAGACTCCCTCGGCTACATGAAGCTGGAGGACTTGAAGCAGATGACCGGGGATCTTCCACTTTGCAAAGCATGCTTTGACAGTCACTACCCTGTATAACTCTCCCCTGACTGTCAGATGCATACTTTATACATCTGTACCGGAACTGCACCGGTATGGAAAATGCCAGCCCGCAGGATTGAAGCCTGCGGGCTGGTGTTATGTACAATAAAAACGTCCCGCAAAAATTCTTTACTTATCAACAAAACGACAGTTTTTGAAAGCCTTCCTGTTGTGCTTCCAGCTCCGCAAACAGGTTCCAGACCCGTCTGGTACTTTTCCTTGCCTCTCTCTTTCTCGCCTGATTATAATACATTTTTTCTTTATTGCTTCTCTGCGGAAGCAAATGATAATCCTGTTCCATAATCTTCTTAGCACGGTCATGACCGGCAATATATTTCAGATATTTCGCAGGATGACTATTTTCTCCTGCATCCACCTGTCTGTGATATCTGGCTTTTTTTGCCTGCTCCATTGTCATCTTTTTCCCGCCAAACGGACAGTGGAACAGCTTGTAACACTGCTTCCGGTCAAAAAATACTATTTTCCATGCAGCCATATCCGTAAGTACATATAAAATATCTCCGTCATACTCAATACTCATATGATGCTCTTTTGCCTGACGCTCAATATTCCACGCAGCTTTCCGGTAAGCTTCCGGATAAGATGCTGTTCTCTCTTTTCCTACAAGCAAAGCTATTATCTTCTCAAGCTGCCCTGTCTCTTCTTTCCCATCATATCCGCTGCATTGTATCAGATTCGTCCGTCCTATCGTCTCATCCCAAATTTTCTTATACAGCCTGAAATGCTGCTTTGCTGGATCAAACCGGATTTCCCAACAATAATTTTTCGCCTGGATTTTGATCTGATTTTCTTCCAGCTTCGCTAATCCGTCAACCTCTTCAAGAATCTTTTTCATCGCCGGTTCGTAGTCCCTGTACATTTTGCTGAGCTTACAGCAACATTTACAGGGAAATAATTTTCCAGCTGTTTTCTTCTGTAGCTCCACTAATGTCAGATATCCTTCCTTGATACGATTCAAATACTGACATCCCGGTCTGTGATATATTTTTGACTTACTGCTCATCTGCACGATCATACTCATCTTCTCTCTTTCTGTCCCTGTCTGGAACAATTCCAGCATAACAGATAATGTGTCCAAAAAAACGGACTTGCTCTTTGGATTTTCAAGTTTATAAATTTTTCATTTTTTCCTTGACACGTTCTTAGCACGGTGCTATACTGCCAACATAGCAAAGGTGCTACGACAAAACGTCGCAGCACCTTTTTTTATCCGACACTCCAACTCAATTTCGCATGCGGTCGGATAAACATACTTCGAATCTCGGGCAAACCGGATTGTCTGAGATCCACCTGAAACGATGCAATGGGGCTTCGAAACACAGAAAATCCCTGGCATCGTTTTTTTATACCACAAAATGAGGAGGAAATGTTCCTCTGCTCCTGCAGAGAGCAACCCACGCAAGCGTGGGTGGGCATTTCCCTCCGGGAAACGAGGAGGAACTATTATGACAGAAGAAATCTTAAGCGTTTTAAACGGCGAAGTATTCGGTGTCTGGTTTCTGATCGGCGCCGCGCTGGTATTCTGGATGCAGGCCGGATTCGCAATGGTGGAAACCGGCTTTACAAGGGCAAAGAACGCCGGCAATATCCTGATGAAGAACCTGATGGACTTCTGTATCGGTACCGTTGTTTTCATCCTGATCGGCTTCAGCCTTCTCCTTGGAGAAGACATGGCCGGCATCATCGGAAAACCCGGATTTGACATTTTTACCGATTATGCAAATTTTGACTGGTCAAACTTCGTATTCAACCTTGTGTTCTGTGCAACAACCGCTACCATCGTATCCGGTGCAATGGCAGAACGTACAAAGTTCATTTCCTACTGTGTGTACTCCGGAGTCATTTCCGCAGTCATTTATCCGATCGAAGCACACTGGACATGGGGCGGCGGCTGGCTTTCCCAGATCGGCTTCCACGATTTCGCAGGTTCCAACTGCATCCACATGGTCGGCGGTATTTCCGCTCTGATCGGTGCAGCAATGCTTGGTCCCCGTATTGGTAAGTTTGTAAAGGATAAGACAGGCAAAGTAACGAAGGTAAACGCATTCCCCGGACATAACCTTCCTATTGGCGCACTGGGTGTTTTCATTCTGTGGCTCGGCTGGTACGGTTTCAACGGTGCTGCTGCAACCTCCGTTGAAGAGCTCGGTTCCATCTTTGTTACCACAACCATCGCTCCCGCCATTGCAACTGTTGTTACCATGATCCTGACCTGGGTAAAATATGGCAAGCCTGATGTTTCGATGTGCTTAAATGCTTCCCTTGCCGGTCTGGTTGCCATTACCGCAGGCTGTGATGTTGTAGATGCTTTTGGTTCTATCGTAATCGGCGCAGTTGCCGGTGTTCTGGTTGTCTTTGGCGTATGGTTTCTGGATTACAAGCTTCATGTGGATGATCCTGTCGGAGCAGTTGCAGTACACTGCTTAAACGGTATCTGGGGTACAGTTGCAGTCGGATTTTTCGCTACTCCTTCCGCTCCTGCCTTTGCAAGAGGCTTCGGTGATGGCGTAAGCTTCGGCGCAAACCAGATCGCAGGTGCAGGTCTCTTCTATGGCGGCGGCTTCAAACAGCTTGGTTTACAGCTCCTTGGTATGTTCGCTACCATTGCATGGACTGCTGTAACCATTACGATCGCATTTATTGTTATCAAAAAGCTTTTCGGTCTTCGTGTTTCCGAAGAAGAGGAAATTGTTGGTCTTGATGCAAAAGAACATGGCCTTCCGTCCGCATATGCCGGCTTCTCCATCATGGATATCTCCAACACCATGACAATGGATGTCAACGAAAACACCGATCTCGGTGTTTCGGATTACGACAAGGCTTCCGAGTTCCAGAAGGATGCAGCTGTCAAGGTTGTGGAAGCTCCGATCACCGCTTCTGCAAGCGGCATCTACAAGGTTGTCATCATTGCAAAGCTGTCTCGCTTCGAAGCACTGAAGACTGCATTAAACGACCTTGGTGTAACCGGTATGACCATGACACAGGTAATGGGCTGCGGCATCCAGAAGGGTGCAGGCGAAATGTATCGTGGTGCAGAAATCGATGCAACCCTGCTTCCTAAGGTAAAGATCGAGGTTGTTGTCAGCAAGATCCCTGTTGATTCCGTCATTGCAACTGCAAAGAAGGTACTCTTTACCGGTCACATCGGCGATGGCAAGATTTTTGTAT
>ERZ773168.3995-NODE-3995-length-10007-cov-9.889871_pt1 | contig 10007 bp, 10 predicted proteins | sample MGYA00511261_ERZ773168 | MGnify/ENA primary metagenome ERZ773168 (study PRJEB29015, sample SAMEA2737855) | human gut metagenome | biome: human gut; feature: human-associated habitat; material: faeces | place: China | collected 2012 ... | reverse complement strand
CCATCCGGGGAGGACTTTTTTACATATCCCTTAAGCCTTTATTTGTACCGGGGCGTGAAGCGGCCGCTGTTTTTTGCCTTGCGGTTCCTATCCATGCTGGAAACCAGGCTTCTTCTGGAGGAGGACGGCGTGCTGGCAACGGAGGATGGACGCGGCGGCTATTTTGTGCTTCTGTGGGCCCCGTATTATATGGATCCATTCCTATCCCTGGACCAGATAAAAAAGGACAGCCTCCTTCAGACGGTTTCCGTGACACTTACGGGGATGGAAAAGGGAAGGTACCGGCTAAAGAGCATGTATCTGGATAAGGACAACGGGAGTATCTATCAGAGCTGGGTCCGGGTGGATCTCTATACAGTTCCCGATGGGGATGTGATCGAATATATGGAAAACTTCTGCAATCCGGCCCTTGCCCTGGAGGACAGGAATGTGGAGGATACACTGGAGATCCGCCAGAGCCTGGCCTTCAACGCTGTGGCCTTCTGGCATATCAGGAAAATCGGATAGAACAGAAATGGTTCATGAAATAACATATGTTTCATGAACTATTTTTTTGCAGTAAATGAAAAAAGAAAGAAAACATGGAAAAAAGGGCAAGGGTCCAGTGGAACAGGCGGGCAGATCTGTGTAAAATTACCATAAAGAAATGGGAAAGGAGCCGATATGAAGTACAAAACCTCCAAAGCTGTCATCGCAGCCGCAAAGCTGGCTCCTCAGAGCGCCTACCCCAAGTGCCAGCTCTGCGTGGAGAACGAGGGCTATGCCGGTCGGCTGAACCATCCCGCCCGGGAAAATCACCGCATCATCCCGCTGACCATCAACGACAGTGCGTGGAATTTCCAGTACAGCCCCTATGTCTACTACAATGAGCACTGCATCGTCTTTAACAGCCAGCACACCCCTATGAAGATCGAGCGGGCCACCTTCCGCAAACTGCTGGACTTCGTGGCCCTCTTCCCCCACTACTTCGTGGGCAGCAACGCCGACCTGCCCATCGTGGGCGGCAGCATCCTGAGCCACGACCACTTCCAGGGCGGCCACTATGAATTTGCCATGGCCAAGGCCCCCATCGAAAAGGCATGGGTGTTCCCCGGCTTTGAGGACGTGGAGGCCGGCATCGTACACTGGCCCATGAGCTGCATCCGCCTGACCTGCGAGGATGATGAGCGTCTGGTGGAGCTGGCCGACAAGATCTTGACCGCCTGGCGCGGCTACACGGATGAGAGCTGCTTCCTCTTTGCCGAGACCGACGGCGAGCCCCACAACACCATTACCCCCATTGCCCGCATGCGGGATGGCAAATACCAGCTGGATCTGGTGCTGCGCAACAACATCACCACGCCGGAACACCCGCTGGGCGTGTTCCACCCCCATGCCAAGCTGCACCACATCAAAAAGGAGAACATCGGCCTTATCGAGGTCATGGGTCTGGCCGTGCTGCCCAGCCGCCTGAAGCAGGAGCTGTTTGATCTGGCAGACGTGCTGGTAGCCCGCACCCCCGTCAGCGAGTACCCCGAGACGCTGCAGAAGCACGCGGAGTGGGCACAGGACATTCTGGCCCGTCACCCGGAGCTGAATGGCGACACCGTGCACCTCATCCTGCAGGATGAGGTGGGCCAGGTGTTCGCACAGGTGCTGGCCGATGCCGGTGTGTACAAGCTGGACGAAGCCGGTCGTGCCGGGTTCGTGCGGTTCCTTGCCAGCGTAAAATAACCTCAAACTATCACAGGCCCCGCCGCTGATCTCATCGGCGGGGCCTTGCCATACAAGGAGAAAACGTTTATGCCTTATACCCTGGAAGTCTGCGTGGACAGCACGGCCAGTGCACTGGCCGCAAAGCGCGGCGGAGCCGACCGACTGGAACTGTGTGCCGACCTGGTGATCGGCGGCACCACCCCCAGCCTTGCCCTGCTGCGGCAGGTCAAAGCCGAGACCGGACTGCCGGTGCGGGCACTGCTGCGTCCCCGCTTTGGTGATTTCTGCTACGACCGCTACGAGCTGGCCCAGATGGAGCAGTCGGCCGCAGAGCTGGTGGAAGCCGGGGCGGACGGCATCGTCACCGGCGTGCTCACCCCGGACGGCGTACTGGATGTGGACGCCCTGCATCCCATCTACGCTGCTGCCCGCCGGGTGGCAGCAGCTGCAGGCCGCCCCGTTGCCTGCACCCTGCACCGTGCCTTTGACGTCTGCCGGGACCCCTTTGCCGCGCTGGCCGCCGCAAAGGAACTGGGCCTTGCCACCATCCTTACCAGCGGGCAGGCCGCCAGTGCGCCGCAGGGAGCTGAGTTGCTGCGCCAGCTGGTGGAAGCCGCCGGGAGCTATGTGGAAATTCTGGTGGGTGCCGGCGTCTCCGCGGGCAATCTCCCGGCGCTGGCCGCCCAGACCGGTGCCCGGGCGTTCCACCTCTCCGGCAAGCAGGTGCTGGACAGCCGCATGACCTTCCGCCGGGAAGGCGTGCCTATGGGCCTGCCGGGCTTTTCGGAGTTTGAACTGTGGCAGACCAGCGAAACCAATATCCGTGCCGCGCGTAAGGCGCTGGATGCCCTGTAAAAATCGCCCTCACGCAAAAACGGCCTCTCCTTTCGGAGAGGCCGTTTCTCGTTACAATGCCGGTGCTTCGTTGTCCTCATAACCGACCATCAGGCCGCCCAATTCGGCATAGTAGCTGCACAGGCCGCCGCAGGGGCTCACATCCACCTGCGCCCCCGGGAACACCGCGTGCAGCATCTTTTTCAGCCGGTCGGCGGCGTCAGGGTTGCCGCAGTGGGCAATGTGTACCCGGCCGGAGACAAAACCGCGGCCCTTCATTTCCAGCACGATGCGTTCCAGTGCGCCGTGTTCGCCGCGGGTCTTGCACAGCACCTCCAGCTCCCCCGCCTCACTGGCCTGCCCGATGACCCGGATGCCCAGCATCCGCGCCACGGCAGCTACCGCCGGTTTTACGCGGCCGTTGCGGGCGAGGTTGGCCAGCGATTCCAGCGAGAACAACAGGTGCGTGTGCCGGTGATAGGCCAGAATCTTCTCGGCGACATCATCAAAGGCACAGCCCGCCTGCACCAGCGCCGCCAGACGCTCGGCCAACAGGCGGCATTCCGGCCCGGCCGACAGGCTGTCCAGTACGAACACGCGGGCACCTTCGTGCTCCTGCTGGTATTCCTCGGCGGCCAGCTGGGCCGCGTTATAGCTGCCGGACAGCGTGCCCGTGATGGTGACCACAAACACTTCCTCCGCGCCCTCGTAGGCCGCCAGCCAGTCGGCCACATTGGGGCAGGATGTGCCGGTCTTGCCCTTATAACTGCGCAGGGTCTGGGCCATACCGACCGCATCCAGTTCTGCCGTGTCCAGATATTCCCCATCGTCGGTCACGATTTTCAGCGGCACACAGGCAAAGTCCACCCCGCTGAGGGTATACAGGTTGGAGGAAGAGTCCACAACGATCTTGGTTTTCATACAGTACATCTCCAGTTTTATCGTTCAGCGGCGGACAGCCCGCCGGGCTTATTCGGTTTCTTGTGGACATCTTATCAGTTTTTCAAAAACCTGTCAAGCAATTTCTAGCATTTGATAAAAAGTTTTCATACTCCCGTTGACCGCTTCCATTTTTTGCGTTATACTGAAAACCAAAAGCCCCCCTCACCCGCTGAACAGAAAGCATGATCCACTATGAACAATGAAACCAAGCGCCGCGTTGCGGCCTGCGCCGCCGGGTTTGCCCTGCCCCGGTACCGCGACCTCCCTGCCGTAGGGCTGTATCTGGACCAGACCGTGCAATATGTCAACGCCTGCTTCCGCACCTTTTGCGGGGTAGAGCTCACCCCGTCCATGGTGAGCAACTACGTCAAAAAAGGCATTCTGAGCCACCCGGTCAAAAAGAAATACACCCGTGACCAGATCGCTTCCCTGCTGTACATCGTGGTCTCCAAAACAGTCCTCTCGATGGAAAACATCGAGACCCTGTTCAAAATGCAGAAGGCCTATTGTTCCGCCGGGGCCGCCTACGATACCTTCTGTGAGGAGCTGGAGCGCTGCCTGCCGTTCGTGTTCGGCTGTACCCGTGCCCTGCCTGACCCGGACCCGGATGCCGCTGACGAAAAGCTGCTGCTGCGCAGCACCATTCTGGCCGCTGCCAACAAGATGTATCTGGACTGTTGCTTTGACGCTTTGCGGCAAGAGCAGAACCTGTGGGCGGACATCCTGCCGGATCTGGCGTAAAACAGAAAAAAGACCGTGCTCTCCTTTCCGGAAAGCACGGTCTTTTGTATTTTTTGCAGATTCAGGCAGATCAGGTGTCCTGCAGCTCGCCGCGGCTGGCAGCCTTGAGGTAGGCAAAAATGAAGCCATCCAGGTCGCCGTCCATCACGGCGTCCACATTGCCGGTCTCGTAGTTGGTGCGGTGATCCTTGACCATGGTGTAGGGCATGAACACATAGCTGCGGATCTGGTGACCCCAGGCGATCTCGTTCTGCACGCCCTTGATGTCGTCGATCTTATCCATGTGCTGCTGCTTGGCGATCTGGTAGAGCTTCGCCTTCAGCATTTCCATAGCGTAGTCGCGGTTCTGGAACTGGCTGCGCTGGGTCTGGCAGTTGACCACGATGCCGGTGGGCTTGTGGATCAGACGCACTGCGGAAGAAGTCTTGTTGATGTGCTGGCCGCCGGCACCGGAAGAACGGTACACCTGCATCTCGATGTCCTCGGGGCGGATGTCCACCTGGATGGTGTTGTCCAGCTCAGGCATCACTTCCAGCGAAGCAAAGCTGGTCTGGCGGCGGGCATTGGCGTCAAAGGGCGACACACGCACCAGACGGTGCACACCGTTCTCGCTCTTGAGCAGGCCGTAGGCGTTGGCGCCCTTGACCATCATGGAAGCGCTCTTCAGGCCGGCTTCGTCGCCGTCCTGATAGTCCAGCACCTCTACGGTCATGCCGTGGGCCACGGCCCACTTGTTGTACATGCGGTACAGCATCTCGGCCCAGTCCTGTGCTTCGGTGCCGCCGGTACCGGCGTGGAAGGTAAGGATGGCATTGCTGTGGTCGTACTCGCCGTTCAGCATGGTCATGAGCTGCAGCTCATCCACAGCCTTGCCTACGGCGTTCACAGCCTCTTCGGCTTCGGGGATCATGGCGGGGTCGTACTCCTCGTCCAGCATCTCGATCATGGTCTCGGCGTCATCGTACAGGCCCTGCAGCTTTTCAAAGCGGCTCAGCTTGCCCTTCAGGTCGCCCACCTCGTCAAACACCTTTTTGCTCAGGTCGGCGTCATCATAAAAGCCGGGGCGGGACATGGTGTGCTCCAGCTCCTGCACACGCTTGCGGGAAGCCTCGATGGCCAGAGCCTCTTCCAGGTCCTTGACCGCCTTGGCATAATCGGCAAGCTGCACTTTCAGTTCGTCAATGGTGATCATTCTCTTGTTCCTCTCGTTCCGGGTTGGATCTACATTTAGGGAAGCGGTCTTTCGGGGTGACCCAAAAGACACAGTTTATACACAGATACTTCATTAGTATACCGAGAATCTGTGGTAAAGTAAAGAGGAAAAACGGTTGATCTGCTGGAATTTTGAAGAATTTCACCTTTTCTTTTGCTGGGTGGGAGAGTATAATACCAGTATGAACCTTATCACTGGAGGAAAACATGCCGAAATATTATGGCTGTCCCTGCGAGGGCTGCGGTGAGCCGCTGACCCTGAAAGATGACATCGTGGTCTGCCCGGACTGCGGTGCCCCCTATCACCGTACCTGCTACGAAAAGCTGGGCCGCTGCATCCACAGCCCCGCCCATGCGGCCGGGTACGAGTGGCATTTCCCGTATCAGGATGCCGAACTGCGCACCTGCCCCAGCTGTGGGGAGCGCACGCTGCGCAGCGAAGAGACCTGCCGCTGCTGCGGCGCTGCCCTGCCCCCGGAGACGGAAGCGGATGAGCAGCTCAATGACCGCAAAGCCGCACAGGACGAGCAGCACGGCGGTTTTGACTACGAGCGCTTTTACCGCCAGTACGAGCAGCAGACCATGGACCCGCTGCACCGCAACCTGCAGGCCGCTTTCGGGAAGGATGAGCTGATCGACGGCATCCCCAGCAGCGACTGGATGACCTACATCGGCACGGCCGCCCCGGCCTACCTGAACGATTACAGCCGGATGCAGCTGCAGCACACCAAAATTTCGTTGAGCTTTTCGGCGCTGCTGTTCGGGCCGTTCTACTTCTTTTACCGCAAGGCCTGGAAGCCCGCGTTTGCCTTTCTGGCCGCAGAATTGCTGCTGTTCGTGCCCACGCTGCTGCAGATGATGCAGATCACCGGCAGCTCGCTGTCTTTGGGCCTGAGCGATTCCACCTATGTGGTGCTGGGCCGCGTGGTGTCGTTGGCCAGCTTTGCGCTCATGCTGGTGCGCGGCATGTTTGCCAAGTGGTTCTACCGCAAGAGCGCGGCGGAGCACATCCGGCGCATCCGCGCGGAGTTCCCGGACGATGCCCAGCGCAGCGTGGTGCTTTCGGCACAGGGCGGTGTGAGCTGGGGTGCTGTGCTGGGGTCGCTCCTGCTGCTGATGGTGTTCGGTGCCTGCTGCAGCATGCTGCTGGGCCCCAATCTGGATGTTCTGCTGAGCGCTCTCTCCTGATGCGATTTATAAAGGAGTTTTTATCATGAAAAAGGTAACCAAAGCTGTGATCCCCGCTGCCGGTCTTGGCACCCGTGTGCTGCCCGCCACCAAAGCCATGCCCAAGGGCATGCTGCCCATCGTGGACAAGCCCGCCATCCAGTATCTGGTGGAAGAGGCCGTGCGTTCCGGCATCACCGACATCCTGATTATTCTGGGCCGCAACCAGAGCGTGATCGAGGACCATTTTGACCGCAGCCCGGAGCTGGAAGAGAAGCTGGCCGCCCCCGGCAAGGAAAAGATGCTGGAGGAATGCCTTGGCATCTCCAATTTGGCCAACATCTATTTTGTACGCCAGAAGCAGACGCTGGGTCTGGGCCATGCCGTGAGCATGGCAAAGCCCTTTACCGGGGATGACCCCTTTGTGGTGATCTACGGCGATGATGTGATCTGGGGCGAGGACCCCGTGTGTGCTCAGTTGATCCGCGCCTACGAGGAGTTCGGCCGTCCGGCAGCCGGTGTTTCCGCTGTGCCCTGGGCCGATGTGAGCCGCTACTGCAGCTTAAAGACCACCCCCATCCACGACAACTATTTCTTTGTGGATGACATGATCGAGAAACCCAAAAAGGGTCAGGAGTTCAGCAATTATTCCATCCTGGGCCGCGTGCTGCTCACCCCGGAGATCTACGACCTGCTGGCCCACACCAAACCCGGTGCCGGCGGTGAGATCCAGCTGACCGACGCCATGGCCGAGTACGCCCGCAATTACGGCGGCATGACGGCCGTGGAGTTTACCGGCAAGCACTACGACATGGGCAACAAGCTCAAAGTGGTAGAGGCTCAGGTGGAGCTGGCCCTGCAGCACCCGGAGATCGGCGAGGCCTTCCGTGCCTACCTGAAGGAGTTCTGCAAGACGCTGTAAAATAAAATGATAATGAAAACACCCCGGAGGCTTTCGCTTTTCCGGGGTGTTTTTCTATGCTGCCGTAGTGTCCTTCATGCGCCGCAGCGCACATCATTTTTGCGAAGCAAAACATCATTTGCGCAGCAGCATCATTTATTTTGCCTGACTGGGATGCGGCACGGGCGGGTGCTTGGTGAACATCGCCTTGAGTGCCAGCGGGGTGGCCACGCTGGACACCACGATCAACAGGATCACGGCGGTAAAGTAGACCGGTTCTACCACGCCGATGGCAAGACCCTTCTGTGCCACGATCAGTGCCACCTCGCCGCGAGTCATCATGCCGACACCAACCTTCAGGGAGTCGCCCCAGTTGAAGCGGCAGATCTTGGCAGCCAGGCCGCAGCCCACGATCTTGGTGACCAGTGCCACAATCACAAAGCAGACGCAGAACAGCAGGATCTCCGGGGTCAGGCCGCTGATATCGGTCTTAAGGCCGATGGAGGCAAAGAAGATCGGTGCAAAGATGATATAGTTGCTGATATCCACCCGGCGCTCCACATAGGGTGCGTCATTCATGGTGCACAGCACGATGCCGGCAATATAGGCACCGGTAATATCGGCAATGCCAAAGTAGGCCTCGGCCACATAGGCCATGCCAAAGCAGAAGGCTAGGCTCACGATGGTGATACGCTGGGTGTGAGGGTTGCGCTGATCCAGCCACTTCATGGCGTAATGGACCACCAGGCCCACACCCACAGCGGTGGCAAAGAACAGCAGGGTGTTGAACAGCACCTTGCCCAGACCCGTACCGGTGCCGCTGCTGGCACCCAGCACGCAGGTAAGCACCACGATGCCGATGACGTCATCAATGACGGCGGCACTGACGATGGTGGTGCCCAGGAAGCTTTTCAGGTGGCCCATCTCCTGCAGGGTGGCCACCGTGATGGACACGCTGGTGGCCGTCATGATGGTGCCGATGAACAGCGCGCGGTAGAACGCCGGGCTGCCCACGGCCGAGAAGCCGTAGAAGGCGCTGTATAATAAGGTGCCGCCCACCAGCGGGACGAACACGCCCACGCAGGCGATCAGGGTGGCGATGGGGCCTGCCTTGATGAGCTCCTTCAGGTTGGTGCCGAGGCCGGTGGTGAACATGAGCATCACCACACCGATCTCGGCAAAGGTGGAGATGGGGTCGCTGATCTGCACCAGATTCAGCACACAGGGGCCGATGAGCAGACCGGCCAGGATCTCGCCCACCACCTGGGGGGCCTTGCACTTGCGGGCCACCAGGCCGCAGAATTTTGCGCTCAGAATAATGATCGCCAGATCACGGAAAACCGAAGTCACGATGCATCCTTCCTTTACTTTAACAATATACTTTTTATTCCTTTGCTGCTTTCGGGAGAGAGGATATCCATCGCAGAAGAATCCCCTTCTCAGGTTTTGACGGCTCGCCTTCTCCCCAAAACGATTCTATTATAGTCTACTTTCACAAAAAAATCAAAATATTTTTTGTTGCATCTTTTTTCGAAAATCTCTTGACAGAATCCATCCCACTTGCTATAATAAATTGCTGTCTGAACAGACACGCCGCACAGCAGAAGCGACGCCGCATCCGCTGTGTACCCTTGGTCCTGTGATTGCAGGACCCTTAAGTCCAAAAGGAGGTGCTACAAAATGGCAAAGTACGAAACCATGCTGATTACCAGCGCCGCTCTCGACGAGGAGGCTACCGCCGCTCTGGTGGGTAAGTTCAAGTCCCTGATCGAGGCTAACGGTACGATCGATTCTATCGACGAGTGGGGCAAGCGCCGTCTGGCCTACCCCATCAACGACGAGGAAGAGGGCGTCTACACCGTGATCAACTTCACCAGCGAGCCCAGCTTCCCCGCTGAGCTGGACCGTGTGTACAAGATCACCGAAGGCGTTATGCGCAGCCTGATCATTGCTCACGAGGAGTAATCCTTTCGTGATGAAAAAGGAGTCCGTACTATGTTGAATGTTGTTGCCATCATGGGCCGCCTTGTGGCGGACCCTGAACTGCGCACCACGCCCCAGGGCATCAATGTGTGCAGTTTCCGCATCGCCTGCGACCGCAATTTTGCACGTCAGGGCGAGCAGCGTCAGGCCGATTTCATTGATATCGTCGCTTGGCGTTCGCAGGCCGAGTTTGTGAGCAAGTATTTCCAGAAGGGCAGTCTGATCGCCATTGACGGCAGCATCCAGACCCGCCAGTATCAGGACAAGAACGGCAACAACCGCACGGCTTTTGAGATCGTGGCCAACAACATCAACTTTGCAGGCCCCAAGAACAGCAATGCAGGCGGCGGAGCAAATTATCAGAATTCTGCTCCGTCCTACCAGAACGCAGCCCCTGCCCGTCCGGCCGCTGTGGAGGCAGCTCCCAGCTATTCCGCCGGCAATGCCGATGACTTTGCCGTCATCGACGACAGCGACGACCTGCCGTTCTGACACGAAACGGTCCATCCGTTAAAAATCCAATAGGAGGTAA
>ERZ773168.3981-NODE-3981-length-10025-cov-2.747844_pt1 | contig 10025 bp, 8 predicted proteins | sample MGYA00511261_ERZ773168 | MGnify/ENA primary metagenome ERZ773168 (study PRJEB29015, sample SAMEA2737855) | human gut metagenome | biome: human gut; feature: human-associated habitat; material: faeces | place: China | collected 2012 ... | reverse complement strand
GAGAAAGTTGTACAATAAAGATACTAGTAAAACAAAAGATGAAAGGAAAAACAGCTGGAAAGATAATTGCACTGTTTGCCGTGGCGGGAATGCTCGCCGGGTGTGGTGGAAAAACAGGTACTACGCCGGATGATTATGCGACAAACGATGGCTATATTACAACGGAAACCGCCGGGAACAGTACAGGCGGTGCACAGTCGGATACCACATCGGGCACGGCAGGGATTTCGAAAGAAAATATAAAAGTCGGCGTGCTTTATATTTCAGATCCGGATGAGGGAAGCGGATATTCTTACACGCATGATCTGGGAATTGTGGGAATGCAGGAAAATCTGGGTTTAAGCGATGATCAGATTGAGAGAAAGATCGTGGATGACTCTGACGCAAAGGCGACGGAGGAAGCAATCGAAGCATGTATTTCGGATGGGTGCAATATTATTTTTACAACCAGCTGGGGGTATATGGAAACAACAGCAGAGATGGCTGAAAAATATCCGGATATTTACTTTTCCCATGGAACCGGTTATATGTCAAATGGAAAGAACTTCAACAATTATTTTGGTCGTATTTACCAGGTAAGGTATTTAAGCGGTATCGTGGCTGGCATGAATACAAAGTCGGATAAGGTCGGCTATGTTGCAGCGCAGGATTCTTCCAATTCGGAGGTGACAGGTGGAATTGATGCATTTGCGATCGGTGTTGCAGCTGTTAACCCGGAGGCAAAGATCTATGTGGCAGTCACAAACAGCTGGGATGATCCGGATAAGGAAAAAGCAGCATCGGAACAGCTGTTGGATATGGGCTGTGATGTGATGGCACAGCATTGTGATACGCCGTATCCGCAGACACTCGCACAGGAACGTGGTGTATATGGTATCGGCTATAACTCAGATATGAGCAAGGAAACACCGGATGCCTGTCTGACGAGTGTTATCTGGAACTGGAGTGCATACTATACTTCGGCAGTTAAGAGTATTATCAATGGAACCTGGGATGGATCAAACTATTATGGAGGTATGGCAGAGGGGCTGGTACAGCTGACGAATCTGGCATCTTTTGCGGCAGAGGGTACGCAGGAGAAGGTGGATGAAGCGACTGCAGAAATTTTAAGTGGCAGCAATAATGTTTTTGACGGAGTGATGGAGACAAATACAGGGGAGACGGTTGGAACAGAGAATGGAACCTTAGATGATGCAACGATTACCGGCGGCATTGACTGGTATTATAAAAACGTTGTGATTGTGGACTAGGGGGAGAATGAGATGATGAAATTGACGATTCGAAAAAAAGTTTTATTCTGTTCTTTGATACCGCTGCTTCTGTTAGGAGGAATTATCCTTCTGATCGCGTCCACGATCGTAAAGGGTGCAATTATCGATCAGGTGGAAAATTCATTAAAAGGAACTGCAATCGCGACGCAGGCAGCTTATGACCAGAATGCAGGTACCTATTTGCAGACGGAAAATGGTGATATCTGGAAAGGAAGTTATAACATTTCACAGTCAGAGAATCTGGTGGATACCATCAAACAGGAGTCTGGGATGGATGTGACATTTTTCTATGGATCACAGAGAATCATGACTTCTGCAGTCGACAAAAATGGTGACAGGATTCTGGGAAGTCCGGCGGGTGACAAGGTTGTTGAAAAGGTATTAAATGGTGGTGAGGAATATTTCAGTGATAATGTATCCATGGATGGCACCATATACTATGGCTATTATGTTCCGGTATATCAGAAAGGCGACAGCGGTACTCCGATCGGTATGGTGTTTGCAGGGGCGGAGAAACAGGAAATCTCCCACAGCGTGATACAGATCATTAATACGATCGTAGCCATCGTGCTTGTGGTACTTGTTATCTGTATCATTATCGTGGAGATCAGTGCAACCTCGATCACACGTGCATTAAAGAAAGGAATTGCAAATGTGCAGGAAGTGTCTGCCGGTCATCTTGACGTAGAGTTTGACAAGAAGATCTTAGGGCGGAAAGATGAAGTCGGAGATCTGACCAAAGCGATACAGCATTTACAGAAAGAACTGGAAAAGATCATTAAGGGAATCAAGGAAAGTACCGATATGCTGATGGAAGCATCCAATACTTTAGAGGATACATCCCATCAGACTTACGATGGAATGCGTGAGGTGGAGGCAACGGTAGATTCTATTACAACCGGGGCAAATTTACAGGCAGAGGATGCAAAAAAAGCTTCTGACAATGTAAAATATATGGGAAATCTGATCATTGAGACCGGCAGGGCAGCAGATGAGCTGAATGAAAGTGCAGATCAGATGAAACAGTCCAGTGATGCGGCTGTTGTTACGATCGATGAACTAAAACGAATCAGCGAAGAAGTAAAGACAGCTGTTGCAACGATCGCGGAACAGACGAAACAGACAAATATTTCAGCACAGAGTATTCAGAAGGCATCGCAGTTTATTTCTGAAATTGCATCCCAGACGAATCTTCTTTCTTTAAATGCCAGCATTGAAGCCGCACGTGCAGGTGAGGCGGGAAAGGGTTTTGCGGTTGTGGCATCTGAGATACAGAAGCTTGCAGAACAGTCTGATACGGCGAGTGGCAATATCGGCGAAATCGTAAATACACTGATCGGAAACTCCCAGCGTGTGGTTGAGACAATGGGCAAGACACAGGAGATCATTGAAAAACAGAATATGCATATCGAGAGTACGGAGCAGATGGTAAATGGTGTTATGGGTGAGATCGACGCATCTATTGAACGAATTCGCCAGATTGAAACACGTACAAAGAAATTAGAGAGTGCAAGAACAGAGATCATAGATGTCATTGATTCTTTGTCAGAGATTGCACAGCAGAATGTGGAAGGAACCACGCAGACAAGTTCATCCATCACAGAGATTACGGACAGTTTTCAGAATATCAAGGATTCTACCGAAAATCTGCGTAATATGGCGGATATGCTTGCACACAATATCAGACATTTTGATATATGATAAAAATATGGCCTTAAGCTGCAGAATATGGAGACAAAACAGATGGAAGTGCTTGCTGTTTTTGACGAGAAGAATTATGACGACACAACAAAAGTATATGAAAAATATAATGTGCGTGGTGTAATTTTCCGGGATGGAAAGATTGCCATGCAGTGTAGTACGGATGGCGAATATAAGATGCCCGGCGGCGGGATGGAAAAGGGAGAGAGTTTTTTAGAAACCCTTGTGCGTGAGATCCGTGAAGAGACAGGGCTTACCGTTTTAAAAGAGTCTGTGTGTGAACTAGGGGAGATCCTTGAGATGCGCCGCGATATATTTGATCCGTCCTGTAAATATATCTGTCATTCTTACTTTTATTACTGTAAGGTAGGGGAAAAACGGGAGAAACTTCATCTGACACCCAGTGAAGTGGCAAAGGGGTATTATCTTAAGTGGGAGCAGCCGGAGACTGTATACAATACCAATATACGCATAGAAAAGGATCCGTGGATCATTCGTGACACTGCATTTGTGAAGATGATTCTGGATGGAAAAGTAAAATTGCCGGAATAAAAAGGCAAAGAAGAAATCCGGTACATAAAATAATAGAATGTCCGCGGAGCGCGCATTCTATTATTTTTTTGTGGAAGAACGACAAAAAATATGTTATACTTAACAATATGTATTGCAGAAAAACTGATCTGATATGCAATAGATAAAGGCACAGATAAATGACGGAGGATGGCGCATATGAATGAAAATTATGTAACACTTACCATTGGAAAACAGAAAAATATTGCACTGATCGCGCATGATAATAAAAAAGCAGAGCTGATCGCATGGTGCGAAACAAATAAAGAGATCCTGAAAAATCATTTCCTTTGTGGAACAGGGACCACGGCACGTATGATTACAGACCAGACCGGACTTCCGGTTCGTGGATATAACAGCGGCCCTCTTGGTGGAGACCAGCAGATCGGTGCAAAGATCGTTGAGGGAAAAGTAGACTTTGTCATTTTCTTTTCTGATCCATTGACTGCACAGCCTCATGATCCTGATGTAAAGGCACTGCTTCGTATTGCACAGGTATATGATATCCCGATCGCAAACAATAAGGCATCGGCAGACTTTATGATCAGATCTGAATATATGAATGAAGAGTATGAGCATGAGGTGATCAACTTCAAAGAAAACATCAAAAAACGCTCAGAGACATTATAAGGGGGAACATTTTTCATGAGCAAAGTAGCAATCGTATCAGACAGCAACAGCGGAATCACGCAGAGTATGGCAAAGGAACTTGGAGTTACTGTAATGCCGATGCCTTTTTTTGTGGGAGATAAGACACTGTATGAAGATATCGATCTGTCACAGGAAGAGTTTTACCAGATGCTTTCCGAGAAGACAGACATCCATACATCCATGCCGCTTGTAGGAAATGTGACAGATACCTGGGATGAATTGTTAAAAGAGTACGATGAGATCGTACATATCCCAATGTCGTCCGGACTTAGTGGTTCCTGTGAGACAGCCATGATGCTTTCCCGGGATTATGATGGAAAGGTGCAGGTGGTGAACAATCAGAGAATTTCTGTTACACAGCGCCAGTCTGTTTTAGATGCACTTGCGCTTGCAAAACAGGGAAGAACTGCATCTGAGATCAAGACAATTTTAGAGCGTGATAAATTTGAATCATCGATTTACATTATGGTGGACACGCTGTATTATCTGAAAAAAGGCGGCAGGATCACACCAGCTGCTGCCGCGCTTGGAACACTGTTAAAATTAAAACCGGTGCTTCAGATTCAGGGTGAAAAATTAGATGCATTTGCCAAGGCAAGAACGGTAAAACAGGCAAAGAGTATCATGATTGAGGCAATGAAGAATGATTTTGCCAACCGGTTTAACGATCCGAACGGAGAGCATATGTATCTTGAGATGGCATATACGCATGATTTAGAAGCGGCAGAAAACTTCAAGAAAGAAGTGCAGGAGGCATTTCCGGGGATGGAGATCCGTATGGATCCGCTTTCACTTAGCATTTCCTGCCATATCGGACCGGGAGCGTTAGCAGTGGCATGTTCAAGAAAGATTCCAGAGCTGGAAGCGTAATAGAAAAATAAAAGAGAACAGAGAGAAAAGCCAGATAAAGCAATCGCCTGAAATCTGAATTACAAGAGATAATTCGGATCTCAGGCGATTTTTACCTATAGAAATTAAAAGTCCTTTGCAGACAGAAAAATTTCACGCTGTTTAGGCTGGAGAATTGCTGTGCTGCCGTATCTTTTTGCTTTTCCAAATGATATAAGTGATCATCAGAGGAATACCGGCGCCCACCCAGGCAGCAGGATCAGCAAGGCAGATCCCCTGATAACCGAGTGGTTTCTGCAGGAGTGCGATCGCAACAAAGCGGCATACCAGCTCGATCACGCCACTCAACATTGGAACAAGTCCTTCGCCTAATCCCTGTAAGGCATTGCGGTATAAAAAGATCATGGCAAGCGGGAGGAAAAACCAGCTTACTGTTTTTAAATACATCATGGCATAGGAGAAAATCTCATCGGAAGGATTGCTTACAAACCAGCTTACGATAAATTCTCCACCGAAAATACAGATGGCAGCACCGATGGCTGCAGCAGCGATACAGATGAAAAATCCTTTGCGCATACCGTCGAAAATACGGTCGTATTTTCCTGCACCGAGATTCTGACCACAGTAGGTTGCCATGGCGGTGCCGAGCGTCGGCATGGTCTGAGTTGCGATATTGTTGACTTTAGAAGCGGCTGTAAAGGAAGCAACCACACTGGAACCAAACACGTTGACAGCACTCTGTAAGATCATGGTTCCAATGGCGGTGATGGAGTAATTTAATGCCATTGTGATACCGATCGAGAGCATGTTAATGACACCCGGGCGATCCAGATAATAGTCCGCTTTTGTTGTGCGAAGGATCTCAAACTGCCGGAACATATGGATAAAACATAAAATTGCGGAGATTCCCTGCGCAATGATGGTGGCATAGGCGGCACCGGCGGTTCCTGCTTTCAGCACGATAATAAATAAAAGATCCAGTACCACATTTAATATAGAAGAAAAGATCAAAAAGTAGAGCGGTGTTTTGCTGTCTCCAATACCTCTTAAGATACCGGCAGATACATTGTAGAGCATTGTTAAGATGATACCTGCAAAAATGACCTTGATGTAAGCATCTGCCATGGATAAGATATTATCCGGTGTATGCATCCAGACTAAAAACAGGCGGGAAGCGGCAACGGTCGGAATCGTAAGAATTGCAGATACGATCACGGTTAAGATCAGGGAGAGTGCAACGTAGTGTTTTAACAAGCGAAAATCTTTTGCACCGAAGGCATGCGAAATCATGACACCGAATCCCTGTGCGATTCCGGTGGCAAAGCCGAGCACTAAAAACATGATACATCCGGTGGAACCGACGGCAGCAAGTGCATCTTCGCCGAGGTATCTTCCCACGATGATCGTGTCTACCATATTATAAAATTGCTGGAACAGATTTCCTAATAAAACCGGAATGGAAAAAAGCAGTATGATTTTTAATGAACTGCCGGTGGTCATATCTTTTGTCATGCTACTGGAAACTCCTTTCAAACTTTGGTATGATGTAATTATTCAGTGCACATATATGCAGTATAATGTAATAAACATGTAAGGCTTAGTATACGTCACAAAAATCAGAAATACAAGCGGAAAATAAGACTTTTTTCCTGATTTTTTTAAGGGAGAATCAGATGGACATTAATTTGGAATACTATAAGATATTTTATTATACGGCAAAGCAGAAAAGTGTTACGTTAGCGGCAGAAAAACTGTCAATCTCACAGCCGGCAGTCAGCCAGGCGATCAAGCATTTAGAGAAGGATCTTGGCTGTGCATTGTTTGTAAGAATGGCAAAGGGAGTACGTCTGACCAAGGAGGGTGAGATGCTGTTTTCCTATGTGGAACGCGGCTATGAGGCGATTCTTTCCGGAGAAAAAAGACTTCTTGAGATGCTAAACCTTGAAAAGGGAGAAATCTGCATCGGTGCAAGTGATATGACATTAAAATATTATCTGCTTCCATATTTAGAGCGGTTTCATGAAAAATATCCCAATATCCGCGTGACCGTGACCAATGCGCCAACACCGGAAACTTTACAGCATCTTGCGGATGGCAGGATCGATTTTGGAATCGTGAGCTCTCCGGTGGAGCCGCAGGGATGGCTTAAGATCATCCCGGTCAAAGAGATCCGCGACGTTTTTGTGGCAGGGAAAAAATACAAAGAGCTCTGTGGGAGAAAGATGCAATACAAAGAACTTTCGGAATATCCGCTGATGTGTTTAGAGGGAAGCACCTCGACGAGACATTATGTGGAGGCATTTTTAGAAGAAGAAGGTGTGACGGTGTCCCCGGAATTTGAACTTGCCACCAGTGATATGCTGATTCAGTTTGCGCTCCGCAATCTTGGGATCGCAAGTGTGATGGAAGAGTTTGCAAAAGAGTATGAGGAGGATGGCAGGCTTTTTAAGCTGCAGTTTGAAAAAGAAATTCCGGCACGAAAATTCTGTATCGTATTAAATGAGAGGATCCCGATGTCTGCGGCTGCGGCAAAGCTTTTAAAAGGACTTTTATAAATTCACATAATGAATGATTATATCAGATATAAAGAATATTAATTTTACTTATAGAGAAACATCATGTATAATCAGTAAGTAAACAGGAATAGCATAGAGAAACTAGGAGGATATTCAAATGGTAAAAGCAGTCGTTGGAGCCAACTGGGGCGATGAAGGAAAAGGAAAGATCACAGATATGCTTGCGAAGGAAGCAGATATTATCGTACGTTTCCAGGGTGGTGCAAATGCAGGTCATACGATCGTAAATGATTATGGTAAATTTGCCCTTCATACTCTGCCGTCAGGTGTGTTTTATGATCATACTACAAGTGTGATCGGCAACGGTGTTGCACTGAATATCCCGGTATTTTTCAAAGAGTACAATGAAGTGGTAAGCAGAGGTGTTCCGGCTCCGAAGATCCTTATCTCCGAGAGAGCACAGATGGTTATGCCATACCATATTCTTTTTGACCAGTATGAGGAAGAACGTCTGGGCGGCAAATCTTTCGGATCTACCAAGTCAGGTATTGCTCCGTTCTATTCAGACAAATATGCAAAGATCGGTTTCCAGGTAAGTGAACTTTTTGATGAAGAACATCTGAAAGAAAAACTTGCAAGTGTATGTGCGACAAAGAATGTTCTTCTTGAACATTTATATCACAAACCGCTTCTTAATGTGGATGAATTATTTGCTGAACTTATGGAATATAAGAAAATGGTTGAACCATATGTATGTGACGTATCCCTGTATCTGTGGAACGCATTAAAAGAAGGTAAAGAAGTTCTTCTTGAGGGACAGCTTGGTTCTCTGAAAGACCCGGATCATGGAATTTATCCGATGGTTACATCTTCCTCTACCCTGGCAGGATATGGTGCAGTAGGAGCAGGTCTTCCACCATATGAGATCAAACAGATTGTTACTGTATGCAAGGCATATTCCAGTGCAGTAGGAGCAGGTGCATTTGTTTCTGAAATCTTTGGCGATGAAGCAGATGAACTGAGAAGACGTGGCGGTGACGGCGGTGAATTTGGTGCTACTACAGGCCGTCCAAGACGTATGGGATGGTTTGACTGTGTTGCTTCCAAATACGGATGCCGTCTTCAGGGAACTACAGATGTTGCTTTCACAGTTCTTGATGTTCTTGGATATCTGGATGAAATTCCGGTCTGCACAGGATATGAGATTGATGGAAAAGTAACAACAGAATTTCCGACAACTACACTGCTTGAGAAAGCAAAACCGGTTCTGGAGACTCTGCCGGGATGGAAATGCGACATCCGCGGAATCAAAAAATATGAAGATCTGCCGGAGAACTGCAGAAAGTATGTTGAGTTCGTTGAGAAACATATCGGATTCCCGATCACTATGATCTCCAATGGCCCGGGACGTGACGATATCATCTACAGAAATAAATAATAAGGATAAATAAATTTACCTGTCTGATCGGCAGACGGTAAATAAGACTATACGCCGGGGAATTTCTCCGGCGTGTCTTTTATATAACTGGAGGCTTATGAAAAAAGATAATAATAAGATAAAAAAAATCGGGGCATGGATCGCAATCATAATCCTGCTTCTTGCATGTTGTATGCCGATGATTTTTGCATTCGGGAATGGAGAAGATTCGCAGGTCTATTTTAAAGCCTCGCTTGCAGTGGCGATCATGGTTCCCATCATGGCTTATGCAATATGGATGGTTTATAAATTACTGAACAGGAATAAAAAGGTGGTGGATTCGGATATGGAGAATATTATTTTTGACGTTGGACAGGTTCTTGTAAAATATGACTGGGAGACCTATCTGGACAGTTTTGGTTTTCCGAAGGAAGAGCGTGATAAAATTGCGGAAGTGGTATTTCAGAGCAATACCTGGAATGAGAGAGACAGAAGCAGCGAGACTGAGCAATATTATGTAGATCAGATGGTAAAAGCTGCACCGGAGTACGAAAAGGATATCCGGGAGGTAATGCGCCGTTCTGACGAGACAATTGAGAAAACAGATTATGCGGAAACCTGGGTGAGATATCTGAAAGATAAAGGATATCATGTTTATATTCTTTCCAATTATGCAACTGACACACTGGAGAGAACGGAGGATAAACTTACGTTTCTTAAATATGTAGACGGAGCAGTGTTCTCCTGTCAGGTGAAGCAGATCAAACCGGAACCGGAAATTTACAAAACCCTGCTCGGACGCTACCATCTTGACCCGGAGAAATCCGTATTTCTGGATGACAGAGCGGAGAACTGTGAGGCAGCCAGAAAACAGGGAATCCATGCAATTCAGTTTAAATCTTTTAAACAGGCAGCAGCAGAACTGGAGAAACTGGGCGTCAATTAAAATTGTTACTGTTCACTCCGTTCTCAGTAACATAGCCAAAATTCATTCTAGTACAGCGTTTCGTAAATAACTATACCAATCGCGTAGGATGCGGATTCGAGTGT
>ERZ773168.3975-NODE-3975-length-10031-cov-4.872193_pt1 | contig 10031 bp, 4 predicted proteins | sample MGYA00511261_ERZ773168 | MGnify/ENA primary metagenome ERZ773168 (study PRJEB29015, sample SAMEA2737855) | human gut metagenome | biome: human gut; feature: human-associated habitat; material: faeces | place: China | collected 2012 ... | reverse complement strand
TTCGTGCGCCTTGCGGATTTGTTCCAGATTGGCCGTGTCGATAAAGAATTTCATGATTCAGGTAATTTTTATGACTTCTTAAAAATACGAAAATTTTGTTACGGTCGTGTCGTGCAATATCCTATTTTCAACCGTATGGCTATCCTCTGTATTGAGGTACTCTTTTTCCGCGAAAACAGCTATGGCTTTCCATCATTCGCGGAAACTGTCAGGGCTGTCCGCACTTTTCCGCTTAGGGTGCTCCGGAAACAGAAACGGCCGGAAAATCCGATGTTTGCTGGCAGCGACAGAGTCTCCGTCGTGGATAATGAAGGAGAATGACGGTACGGTGGGCGGCTACGCTTTCGGAAGTTTCCTCGAAGAACATTCGGGTATGTCCCCTTTTCTGGAACCGATGAAGATCCGTTTCGAAAACTGTGGGTCGATAGTTTCCGGATCTTCCGGGGGAAAGTCACTTCCCTACAAAAAAACTTCGGAGAGTATCGCCTGTTATAAGTTATGTGGTAATTTCAGTGGTATGGATACAAGACAGGCTGCACCGGAATCGGGTGCAGCCTGTTTTTGCGGAGGGCGGTTCGGATGAAATTCCCCGCCGTAGCCTTTTCCCGGCCTATTTCAGGATGACGAACCTGTTTTCATAGGGTTTCAGCGCCAGCGAAGTGACGCTCCGGCCGTCCAGCGGGTGCCCTGTCGCATCGGCCGCCGTAAAGGGCAGTTCGCGTCCCGAGGCGTCGAGCAGGGTAAGGGTGCCTGCCTGCCCGTCGGTTTCCCGCAGGTTGATCAGGATGCCCTCTCCGCTGGCCGCGGGGGTGCATGACGTGATCAGCACATGGCTGCATCCGCTGCGCAGGAATGAGCGGTCGCGGGCGTTGCCGTTGGCCGCAGTGGCGGCCGGCATTACGCGGGTGCAGAGCGGGATGCGTGCACTCCAGCCGAACTGCGATGCGGCCGTGTTGGAGGTGTCCTGGGTTGAGCTGATGACGAATCCGCACTTGAATTCCCCTTCCTGCGAAGCGCGGAAATTCGTTGTCCAGTAATTGTTCATCAGCCACGGGAAGACATGCGGCTTTTCATAGGTGCGGGGCTGGCGATAAGGGTCGTCGAGCAGTTTCCCGAGCAGGTAGAGCGGCACCTCGCTGCCGCTTACGAGAATCTGGGCGTCGTTGTTGCGTGCCGCGACGAAATTCTGTACGGTGTTCCACGAGGCGCTCGTGCCGGGGATCTGGTCTTCGCCGGAACGGACTACGCCGCCCGGTACGTCGAACGTGAGTTTCGCATTTTCCAGCAGCCACGGCATGGCGACGTAGATCGCCGAAGGATCGGTTTCGGGGTTGCGGATGAAATCGTAGCCGAGCTCCACGCGTTTCACGTCGTTATACAGGCGTACTTCGACCTGCACGCCGAATTTTTCGTCGCATCCCTCGGCTTTGCCCGTGAAGCGGACGCTCTGGTAAATATCGCCCGACGTAACGCCCGGGCAGTGTACGTCGGAGAGCGAAGAGCGCCGGTAATTGTCGAATACTTTGCGTTCCATCTGGTGGCGGTCGCCGTTGAGCGATTCATAGACGAAAGCCCCCAGCTTCCATTCCGAGTCCGGGTCGACCATCTCCCGTCCCAGCTCCTTGTCGTAGAGCGAGGCGATCGTCCCCGAAGCCGGGTCGAAGACGATCCGGTAGAAATCGTTTTCGAGGCTGTTGTCCCGGAGTTCCGTGCGGCGGGGTTCGGCGGCCTTGCCGTCGCCGAGTACGATTTCGAAGGTCTTGTAGCCCATGGCGGGGATTCCTTCCGCCCAGATGGCGTAATAGCGTCCTTCGCGGCGCGAGCGGATGGGCTGTACGCGCAGGGCTTTCCCGGTTGCATCGACGATCCGGAACTCGCGGTCTGCCGGGATCAGTTCGAAGTCTATGTAGACTGTCGCCAGTTCCGAGCGTTCCCAGCCGAGCGGGTTGAAGAACGTGAGCGTCGGGTGCGTCGAGCGGTAGAGGGCGCCTTGCAGGCGGCCTATGGCATCTTCATAGAGCAGTTGGGTGCTTTTGAGCGCCTCCCATACGTAGGAGCCCTTTTCAGCCCATTGTACCTGTGAATTTTCGCATCCGGGATTCCAGATGCTTTCCGCAGCCCCGAAGGTGTGCTCGTCGTAGAAGAGCAGGTTTTCGTGGATGCGGCGCAGTTCTTCGTGTGTCCCGCCGCTCTGGCCTGTCCCCTCCATTTGGGCCATCGAGAGCATCGCTTCGATGGCGACCAGGTCGGATTGCGTTTTGCGTGAGGCCGCCGTCTCGCGTGCCGCCGACCCGAACCCGTCCGTCCACCAGTCGGGATAGGCGGCCCGGTATACGGGCAGCTTGTCGCCGTACTGGGAGTCGATGCGCCCGAGGAATTCGTGTGCCGTGGCGCTGCGTAGCTTCGGCCATGCGTAGCGTTCGTTCCATGCGCGGATCAGGTCGCACTCGCGCATCGACGGGGGCGAGTTGTCGGTCAGGTATCCCGAGTATTGCACGGCGATGACCGGGAACGGGTAACCCGTGCGTTTGAGGTTGCGGATGTACCCGAATACGCCGTCTTCCAGGCGGGCCATATCGCCCGTGTGGATGCCCCACGAGTTCCCGGTATGGTAATGGTCGCTGCGGAACATCAGCAGTCCTTTGCCCGACGGGGACTCCCAGCGGTAGAGTGTCGGACGGTCGAACGGGACGAGGGCGCGGTGGTTGTTCGACCCGATCGAAAAATATTTCACGCCCAGGTCGGGCAGGTAATCCGCCAGGCACCATGCGATGCCGTTCACGTCGTTCTGCATGGCTGTTTCGACCGGCAGCCCCAATTCCCGGAATCGGGCCACGGGCTCGAGGAACGTCTTGTAATTGTTCTCGCCCGACAGCTCGGACATGTTGAAGAACATGGCCGTCACCTCGATCTGCCCTGCCTTGACGTACCTGATGAATTTGTCCACCTGTGCCTTGGGACGTATGCGCAACCATTCGCGTACGGGCCACGAGGCTTCGCATGTCCAGCGGAACTTCGCGTCGTCCGGGTAGTCGGCCGTCAGGTCGCAGTATTCCACAGCATAGTCGATATAGCGCAGGTGCTCGGTGAGTATTTCGGTCTGCGGTTTGGTATAGCCGATGTCCGTGTGCGTGTGCTGCACCAGGTAGACGGTGTATTTGTCCGCCGGGGCGATTTCCACCGCCGCCGACAGGGCTTTCCCGCGGTTGGGATGCACTTCGAAATCCACCGTGCGGCCTTCGTACCCTTCGGGAATGTTGACCTCGACGGTGTTTATCCCGCGAGACAGTGTGACCGTCCCGCCCGGTTTGCCGTCGTAGTTCCATCCGGCACGCTGGGGCTTGCCCCAGTTGACGAGGGTCAGCGTCACCGGGTGCAGCAGCTCCTCTTCGGTGCGGCCGTAAATCAGCCCCGGCTGCGAGTGGCTTCCGATGAGTGCGATGCCGTCGCCGGGGCGTGTGCATTTCACGCTGCGGTTGGCTTCGAGGACGATGGCGTCCCAGACGAGCCAGCTGCCGCCGGCATTGCGGATCGTGAGGAGGTTTTCCCCGGCGCCGAATGTCCCGGCCGGCAATAGGGCCTCGATCGCAAGGCCGCGTGCCGAGGTGCGTTTGGTATCCGGGTAGTTGATGTCGTCCCCGGCAGGCGCCTGCACCGAGGTGCGGAACCCGCCTGCGGAGATTTCGATCGTCGGGGGTGACGAGGCCTGCGATTCGACCAGGTAGAGTGTCAGCCGCATCTCCGCCCGGGAGGCTTGCGCATCGGCCCCGAAGCGGATCAGCAGCGATCCGTTGCCGTTGCCGGCCCATCCGTCCTGGGGCCCGGGCAGGATGTAGGGGATTTCTCCCGGTGTGCTGCGCCCTACGTCGTACGCGGCCGCCGCGCCGGGGAACCGGCCCAGAAGGTCGGAATACGCGCCGTCGTACAACGCGAACTCGGCGGCCGAACCGTCTTTGCGGCCGATTTCCCATACGGGCCTGTAGGGGGTTGTCGACAGGCTGCCCCATAGCAGGGCCGCCAATACGGCGAGGATGGAATGCTTGTGTCTTTTCATATCGGAATTTTTGGGTTATTCGGGGTCAGTCCATTTTACGTCGGTCATTTTTGCCACATGCCTGCCGGTCATGTCGGTGATCTCCGAGCCGACGTTGAGCGTCAGCGGCCAGTAGGCTTTCAGCCCTTCCTCAGTCCCGGAGAAGTCGCATGCCACATCGGCTGCGGCCTCGGCCTCGGTGCGGACGTCCGCCCAGATCGAAACGTGCTGGATGTTGCCGCGCATGTAGCGGTTCGAGTAGGAGGGGGCGGTGCCCAGCTGCAGGTTGCAGGTCGGCTCCACGATGGCCTTGCCGCACGCGAAGCTCTTTACCAGCCGTCCGTCCAGATAGAAGTGCATCTTGTCGTTGGCCTTGTACGTGGCTGTGATGTGGTACCACTTGTTCAGCTCGATCGTGCAGCAGGTGCCGCCCTTCCAGCTCCCGTCGTTGACGTAGAACTGCAGGTTCGCGCCGTTGTTGCGGATCATGATGGCACCCTTGCCCTGTTCGCACGAGATGACGTTCTGGTCGCCCGTTGCGAATTCGTCGAAGCGTATTTTCATCTCCCACGTCAGCTCTTCCGTGAGATCCCAGTCGCCTGCGGGCCCGAGGTTCATCTTCGACCCGGCGTTGAAATAGGGGATTCCGGCCTTGACGATGTTCTCCCGGAAGGTTTTTATCGCTTCTTCGAGCTGTTTGCAGGCGTTCCGGTAGCCTTCGTCCCGCGAGGTGTTGTTCATGATGTAATAGGCTTGGTCGATGCGGGCCTGCAATGCCTTCTTCGATCCGGGGGCCGTGTCGCCCTCTTCGATCCCTTCCGTCGACTCTTCGACGAGCGATTCCGCCTGGCGGATCAGCGCCATGAGTGACTGGTGCGCTTCGGAATAGTCATCGTCGCTGCATGCGCACAATACCAGTGCCGCGCAGAGGAAGGTCGCGAATTTTTTCAGTATGGTTTTCATGGTCGTTTTACTGCGTTAGGTGTTTAATATCCTTCGTTTTGTCCCAGGGTTGTCCAGTCGGGCATACCGTCGAACTGCGTCTGCGGGATGGGGCGTACGACGTGGTACTCCTTGATGTTGTCCTTTGCGTCGGGGTTGTAGATCCTCACCTGGTCGATGAGCCTGCCGAAGCGTTTCAGGTCGAGCCGTCGCTGCCACTCGCCGAAGAGCTCGCGGGCGCGTTCCTCGAGAATGAAATCGAGCGTCATGTCCTCTTCGGTGACCTTCATGGCCTCTTCGTATTCGGGCTTTTCGTGGTTGACGGCGCGTTTGCGCAGCTGGGTTATGTCCTCGGCGGCGCCCTTCAGGTCGCGGTTCTCCGTGCTCCGGATACGCGCCTCGGCACGGATCAGGTAGAGTTCGCCCAGCCGGATCACGGGGTAGCTGCGATCCGACAGCTCCGACATGTTGCCCGGCCGGGTGTGGTCGTAGAACTTGGTCATGCCGATGAACGTCCAGCGATCCTGCGGGATGCCGTCGGCGTCGAACATGTCGTTGCGGTCGAAGACCGTGAAGGTCTTCTCCATGCGTTTATGCTCGGCCAGCGGCAGCACGTCGGGGCAGAGGTAGAGCGCCGTGTCGATGTATTCGCGCCACTGGTTGAGCGGGAAGGCCGAGCGGTCGTCGGCCGGGTCGTTGTAGTACCATACCCATTGGTGCAGGTCGCTCCAGCGTTTGTCGGCGTCGCGGTCGAACAGATCCATGAAGTAGGTCGAGGGGATCGCCTGGCAGCCGCCGTAGCCCGTCCATTTGAGCATGGTCTGCACGCCCGGGAAACGGTCGATATACATGGCATACCACGACCAGTAGCCGTTGGCCTGGCGGAAGGCGTCGTCCTCGGTGAATTCCGTCGTCCAGATGAATTCGTTGTTGGTCTTGTCGTCGGCCCACAGGTCTTTGAGCGAGGGGCAGAGCGCCAGCCCGTAGTGGCCGATCACCTGCGATGCCATGTCGGCGGCCTCGTCCCACTGTTCGTTGTAGAGGTACATGCGTGCGAGCAGCGCCTTGGCTGCGGGCATGTCGATGCGCCCCGATTCCGTGGTGCGCGTGTCGGGGAATAGCCCGATGGCCGTCTCGAGTGCGCCGATGATCTCTTCGTAGAACTTCGCGCGGGGCGAACGGCGGGCTTCGGTGCCCTCGGTCTCGTCGGTTGTCATCGGCAGGTAGCTGTCGCCCCACGTCTCGGTGACGATCCACAGGAACAGGGCCCGCATGACATACATCTCCGCTTTGAACTGGCTCTTTTCGTCCTCGTCGGCAAAGGGCGTCTGGTCGATCGTTTCGAAGAACAGGTTGATGTTGAACAGCGCCTTGTAGCAGTGGTTCCACAGCCATGCCACATTGCCGTTGGTGGCGTCGAGCCCGTAGTAGTCGCACAGGCCCACATCGCCCTGGTTCTTGCCGCGCAGGTAGATGTCCGTCCCCAGTTCGGTCATCAGCGGCCACTGTCCGTCGCCGCCGTAGAGGTTGTTGATCTTGGTGTAGCTCTGGTATACCAGCGCCTTGATGCCGTTTTCCTCCTTGAATATCTCGGTCGTCGACCCGTAGGTTTCTTCTTCGAGGAAGCTCTGGCATCCGGTCAGCCCTATCGTAAGTGCCGCCGCAAACAGGATGAGTATCTTTTTCATGGTCTGGTTTTCGGATTTTAAGTTAGAACTGGACATTCGCGCCGAAGATATAGAACGACTCCCACCACGAGATGCCGCCCGTGTTCTGGAACTGGCTGTAACGCCACGGGGTGTTCATGGTCACATAGAAGCGCGTCTTCTTCACCACGCGCCCCATCCATGCCCGGGGCAGGGTGTAGCCGAGCGTAATGTTGCGGATGTTCACGTAGCTGTTCTTGTAGTAGCCCGTGGCGTCGAGGTATTTGATCGACTGTCCTTCGACCGGGCGTGGATGTCGGTCGGAGGGTCTTTCGGGCGTCCAGTAGTCGATCTTGTAGGTGTTCCAGCGCCCGAGCTGGTTCGCCCATTCGCTCGTGCTGCGGCCGTCGTGGGCCAGCGAGCCGAACTCGCCGTATACGTCGACCGAGAAGTCGATGTTCTTCCACTCCGCATTGATCTGCAGCCCGCCGACCCAGTCGGGGCGTGTCGTGCCGAGGATCGTGCGGTCGTTGCCGTCGATCTTGCCGTTGCCGTCCAGGTCGGCGACCTTGACCTCGCCGGGTTTCTGTCCGTAGATCGCAGCCAGGTCGGCTTCGTTTTCCTGCCAGATGCCTACCTGTTTGTAATTATAGTGTACGCCGTTGACCGGATAGCCTACGAACAGGCCGTTGTTGATGTCTTCCTTCATCTTGGGATCCTGCAGGCGTACCAGCTCCTCCTTGTTGCGGTAATACGAGAGGTTCACCCCCAGGTGGAAGTCCTTCGTTTCCACGGGGACGGTCGAGAGGCTTACCTCCCAGCCGCGGTTGCGGGTGTCGCCGATGTTCGTCCACGCCCGGTTGAAGCCCGAAGTATAGGGCAGCACCTTGAGGTAGAGCAGGTCGTAGCTCTTCGAATCGTAATAGTCGATCGTGCCGTGGATACGTCCCTTGAGGAACCCGAAGTCGAGGCCGATGTCGAGCATCTTGTTGCGCTCCCACTCCAGGTCGGGCGTCGGGCGGGTTTCGGGTTCCAGCCCCGGGCGGTGCAGCTCACCGCCGTTGAAATTGGCGTATTTGCCGTGCAGCGTACCTGCCGTGGCATAGGCCGCGATCGAGTAATTGCCCGTCATGCCGTACGAGGCGCGCAGCTTGAGGTTCGAAATCCACTCCACGTCCTTGAGGAAGGGCTCTTCCGAAATGCGCCACGCGATGGCCCCCGAAGGGAAGAAGGCCCATTTATGCCCCGGCGAGAGCTGCGACGCACCGTCCTCGCGGAACGACGCGGTGATGATGTACCGGTCGTCGTAGGAGTATTGCACGCGCCCGACGACCGAAACCATCTGGCTGCGGACGAAGCCCGAGGACAGGCTTTTCGAATCGGTCAGGCGCCCCATGTTGTACCACAGGTAGGCGGGCGATTCCTGGTCTTTGCCCGACATCGAGGCATTGACCGTCTGGCGGTTCTGCATTTCATAGACGGCCGTCAGGTCGATATTGTGCCTGCCGAATTGACGTTTGTAGTTGAGCACGTTGTTCCAGACCCAGTTGGCCTTGCGGTTGTTGTGCATGGAGGCCACGTTGCGCTCGTCGGTATACGATACCGAGCGGTTGTCGTAGTAATAGCCGCGCGACGAGAAGGCGGGGCTGTATGCGAAGTTGGTATTGAACGTGAGCCCCTTCGCCAGGTCGATCTGGGCGAAGAAGCGCAGGAAGAGTTTCCACTCCTCGGTCTTGTCCTTATATACGTCGTCGCTCTCGTTCATGTAGGGGTTCTTCACGAACGGGTCGCCGAAGGGGTAGACGTTGTAGCTGCCGTCCTCGTTGCGGGTCTGTGTGAGCGGGGACATGTGCAGGAACTGGTTGAACATGTCCGGCTTGTCGTTCTTGACGATGTAGTATGCGCGGCTCGAAAGTCCTACCTTGAGGAACGGCAACACCTTGTGCGAGAGATCTGCGGTCAGGTAAAAGTGGTCGTGCCCCGCGTTTTTGTAGCGGCTGTCTTCGTTCTTGTAGTTGAATGCGATTTTGTAGGCGCTTTTGTCCGTTGCCGCCGAAATGGTCAGCGAGTGGCTTGTCCACAGGCGTTTCTTGTTGAAATACTTTCCCATCCAGTCATTGTCGACCTTGCCCATGTTGGCCAGTTCGATCCCGAAAAACGCCTTTGCGTCGTCGGCTTCGCTGTGCCAGGTGCCTGCCGCGCGGCTCGCCTCGCGCTGGAATGCGATGTATTCGTCGGCGTCCATTACGTCGAGCGAACCCCGGTTGTTGACGCCTGCACCCACGAACCCGTCGTAGGTTACCGTCGTCTTGCCCTGTTTGGCCTGTTTGGTCGTAATCAGGATAACGCCGTTGGCGCCGCGGGCGCCGTAGATGGCCGTCGAGGACGCGTCTTTCAGCACGTCGATCGACTCGATGTCCCCGGGGTTGATCGAGGACAGCGTTTCGTCGTAGGGAATGCCGTCGAGGACGATCAGCGGGTCGTTGCTGGCATTGCGCGAGCGGGTGCCGCGTATGCGGATCGAACCCCCGTCCATCCTAATCCCGGCGATGCCGGTCAACGCCGTGGTGATGTTGTAGGCCGGAATACGCTCGATACGGTCTGCCGAGATCGAGCTGACGGAACCTGTGATGTCCTTGCGTTTCATCGTGGTATAGCCCGTCACGACGACATCTTCCAGACCAATCATATCCTCCGACAGGACTACGTCCACCGAAGTGCGTCCGGCTCCCACCTTGACGGTCTGCGGCAGCATGCCGAGGAACGATATTTCCAGCAAGTCGCCGTCTTCCACCCCCTCGAGTGCGTAGTGTCCCGCGTTGTCGGTCAGCGTGCCGCGTGACGATCCTTTTATTACGACAGAAGCGCCCGCAACGGCTGCCCCGTGCGTGTCCTCGACGATGCCCGATACCGTACGCCGGATTTCCCCCCCCCTGTATTTTGGGGGTTGACAGTTGCTGTTGCGGAACTTTCCGCGGCCGCATTTGCCGCCGCCGGCAACATCAGGGCCGACAGCACCAGGACAAAACCGCCTCTCATAATGCCCGATAGCCTGTGCCGGGGTCGCCGGCCGGCATGGATGATTGGATAGAAATGTTGCATGGTTCAGTAGTTTAGGTTAGTGTGGTTTGGGTTGGTTGATTAATAGTTGAACATTTTTAATAATGTATGAACATTAACGTCTACTGCAAATTTATACATAGATTTTTAAAATACAACTTTTTTCAGCTCTTTTTTTATGATAATTTGTGAACATCCGCTGTATTTCCCTTATTCGGAGGATTTCCGGTATCTCTGTGGATAGTACCTGTTTGCCTGCATGATTTTTGCCGGAGCCGAGTCTGCACGGTTCCGAAGCGATCTCCGATTCCCTGTGCCCGGGGCTGCCGCCGTGCCGGTGTGTGCATCGT
>ERZ773168.3969-NODE-3969-length-10042-cov-3.159207_pt1 | contig 10042 bp, 7 predicted proteins | sample MGYA00511261_ERZ773168 | MGnify/ENA primary metagenome ERZ773168 (study PRJEB29015, sample SAMEA2737855) | human gut metagenome | biome: human gut; feature: human-associated habitat; material: faeces | place: China | collected 2012 ... | reverse complement strand
TCGGAAGTGCCCTCGTAGATCTCGGTGATCTTGGCGTCGCGCATCATGCGCTCCATGGGATAATCCTTGGTGTAGCCGTAGCCGCCGAACATCTGCAGCGCCTTGGTGGTGGTCTTCATGGCGTGCTCAGAGGTGAACAGCTTGGCCATGGCGGCCAGCTTGGTGTAGCGCTTGCCCTCGCCCTTGGCCACGGCGGCCTGATAGGTCAGCAGCCGCCCCGCCTCGCAGCCCAGCTCCATGTCAGCGAAGGTGAACTGGGTGTTCTGGAACTTGCTGATGGGCTTGCCGAACTGGACACGGCCCTTGGTATAAGCCTTGGCCTCTTCCAGAGCGCCCTCAGCAATGCCCAGGGACTGAGCGGCAATGCCGATACGGCCGCCGTCCAGGGTCTGCATGGCGATCTTGAAGCCCTTGCCTTCCTTGCCCAGCAGGTTCTCCTTGGGAACGATGCAGTCGGTGAACACGATCTCGGCGGTGGGGGAGCCGTGCAGGCCCATCTTCTCCTCGTGCTTGCCGACGGAGAAGCCGGGGAAGGAGGACTCCACGATGAAGGCGGAGATGCCCTTGGTGCCCTTGGACTTATCGGTCATGGCAAAGACCACGAACACATCGGCCACATAGCCGTTGGTGATGAAGATCTTGGAGCCGTTCATCACATAGTGGTCGCCCTCCAGCTTGGCCTCGGTCTGGCCCTTGGAAGCGTCGGAACCGGCGTTGGGCTCAGTCAGAGCGAAGGCGCCGACCTTGTGACCGGTGGACAGCATGGGCAGATACTTGGCCTTCTGGGCCTCGGTGCCGTGAGTCAGGATGGGATCGCAGCACAGGCCGTTGTGGGTAGCCACGATATCGCCGGTGGAGGCGCACTGCTTGGACAGCTCCTCGATGCAGATAGCGCTGGCCAGGGGGTCAGCACCCTGTCCGCCGTACTCCTTGGGGATGCACATGCCCATCACGCCCAGGTCGAACAGCTTTTCGATGTTCTCGCGGGGATAGAGGGTCTTGGCGTCGGTCTCGGCAGCGATGGGCTTCACTTCGTTCTCGGTGAACTCAGCCATCATCTTCCGGATCAACAGATGCTCAGGGCTCAGATTGAAATCCATAATGCTTTCTCCTTATATCAGTTTTGGAAAGGCTATATTGATATGTCGCAGGGACAAATATCACAGTTTATCATTTGTTCTGACCGGGCGCTGCCCGCGGGACAGCATGCCCACCGCTGGGCGCGTCAGGGGCAGCGTGTCCGAGGGGGATCAACCCGTCTCAGAATCAGTCCACAATGCCGGCGATATCCTTGGCAAACTGCTTTTTGCCCTGGATATTGCCCTGGCGGGCGATCATGATGCGCTGGGCCTGGGGAGAACCGGCGCCGTGCATGGACTCGGTGCGGTAGCCGACAGCGGCTGCGCCCAGGCACAGGTTCTCGATGAAGCGCATGATGCGCTGACGGTTCTCGGTGGAAACACCCTCGCGAGCGGCAAAGAACTTGTTGCAGATCTGGCCGATGGTCTCGCCGTTCCGGCCAACAACCATATCGCTGTGGAAGTCCACCTGAGAGGGCATGGTGACCATCAGGCCGCCGGCAATGTCCTCTGCCAGACGGACGATCTCATAGGGGAAGCGGGTGACGTTCTGCTTGCAGACGTTGGCCAGCAGCAGGTCGATCTGGTAGTTGCCCGCCTTGGTCTTAAAGCCCTGAGCGGAGCAGGCGATGCCGCAGCAGAACAGGGTCTCGTTCAGGTGGGTCATCTCGATGAGCTTGTCCTTGACGGCGGAGGCCTTCTCCACACCGTTGTACTCAGCGGCCAGAGCGGCGGCGCCGATCAGGGTGTCGCCCACGCCCACCTTGCAGCCGCCGTAGGACTGACGGTGATAACCGGCGAAGCGCTCCACGATCATACCGGCGAACTCATACTCGCCGTTGAGGAAGATGTACTCGTTGGGGATGAACACATGATCCAGAACCACCAGAGCCTCCTGGCCGCCGAACTTGGCGTTGCCCACGTCGATAGAGGCGTCCTCCTCCATCTTCCGGGTGTCGCAGGACTGACGGCCGTAGATCATGTACATACCCTCGGCGTCGGTGGGGCAGGCAAAGCTGACAGCCCAATCCTTATCGGCCTCACCCATGGAGATGGTGGGCATGAAGATGTGCCAGTGGGAGTTGATGGAACCGGTCTGGTGGCACTTGGCACCGCAGACCACGATGCCATCGGGACGGCGCTCCACAACATGGACGTACATGTCGGGATCAGCCTGCTGGCTGGGGGACTTGGAGCGGTCGCCCTTGGGGTCGGTCATAGCACCGTCCACGGTGAGGTCGTTGTCCTGAACATAGGTCAGGAACTTCTTGAAGTTCTCGTGATAGTGGGTGCCGTACTTCTCGTCGATCTCATAGGTGGTGGAGAAGACGGAGTTAAAGGCGTCCATGCCCACGCAGCGCTGGAAGCAGGAAGCGGTCTTCTGGCCCAGCAGACGCTGCATCTTCACCTTGTTCATCAGATCCTCGGTGGACTGATGCAGGTGGGTGAAGCGGTTAATGGTGTGACCGGTGAGGCTGGACTTCACGGTCATCAGCTCAGCGTACTGAGGATCCTGAGCCAGAGCGTAGGTCATGGCCACGCAGTTGATGGAGGGGCGGATCATGGGGTGATCCACCCAGTTCTCGATCTTCTCGCCGAACATGTAGACGCGGGTGTTCAGCTTCCGCAGGGACTCAATGTATTCTTGGGGGGTCATCAATGCCATTTTTTGTTATCCTCCTAATTGATTTGGGGACTAAGGGGGGATCGCTCCCCCCTTAGAGGGATGTTTAATCGTTAGCCAGACCCATCAGTTCCTCACGGAAGATGCGCTCATCCATGAGCTTCAGGTCATCGGCGATTTTGGGCATGAACTCCATCTGATCCAAAACCTGGGTCTGGAGGTCAATGCCGGGGGCGATCTCCACCAGCGTCACGCCCTCGGGCCGCAGCTCGAACACGGCGCGCTCGGTGATGTACAGAACGGGCTGGTGCACCTTGTTGGCGTAATCGCCGGAGAAGGTGATCTGCTCCACCTTGTTGACGAACTTCTTCTTGGCACCCTCCTGGGTGATGACTAGCTTGCCGTCCTTGCACTCGGTCTTGAGGCCCTTGGCGGTAAAGGTGCCGCAGTAAACGACCTTCTTGGCGTTCTGGGTAATGTCGATGAAGCCACCGGCGCCGGCCAGACGGGTGCCGAACTTGGAGACGTTCAGGTCGCCGTTGGGAGCGGTCTCGGCCAGGCCCAGGAAGGCCACGTCCAGGCCGCCGCCCTGATAGAAGTCGAACTGGACGTTGTGGTCCAGAATGGCCATGGAGTTGGCTGCGCCGCCGAACTGGGTGCCGCCGTAGGGCACACCGGCGATGGAGCCGGCTTCCACGGTCAGAGTCATCTTGTTGGAGATGCCCTCCTCAGCGCAGACGTTGGCGATCTTCTCGGGAGCGCCGGTGCCCAGGTTCACGATGGCGTCCTGAGGCAGCTCCATAGCGGCCCGGCGGGCGATGATCTTCTTGGCGTCCATGGGGATGGGGGGGATATCGTCCATGGGGATGCGGAACTCGCCGGAGAGAGCCCCGTCATAGGCCATGCCCAGGCACTGGTTGTTGTCCTCGGGAGAGCCCACGACGATGGCATCCACATAGATGCCGGGGATCTTCACCAGGCGGGGGTCCAGGGTGCCGCCCTGGACGATCTTTTCCACCTGGACGATGACGATGCCGCCGGAGTTCTTGGTGGCCTGGCACTGGGCGGTGACGTCCAGAGGGCCGATCTCACGGTGGACGGTGCAGTTGCCGTATTCATCGGCATAGGAGCCGCGGACCAGGCACACATTGATGGGGATGGGCTTGTAGAGCAGGCGCTCCTCGCCGTCAATGTTCACCAGCTTCACCAGGTCTTCCTTGGTGCACTCGTTGAGCTTGCCGCCCTCGTGACGGGGGTCTACGAAGGTGTTCAGGCCAACGTGGGTGATGGTGCCGATGTTGTGGGCGGCAATGTCGCGGTACATGTGGGTGATGACGCCCTGAGGCAGGTTATAGGCCTCCAGCTTGTTGGCCAGAGCCAGCTCACCCAGCTTGGCGGCGCGGTCCCAGTGACCGCCGACTACCCGCTTGCACATACCCTCGTGGCCGAAGTGGTCGCCGCCGGTGCCGTCCCGGTGGCCCTGACCGGCTGCAAAGAACAGTGTCAGGTCGCGGGGGTGGCCGGTTTCCACGAAACGGTTTTCCAGAGCCTTGGTCAGCGCCTCGGGGCAGGCGCAGCTAACGAAGCCGCCGGTGGAGACGGTGTCACCGTCCTTGACCATCAGGGCCGCTTCCTCAGCGGTAATGACACGTACTTTTTTCATGCTGTAAATTCCTCTTTTGTCAGAAATTTTTTAAGCGATGGATACGGAGTCTAACTTACTTGTTCTGGAAGTGCTTTTCCTTGCGCTTTTCAACGAAGGCGCTCATGCCTTCCTTCTGGTCGGCGGTGGCGAAGCACATGGCGAACAGCTCGTTCTCCAGAGCGATGCCGTCGTCAATGTCCATCTGCATGCCGCGGTCGATGCAGGCCTTGGAATACTTCACGGCGATGGGAGCGTTGGCGGTGAAGGACTTGGCCATGGCGATGGCACCGGGGATCAGCTCCTCGGGAGCATACACGGCGTTGACCAGGCCGATCTTCTCAGCCTCAGCGGCGCCGATGACCTTGCCGGAGAAGATCAGCTCCTTGGCCTTGGCGATGCCCACGCGGCGGGGCAGGCGCTGAGTGCCGGAGAAGCCGGGGGTGATGCCCAGGCCAACCTCGGGCTGGCCGAACTTGGCGCCGCCCTTGCCCTCAGCGTTGGGGCCGGCAGCCAGGATGATGTCGCAGCTCATGGCCAGCTCGCAGCCGCCGCCCAGAGCGAAGCCGTTGACAGCAGCGATGGTGGGGATCTCCAGCTTCTCAATGCGGCGCATCAGGGCGCTGCCCCGCTGGCCCCACTTGCGGCCGCCGGCCACATCCAGGGGGAGCTGCTCGCCGATGTCGGCACCGGCCACAAAGGAACGGCCCTCGCCGGTGATGATGAGAGCGCCCAGCTCGGCGTCCTTCTCCACCTCGGTGATGGCCTGCTCCAGGTCGCCGATGACGGTGGAGTTCAGGGCGTTCAGCGCCTCGGGACGGTTGATGGTGAGAATGCCGATGTTTTCCTGCTTTTCATAACGAAGGGTCTGATACATAAGTAGATTCCTCCTCAAAAATAATATGTAAGCGTCTGTGCTGACGGAGATGTGGGTCCAGCTGCACCCGTCAGCCTATCCATGGTTGTACAGTGAGTAATATAGCAATTTATGTGCCAAGATTGGCAAGATGTTTTTCACAAAAATGGAGCATTCAACTGTGCGGGTTTGACAAAAAAATCGGGGGATTTCGGCGGAATTTTCCTCTTTTCAGCGACCTCATTCGGGTACTATTCAAAAATGAATAGGCTGGATGCGCATATATTTTTCCCTGCGCAGGACATCCTTTCGGCAAGAACCACGAAAGCCGGCGGGTATTTTTTTACAAAAGATACAGAATAAACTTGGCACTGGCCCTTTCTATTCGTTTTTGAATATGCTATAATCAAAAATGAATAGATCACACGCGGGAGGTACTCTCATGGCGCATACACCTGACCTTCCTCATTTCTTTGAGGAAAATATCAATCTGGAGGGACTTTTCGACATCCTCAGCCCCAAAAACAATCTGGTCCTGGCAGACGATATGATGCTCTCTGACGCAGACGGCATCATTCTCCGGGTCAGTGAGAACTATGAGCGGAACTTTGGCTTTACCCACGATTCCATCGTGGGTAAGTCGGCTTTTGATCTGGAAGCGAACGGGACCTTCCGGCCCTGTATCACTGCGGAGGTCATCCGGCAGAAGAAAAAGATCACCGCCACCCAGACCATCAACCACACCCATAAAAATGTCATGACGGTGGGAATTCCGCTGTTTGACCAAAACGGTGTGCTGAAATATGCCGTGTGCTTCAACACGGTGTCCATGGAGCAAATCAACACCATTCAGCAGAACTACCGGCATTTACAGGACTCCTTGCAGCAGTATACGCAGGAGATCGCGGAACTGCGGCTCCGGGCCACCGCCACGGATCTGGTGGTGAAGAGCCCTGCCATGCAGCGGTTATGGACACTGATCCTGAATACCGCCAACACGAAGGCCAATATTCTCATCACCGGGGAGACCGGCGTGGGCAAAAGCGCAGTGGCCAAGGCCATCCACGCCATCAGCAACCGGGCCAACGGCCCCTTTATCGAGGTCAACTGCGCGGTGCTCCATGAAAACCTCATTGAATCCGAGCTGTTCGGCTATGAAAAGGGAGCCTTTACCGGCGCGGCCTCTGCCGGTAAGATTGGTAAGATCGAGCTGGCCAACCACGGCACCCTGTTTCTGGATGAGATCGGAGAGCTGCCGCCTCATATTCAATCTAAGCTGCTGCAGCTCATTCAGGAAAAGACCATCGAGCGGGTGTCCGGCACCAAGCGCATTGAGTTGGATTTCCGTCTGTTGGTGGCCACTAACCGCAATCTGGAGGAGGAGGTGCAGCGGGGGCTGTTCCGTTCGGACCTTTTCTACCGGCTGAACGTCATCCGGGTCCACATTCCCCCTCTGCGGCAGCGCCCTGAGGATATCCTGCCTATGGCGCATCAGTTTTTGGAGCGGTTCTGCAAGGAATACGGCAAGCAGCTGGCGTTAAGTCCCCGGTTTGTGGCCTTTCTGGAGCAATATCCCTGGCCCGGCAATGTGCGTCAGCTGGAAAACCTGATGGAACGGCTGGTCATCACCGCCCAGAATCCGATTTTGGACATTACGGCCCTGCCGCTGGAATACAACAGCGGCGGCAGCGCACCGGACCTCCCCTCTCAGGAGGGGACTCTGGCGGAGCGGATGGATGCCTTCGAGGGACAGATCATCCGGGATTCCTACCGCCGCTGCGGCACCACGGTGGCTGTGGCGAAGGAACTGGGCATCTCTCAGGCCACCGCTGTCCGGAAAATCGCCAAATATGTGAAGGACCGGAAGGAATGAAGCTGTTATGAATCTCATTTCTTTAAAAACAGAACTGCGGCAGGAGCTGAAGCTGACGCCGCAGCTACTGCAATCCATGGAAGTCTTGCAGATGAATTCTCAGGAGTTGCTGGACTATCTGGGGAATCTCTCCGAGGAGAATCCCACCTTGGAACTTTCGGAGGCCTCGGAGCTTCGCTCTGCCTATGCGGAGCTGCGGCAGAAAGCCAGTTGGCTGGACGCGGGGACCTTTGGGACCTCCTTTGCCCATGAGGAGGATGCCCCACCGGAGCCGGGAGCGACTGATAAGGAGCTGGACAGCCTGTCTGCGTTTCTCTGCGATCAGTTGGAACGGAAACGACTGCCGAAGCCCATGCTGGCCCTGTGTAAATATATGGCGGAGCTGGTGGACGAGGACGGATATCTGACGCAGGAGGATCTGGACGGCCTGACAGAAATGAAGATCCCCCAGACGATGGTAGATCAGGCACTGGATACGATTCAGTCCTTGGAGCCTGCCGGTGTGGGCGCCCGGGATCTGTCGGAGTGTCTGGTGCTTCAGCTGAGCCGCCGGAAGGACAACGTTCCCTACGCTATGGACATTGCCGCACGGTTCCTCACGGAACTGAGCCGCAGCCACTATGGGCCCATCACCAAGGCCCTTGGGGCCAGTATCTCTGAAATTCAGGCGGCGGAGAAGGCCATCGCTGCCTTGGATCCTCACCCCGGTCAGGCGTTTCAGCCGGCAGAACCAACCCTCTACGTCCGGCCGGATGTGTTCATTGTGGAGTTGGAAGGGGAATTGCAGGTGCTGCTGAACGAATACTATCTTCCAAAGGTCACTGTGAACCCTTATTACAGCAGTATGGCCAAGGAGAGTGACGATCCGGAGGCCCGCACTTATTTAAAGGAGAAGCTGCGGCAGACCAAATGGCTGCTGGACAGTCTGGAACGCCGGGGCAGCACCCTGCGCCGCTGCGCGCAGGCCATTCTGGACGTGCAGAGACCATTCTTTTCCGGGCAGACTGCGGAACTGTCACCTATGAAGCTGTCCTCTCTGGCGGAAACGCTGGACCTGCACCCTTCCACCGTTTCCCGTGCCGTGCGGGATAAATACCTGCAATGCCGTCAGGGAATCTATCCGCTGCGATACTTTTTCAGTCGGGCGGTGGGACAGCAGGGGCTGTCCCGTCAGGCGGTGAAGCAGCGGATGCTGCTTCGCTTCAAGGATGAGGATTCCGGCCATCCTCTCAGCGATCAGACACTTTGCGACCTGCTGGCGGCGGAGGGGATTTTCCTGGCCCGCCGCACCGTGGCAAAATACCGGATCGAGCTGGGAATCGGTTCCTCTACGGCCCGCCGGGCCCGGAACCGTGGAAAATAAGGCATGATGAGTTAAGATCAAAAGACGGAAGGCCCTGATTAGCTTCCGCTGACACCTATTTAATTTTAGAGGTATGCGTTGATTTGATGCATACCTCTGTTTTTTGCAATGACGGGCGTATGACTGGCAAGACAGCCTATGGGACTGGGCACGTTTTATAAGAGCTGTGTAAAACGGGAATTGAAATGGATTCGTGTTGCGTAAAGTGACGTAAAAATTTTGTAAAAACTAAAAACTTTTCTTGCAATCAAGGTTGTCAGTTTGTATAATAGGCGTATGAATAAAGGAGTGAGCTTTATGGACAATGACGGACTGACCCAGTATATGCGGATTGCAATCTCTGTGGCTGAGCGGATCGCGGCGGGAGAACTGCGGGAAGGAGAAAAAATCTCCGGTCGGTCCAAGCTCTCATCGGAATACGAGGTGTCGCCGGAGACTGTCCGGCGGGCCATCCAGCTTCTCAGTGATATGCGGGTGGTAGCGGTGAAGGAGCAGAGCGGCGTATATGTACTCTCTGCGGACAATGCCAAGCGCTATCTGCGAAATTTTGAGAACCGGGCGGATCTGATGAGCAAACGCCGGAAGCTGCGGGAACTGATCGAGGAAAAGGAGGCGCTGAACCGCCGCATGGGGGAACTGTGCCAGAGTATTCTGGAGGATACCCTCTATCCTGTTTAACCGGCGGAGACGCTGCCTACGTTTAGCTGCCGGGTGCCGGATGGCTGGTACGGCATCGGAAAAAATTTGGGTGACCTGCGATTCTGGCAGGCTACCGGCGCTACGGTGGCTGCCATCCGCCGGGGCACCACGGATATTCTTTCCCCCGGCCCTTACGCGGAGCTGTACGCCGGGGATACCGTTATTTTTGTGGGCGAAAAGAAAGCGAAGGAGGCGGTGGAACGCTTCCTGAACACAGAGCAGGAAACCGGATCCGGTATGGGTCCCTGATCGGAAAGGAGCAGCCTATGGTTCACAATCAACTTCACGCAATCGACCTCATCATCATCGCAGCCTACCTGATTTCCATGGTTTTGATCGGCGTGGTGGTGGTCAAGAAAGTTCAGAGCATGGACGACTACTATCTGGGCGGCCGGTCCTTCGGTCCACTGGTGCTGATGGCTACCGTGTGCGCCACCATCATTGGCGGCAGCGGCCTTATGGGCCGGGCGGGCGTGGCCTATTCCAGCGGCTTCAAGGCCATTATGACGGCACTGCCCTATCTTCTGGGTATGTTTATTTTCTCCGGCTTTGCCGGGCGGATCTCCGCAGTGGGCACTACGTTCCATGTGACCTCAATCCCGGACCTTTTTGAGCAGCGCTTCGGCAAGACCACCAAGGTGATTTTAGGCGGCCTGATCGCCTTTACCATGATGGGCACTGTGGCCTCGCAGGTGACGGCCACCGCCACCATCATCAACATGCTGGGCAATGAGATCGGAATTTCCTACGAGATGGGCGCACTCATCGCCTGTGTCGTGTTTATAGTCTATACGGCCACCTCCGGCCTGTTCGGCGTGATCTATACGGATGTATTCCAGTTTGTCATGCTGATCCTGTTTGTCTACATTCTGATCCCCTCGGCATCTCTGGTTAAGCTGGGCGGCT
>ERZ773168.3961-NODE-3961-length-10063-cov-11.279177_pt1 | contig 10063 bp, 10 predicted proteins | sample MGYA00511261_ERZ773168 | MGnify/ENA primary metagenome ERZ773168 (study PRJEB29015, sample SAMEA2737855) | human gut metagenome | biome: human gut; feature: human-associated habitat; material: faeces | place: China | collected 2012 ... | reverse complement strand
GAAAGAGGTCTGACACTATCAGAAGAAAAGACAAAAATCACACATATAAGTGAGGGATTTGACTTTCTCGGCTTCAATATCCGAAAGTTCCGCAATAACACATTGCTGACAAGACCGTCAAAAGATGCGCAAAAGAGATTCTGCGATAAAATCCGCAAGACAGTAGAATCCAACAAGTGCGTAAAACAGAAGTCGCTGATTATGATGTTGAATCCAATCATAAAAGGTTGGGGCAATTATTATAAATACGGTGCTTCTGGTGAGATATTTCACCGGATGGATTGGGAAATCTTCAAGAAAATATGGCAATGGGCAAGACGCAGGCATCCGCAGAAATGCAAAGGATGGGTAAAGGATAAGTATTTCAGAACACTAAACGGACGCTCGTGGAGATTTGCGGCAGATATGGGTAAGAAAGATAAGATTGATTATCTTGAACTGACCTATCTACCGACCATTCACCATGAGAAATTTGTCAAGGTTCGACATTATGCCAATCCGTATGACCCAGCCGATAAGTCGTACTACGAGTGGAGAGAAACCTACCGAATGAAGCAAACGCTGAAAGGCAGACAATCTCTGATAAACATTTGGAAACGACAGAATAAAGTGTGTCCTGTATGTGGAGAACGTATTGACAGGGAAAGACCTTGGAGTATCACTGAACAAATAATCAGCGGACAAAAGGTAAGAACTCTTGTACATACCAGTTGTAAACGTAAAATGCAAAGTAGATTATGAATATGAAAGTCGAAAATGAGATGGCTCTACCGATAACAAAGTCGGTAACGGTCATGTTGCTTGAGCCGTATGCGGGGAAACTCGCACGTACGGTTCTTAGAGGGGAAAGCTCCCGTAAGGGGGCTGACCTACTCGACAGCGCCGGCGATCCGGACGTGAGCAAAGTCGCCGCAAGCTGGTTCGGAGCCTGCATCTTCCTGATCGTGGCGGCTACCATCCTCCGTTCGTTCTTCCTGTAAAACAGCGGACTATGGACTTGGAAATCAACAAGGGGATCGGCAGGAACGTGGAGTTCAAGGGGCTGGAAAGCCAGTACCTCTTCATCTTCTGCGGCGGTCTGCTCGCCGTGTTCGTGGTGTTCGTCATCCTGTACATGGCGGGCGTGAACCAGTGGGTGTGCATCGGCTTCGGCGTGGCTGCGGCTACGCTGCTGGTATGGCTGACCTTCCGGCTGAACGCCCGGTACGGCACGCACGGGCTGATGAAGGCAGCCGCCCGCAGGCGGCATCCGAGGTACGTGGTGAACCGGCTGAAAATCCCCCGATTATTCACCTTTAAACACTGGCAAGAATGAGAAACGTAATGAAAGCGGCGACGCTCGAAAGCAAGTTCCCGCTGCTGGCGGTGGAGAACGGCTGCATCGTGAGCAAGGAGGCGGACGTGACGGTCGCCTTCAGGGTGGAACTGCCGGAACTGTTCTCCGTCACGGGAAGCGAGTACGAGGCGGTCCACTCGGCTTGGCACAAGGCGGTGAAGGTGCTGCCGGAGTATTCCATCGTGCACAAGCAGGACTTCTTCATCGAGGAGAAGTACCGGCCGGAAACGGACAGGGACGACCTTAGCTTCCTGAGCCGGAGCTTTGAGAGGCACTTCAACGAACGCCCGTTCCTGAACCACTTCTGCTACCTGTTCCTTACCAAGACGACGAAGGCACGGAGCCGTCAGGAAAGCACGTTCTCCACCCTCTGCAAGGGCAGGCTTGTCCCCAAGGAGATCGAGGACCGGGAGACGGTTACGAGGTTCATCGAAGCGGTCGGTCAGTTCGAGAAGATCATGAACGACAGCGGGCTGGTGACGCTGCGCCGCCTCACGACGGACGAGATCACCGGCACGGAACGGTCGGCGGGCATCGTGGAGAAGTACCTCTCGCTCTCGCAGCACGACACGACGGTACTGAAGGACATCCAGTTGAACCCGGAGGAGATGCGCATCGGCGACGACATCCTCTGCCTGCACACCCTCTCTGACACGGAAGACCTGCCGGGCAAGGTGGCGACGGACAGCCGCTACGAGCGGCTCTCGACCGACCGCTCGGACTGCCGCCTGTCGTTCGCCGCCCCGGTGGGCTTGCTGCTGGACTGCAACCACTGCTACAACCAGTACATCTTCATCGACGACCACGGGGAGAACCTGAAACGCTTCGAGCAGACCGCCCGGAACATGCACTCGCTCTCCCGCTACTCCCGCTCCAACCAGATCAACAAGGCATGGATCGAGGAATACCTGAACGAGGCGCACTCGAAAGGGCTGACCTCGGTGCGCTGCCACTGCAACGTGATGGCGTGGAGCGACGACCGGGAGGAGCTTAGGCGCATCAAGAACGAGGTGGGCAGCCAGCTCGCCCTGATGGAGTGCAAGCCGAGGCACAACACGGTGGACGTGCCGACGCTCTTTTGGGCGGCGATACCGGGCAACGAGGGGGACTTCCCCTTCGAGGAGAGCTTCTACACGTTCATCCCGCAAGCCCTGTGCTTCTTCACCGAGGAGACGAACTACAAGGACTCGCTCTCGCCCTTCGGCATCAAGATGGCGGACAGGATGACGGGCAGACCGCTGCATCTGGACATCAGCGACCTGCCGATGAAGAAAGGGGTGATCTCGAACCGCAACAAGTTCGTCCTCGGTCCGAGCGGAAGCGGCAAGTCGTTCTTCATGAACCACCTCGTGCGCCAGTATTACGAGCAAAACAGCCACATCGTGCTGATCGACACGGGCAACTCGTACCAAGGGCTGTGCGAGCTGATCCACCGCAAGACCAAGGGCGAGGACGGGATTTACTACACGTACACGGAGGAGAAGCCCATCAGCTTCAACCCCTTCTTCACGGACGACTACAAGTTCAGCGTGGAGAAGAAGGACAGCATCAAGACGCTGCTGCTGGCGCTGTGGAAGGGCGAGGACGAGAAAATCACGAAGACGGAGAGCGGCGAGCTGGGCAGTGCGGTGTCGGCGTACATCCGCCGGATACAACAGAACCGGGACATCGCCCCCTCGTTCGATACCTTCTACGAGTACATGCTGAACGATTACCGGAAGGAGCTGGCTGCAAGGGACATCAAGGTGAGCCGGGAGGATTTCAACATCGACAACTTCCTGACCACGCTGCGGCAGTATTACAAGGGTGGGCGCTACGACTTCCTGCTGAACTCGAACGAGAACATCGACCTGCTGCACAAGCGGTTCATCGTCTTCGAGATCGACGCCGTGAAGGACAACGCCGAGCTGTTCCCCGTGGTTACGATCATCATCATGGAAGCCTTCATCAACAAGCTGCGCCGCCTGAAAGGGGTGCGGAAGATGCTGATCTGCGAGGAGGCTTGGAAAGCCCTTTCCTCGCCGAGCATGTCAGAATATTTGAAGTACATGTACAAGACCGTCAGGAAATATTTCGGCGAGGCGATTGTCGTCACGCAGGAAGTCGATGATATTATCTCGTCCCCCATCGTGAAGGAGGCTATCATCACCAACTCGGACTGCAAGATCCTTTTGGACCAGAAGAAGTACATGAACAAGTTCGACGGCATCCAGTCGATGCTCGGTCTGACGGACAAGGAGAAGTCGCAGATACTCTCCATCAACCTCGCCAACCATCCCGGACGGAAGTACAAGGAGGTGTGGATCGGTCTGAACGGGGTGCAGTCGGCGGTGTACGCCACGGAGGTGTCGGCTGCCGAGTACCTGACCTATACCACCGAGGAGAGCGAGAAGACGGAGGTGTTCGCACTGGCGGAAGAGCTGGGCGGCGACTTGGAACTTGCCATCAAGCGGCTGGCAGAGACGAAGTATAAATAATGTGCCGATGCGCTGAAGTGGCGGACAGGTTGCCGGACGGGTTGTTGATTGACCGGACGAACGGCTGAAGGGTCGGATGATTGACCAAACGGCTAAACGGTCAAACGGTTAAACGGCTGGCTGGCTAAACGGCTGGATGTACAAACGGCTAAACGGCATGGAGAGAATAAAATTTTGTAAAACTTAAAAAAACGGAATCAAGATGAGACGATTGAATTTAATCCTGCTGCTGTCGGCGGTGACGGCGGCGCTGGCGTTTGTCATTTCCTGCAAGGAGACAAATGCGGAACGGTTGGAAAAGATGTGCGGCGAATGGGTCAGCACGGGCGGAAAGCCGCCCTTCACCCTCTGGGAAGAGGACGGCAGGTACCGTGTGACGGTCATGCACAGGAACCACACGGGCGGCAGTGAAGCGGAGACCTACCTCGTCCGGGAAACGGAAGGGGTGCTGTTCATCGAGACGGGCTTCGCCGTGATGATGGACTATGACCGGGAGAAAGACCGCATCCGGCTGTCGCCGGGCGGAGAGTACAGGAGAAAGAGTGACGGAACCCTAAAACAGTAAGGACATGAGAACGATAAAGGCAATCATCGTGGGCGTGGCGTGCCTGACGGCAGGTGCGGCCAACGCCCAGTGGGTCGTACACGATCCCGGCAATCTGGCGCAGGGCATCATCAACACGACCAAGGAGATCGTGGAGACCTCCGCCACCGCACAGCACACGCTGGACGGGTTCAAGGAGACGGCGAAGATATTCGAGCAGGGACGGAAGTATTACGATGCGCTCAAGGCGGTGCATGACGTGGTGAAAGGCGGCGTGAAGGTGAAGAAGTCCATCGAGATGGTGGCGGACATCTCGGAAATCTACGTGCGCAACTACCAGAAGATGCTCGGCGACCCGAACTACACGCCTGACGAGCTGTCAACCATCTCGTTCGGGTACGCCAAGCTGCTCTCCGAGAGCGCGGACATCCTGCAAGATTTGAAGAACGTGGTGAACGTGACGGGGATGTCGCTCTCGGACGCCGAGCGGCTGGCTATCATCGACCAGAGCTACAAGCGGCTGCTGGAGTACCGCAACCTCGTGCAGTATTACACGGACAAGAACATCTCGGTGAGCTACCTGCGGGCGAAGAAGAAAAAGGACGCCGACCGGGTGGTGGCTCTCTACGGGGATGCGGAAGACCGTTACTGGTGAGGCGGGCAAATATATAATAATGTATGCGTACATATAATAAAAATACAGGACTATGTTGTTAGCGATAGACTTCACGAACCTGCACGAGATATTGCAGGTATTGTATCAGGACATGATGCCGCTCTGCGAGAAGCTGACGGGTGTAGCCAAGGGAATCGCCGGGCTGGGTGCGCTGTTCTACGTAGCCGCCAAGGTGTGGCAGGCGCTCGCCCGTGCCGAGCCCATCGACGTGTACCCGCTGCTGCGCCCGTTCGCCATCGGGCTGTGCATCCTCTTCTTCCCCACCTTCGTCATCGGCACGATCAACACGGTGCTCTCGCCCGTGGTGAAGGGCTGCCACGGGATGCTCGAATCACAGACCTTCGACATGAACCGATACCGGGAACAGAAGGAGACGCTGGAGAGGGAGGCGTTCCGGCGTGACCCGGAGAAGGCGTATCTGGCGAGCAAGGAGGACTTCGACAAGAAGCTCGACGAGCTGGGCTGGTCGCCCAAGGACTTGAAGACGATGGCGGTGATGTACATCGACCGGACGGAGTACAACATGAAGCGGAGCATCCGGCTGTGGTTCCAAGAACTGCTCGAACTGCTGTTCCAGTCGGCTGCGCTGGTGATCGACACGATACGGACGTTCTTCCTGATCGCCCTCTCCATCCTCGGTCCGATAGCGTTCGCCCTCTCGGTCTATGACGGGTTCCAGAGCACGCTCACGCAGTGGATAACGAGGTACATCTCCATCTACATGTGGCTGCCCGTGAGCGACCTGTTCAGCTCGGTGCTGGCACGCATCCAAGTGCTGATGCTCACCCGTGACATCGAGGCGATGAGCGACCCGACCTTCATCCCGGACAGCTCGAACACGGTGTACATCATCTTTTTAATCATCGGGATATTCGGGTACTTCACCATACCGACCGTCGCCAACTGGATCATCATGGCGGGCGGGGTGAGCCACGCCAACCGTGCGATGAACCAGACCGCCACGAAGGTAGGCAACGTCGCCGCAGCGGGTGCGGGCGCAGCCGTGGGGAACATCGCCGGAAAAATCATCAAGTAGCGGCGGATGTCCCAAGAACATGAGTCATAACGAATAAAAAACCGGAAACATGGAATTTAAAAGTTTGAAAAATATAGAAACGAGCTTCAGGCAGATACGGCTCTTCACGCTGGTATTCGCCAGCCTGTGCGCCGTGGTGACGGGCTTCGCCCTGTGGAAGTCGTACAGCTTCGCCGAGGCGCAGCGGCAGAAGATCTACGTGCTGGACAACGGCAAGAGCCTGATGCTGGCACTCTCGCAGGACGTGCGGCAGAACCGCCCGGTGGAGGCACGGGAGCACGTGCGCCGCTTCCACGAGCTGTTCTTCACGCTCTCGCCCGACAAGTCGGCTATCGAGGGCAACATCAGGCGTTCGTTGCTGCTGGCGGACAAGAGCGCCTTCAACTACTACAAGGACCTCTCGGAAAAGGGGTATTACAACCGGATAATCTCGGGGAACATCAACCAGATGATAGAGATAGACAGCCTGCGGTGCGACTTCGACAAGTACCCGTACAGCGTGCGGACATTCGCCCGGCAGATCATCCTTAGGGAAAGCTCTGTTACGGAGCGCAGCCTTGTGACCCGCTGCCGCCTGCTGGATGCGGTCAGGAGCGACAACAACCCGCAGGGCTTCATCATCGAGGGCTTCGAGGTCACGGAGAACAAGGATTTGCAGACCCTCAAACGCTGACGGCTATGATAAGGAAATTCATCGTAAAGGCGCAGGATTGGGCGGACGGGAAGCTCCGCCGCCTCGCCGGGCGTATCTCGCCCGACATGCGTGTGGCAATCATCCTCGTGATGCTGGCGGCGTTCGGCGCACTGTCGGTCTATATGACCGTCTCCGCCATCTACCGCATCGGAAGGAACGACGGGAAGGAACTGGGGATAGAGCATATCAGGCGCCTGCAACTACCCAATGACAGTATTGTCAACCCCTTTGAAAGCGGACGGCATGGGACTGGCGGAGAGGTTGAGTGAGTGGCTGCTCCGCCGCCGGGAGCGGCAGGAGGAGCGGAACATGAGGCAGGTAACGGCGTATTTCGGGAGCCTGCTGAAAAAGAGGCGTGCGGATGCCGGCGCAATCCTCCAGTCCGTCAGGGACTACCGGGACTGCCCGGAGGTGACAAGGAAACAGGCGGAGCTGCTGCTGGAACACAGGTTCTTCCGGTACGTGTACCAGACGGGCTATCCCGAATGGCGGGCGGTCATGGACGCCCTGAAAGAGACCCGTTACGGGATGCGTGAGGGGGCGGCAATCCCCCGGAGCGTGAAGGAGGCGGCGGAAAGCCCGATGCTGCGTCTGTCGGCGCAATACAAGGTGCTGGAGTACGAGTACACGAGGCGCAACGCCCCGCAGCCGTTATCCCCCGAAGCGCAGGCGGAACGGGATGCGGCGCACCGGCTGCTGAACTGCTGCATGAGGGAGGGCGACCTCGACGCACTGAAAAGGCTTGCCCTGAAAGGTGAGAAACCGGACGACTCGGTGGCCATCCGCCACGGGCTGGCGGAAGGCTACCGCAGGCTCGAAGAACTGAGCCGGGAATGGAGCGAGGAGATGCGGGGCGACAACCACACCGTCATGGAACAGATCGAGTTGCGGGAGGCGGACGAGCGGGGAAAGCTGATGCGGCAAGCCGCCGCCCTTTACGAGAGGAAGACGGGCGGCAGACTGCCCGGCGACTATCTGGAAGCGGTGAAGGCGGAACGGGCGCTGCTCCACGGGCTCGCCCGCCACGGCTGGGACGGTCAGCGGGAAGTACCGAAGGAGACGGTGGAGAAGTACGGGCTGACGGAGGACTTTGCCGGCATCGCCCGACTGAGGTGGGACTACCACCTGAGCGAGGACAACGGGGATTTCTCCCGGGACTACCCGGAAGCCGCCATCGGACGCCACAACCGTGCCATCCGGGAGCGGGCGGCGAAAGAACTGGCAGGTCTGGAAGCGAGGCTGTTCCCCGAAAAGGCGGCAAGCCGGGAACGGAAGGCTGCGCACCTGCGGGCGGACAACCGGGCAAGCCCCACGGCATCGCTCAAACGGGAACGGAAGGAACCGCCCGGCAAGCGGCAAACCGGGGAGACAGGCAGAAGGAAGCCTCCGGGGAGAAGAATCAGAATGTAGGACAACCATAAATTTTTGACATGATGGAAGAACAGAACCAAGAAAAAGCAACGGCAACGCAGCACGTAAAGGCGGCGGATGCCGCAGCCCCGGAGACGGGGAACGGAAAGAAAGAGGACAAGGGCGGCGGGAAAAAGGAGAAGAAGACTGCCAATCCGCTCACCCCGAAACAGTTGCAGCAACGGAAGAAGCTGATGGTATATCCGCTGATGGGCTTGCTGTTCCTCGGCTCGATGTGGCTGATATTCGCGCCTTCGGAAAAGCGGGAGGTGAACCGGGACACCGTGGGGGCGTTCAACGCCGACATCCCCCTGCCGGAGAACGACGGGATCATCGGCGACAAGCGGAAAGCCTACGAGCAGGCGCAGGCGGAAAGGCGGCAGGCGGAGAAGGTGCGCTCGCTGGAGGACTTCGCCTTCTCCGAAGAGAGCGATACGGACAGGGTGGAAATGGAACTGCCGGACAGCGAGCCGGAACGGGAACCGTTCAGGGACTACTCGGGCAACGGCGGCGGGCGCTCCTCCGTCGCCGCCTACCGGGACATCAACCGGAAACTCGGCTCGTTCTACGAGGAGCCGAAGGTGGACGGGGAAAAGGAGGAGCTGAAAAGGCAGGTGGAGGAGCTGACCGCCAAGCTGGAAGAAAGGGAACGGCAGGCGGGCGGAATCGACGATCAGGTGGCACTGATGGAGAAGAGCTACGAGCTTGCCGCCAAGTACATGGGGCAGAACGGGCAGGACGGCGCAACCGTGCAGGCACCCGCCACCGGGCAGGGCGGCAACGGTCTGGGACAGCCCGCCGTGGCGGTGCAGGCGGCACGGGAGCGGACGGTATCGGGGCTGCGACAGCCCCTAAGCGATGCGGAGTTCATGCGGCGGTACAGCCAGCCGAGGAACTACGGCTTCAACACGGCGGTGGGCAGCGGGTACGCCCTCGGGAAGAACACGATAGCCGCCTGCATCCACCAAGACCAGACGGTTATGGACGGTCAGCAGGTGAAGCTCCGGCTGCTCGAACCGTTGCAGGCGGGAAACCTGACCATCCCATGCAATACGGTGGTATCCGGTACAGGCAAGGTGCAGGGGGAACGGCTCGACATCACGGTATCGTCCGTCCAGTACCAAGGTAACATATTGCCGGTGGAGTTGGCGGTCTATGACAACGAGGGAATGAAAGGGCTGTGCATAGAAACCTCACTGGAGCGGGAAGCGGCAAAGGAGGCGATGGCGAACATCGGCGGCGGGCTGGGAACGAGCATCTCGTTCGCACGGAGCGCCGGGCAACAGGTGGCGATGGACATCACCCGTGGGCTGATGCAGGGCGGCAGCCAGTACCTCGCCAAGAAGTTCCGCACGGTAAAGGTGCACCTGAAAGCGGGTGATCCGCTGATGCTCTACGCCAAACAACAATAAATCAATAAATTATAAAACCATTAAAAAGTAAAGACAATGAAAAAGATTTTTGGATGGGTCGCCCTGCTTGTGGGCATGGTGACGGGTGCGAACGCACAGGTGAACGACACGATACAGCGGACCACGGGCAACGACCTGTATCAGGGGATTACACGGAAGCTACCCTACCGGCAGATGGTTACGCCCCACGGGGTGCAGGTGACGTTCGCCAAGACGGTGCATATCATCTTCCCCTCGGCGGTGCGGTACGTGGATTTGGGAAGCGACCGGATTATCGCCGGGAAAGCGGACGGTGCGGAGAACGTGATCCGGGTGAAGGCGACGACCGAAGGGTTTCCGGGGGAAACGAACTTTTCCGTCATCTGCGAGGACGGGAGTTTCTACTCGTTCAATGCCCGGTATGCGCATGAGCCGGAGATGCTGAACATCGAGATGAAGGATTTTTTGGAGAACGGGGACACGACGGACTTTTCGCATA
>ERZ773168.3957-NODE-3957-length-10071-cov-2.741913_pt1 | contig 10071 bp, 10 predicted proteins | sample MGYA00511261_ERZ773168 | MGnify/ENA primary metagenome ERZ773168 (study PRJEB29015, sample SAMEA2737855) | human gut metagenome | biome: human gut; feature: human-associated habitat; material: faeces | place: China | collected 2012 ... | reverse complement strand
TGGGGACTTTCGTGCATGAGCGGACGAAGGTGGCGAATGGGGCAGCGGATGATATGCAGGAATATACTCCTACCGTCGTGATGGCGTGGCAGCCGTTCCGGGTTCCAGCTTTTTCCGGGAAAATGTAAACAATCTGATCCGTCTGCATTTTGCACGGGAGGAGAAGACGATCGACGAGGCACTGGCGCGTTTGAAGAAATTAAAGGAGTTGCTGTAAGATGACTTATTCGGTAAATTTTGCGAATTATACAATCGGAAAAGAAGCATATAAAAATGTAAATGAAGTGTGCCGCCAATACGGTATGAAAGCGCTGCTGATCGGTGGAAAACTGGCATTGGAGGCAGGAAAGGAAAAGCTTCTGCAAGCGCTTGCAGAAGGGGAAAATCCGGTCACGATCGTGGATACAGTCCTGTTTGGAGAGGACTGTACCTATGCCGGGATGGAAAAAATTGCTGCACACGTAAAAAAATGCGGTGCGGATATGATTTTTGGCATGGGAGGCGGCAAGGCGCTGGATACAGCGAAGGGAACGGCTGAAAAATGCGCCCTTCCGGTTTTTACCTTCCCGACGATCGCGGCAACCTGCGCGGCGACGACGGCCCTCTCGGTTGTCTATAAGGAGGACGGAAATTTTGACAGTTTCTACTTCTATGAGAAACCGGCGCGCCACAGCTTTATTGACACAGAGATTATTGCCGCTGCCCCGGAGTGCTACCTGCGGGCGGGAATCGGTGATACGCTGGGAAAATACTTTGAGTGCCATTTTTCTGCGAGAGGCGACCGGCTGACGCACAGTTCGGCACTTGGACGTGAAATCAGTAATATGTGTTATCTGCCGCTTCGGGAGTATGCAGAAAGTGCGCTGGAGGAATGCCGGGAAAACCAGGCGGGTGAGGCGCTGGAGCAGGCGGTTCTTGCCAATATCGTGAGCACCGGTCTGGTATCGCTTCTGGTTCTGGATGATTATAACGGTGCGATCGCACATTCTGTCTACTATGGACTGGTGCTGCTTCCTGGTTTTGAGGAGAAAAACCTTCACGGCGATGTGGTAGCCTATGGTGTGCTGGTTCAGCTGATGATAGACGGCGAAGAAGAAAAAGCACGGGAAATGAAGGGATTTCTTGAAAAGCTTGGAATCCGCACCACCTTAGCCGAGATGGGGGCTCCTCTTGAGAGAGAAGCGCTTACGGCTGTATTAAAAGAGATTGTGACCGGTCCGGATATGGAGCATATTCCGTATGAGGTGACGGAAGACATGGTTTATGACGCCTTATGTAAGGTGGAAGAATTATAGTCAATAAAGGGTGCAGCTGAACAAAATTCCGTTGCTGGGCACGCATGCGCGAACAGTTACGGATGAAAGATTCTGGGAGAAAAGCAAAACGAGAGGAGACAATATGGAAAAATCATATGTGACAGCAAAGAATCTATGTAAATTTCTGTTTGGTTCAGCATTTGGTGTTTTGATGTTCCTTGTGCCGATTCCGCAGGGAGAATCATTTACAACACTGCTTGATTTTCTGAAAAGCTGGATTAAGGGACTATTTGGTGCGAGTTTGCCCTACATCATTATGGCGATTCTGGTGGTATCGGCCGTGGTCAGTTTGTATGACTACATCGCAAAGCCGGATTGGATTCGGAAGAATCATTATCTGTCCAGAGCTTTTTCAACCACACCGCTGTATCTTGTTTCTAAGATAATTGGTGCGGTATTTGCCGTTATGGTTGTATTTAAAATCGGACCGGAGCAGGTGATTTCCGCCGATACCGGAGCAACCATGGTGGATCTGTGCGGAACGCTGTTCAGCATCGTTATCGCCTTTAGTTTTATCATGCCGTTTCTGACTGACTGCGGAATTATGGAATTTCTGGGAGTGATCGCAAGACCGGTGGTTCGTCCGCTGTTTCATGTACCGGGAAGAGCTTCCATCGACCTGATTGCATCCTGGTTTGGTGCCTCCAATGCGGCGGTTATCCTGACCAGAGAGCAGTATATGAAGGGCTTTTACACCAGGAGAGAGGCTGGATATATCATGACTAACTTCTCTCTGGTATCCATTCCGTTCTGTCTGATGGTAGCAGATACCATGGGAATTTCCAATATTTTCCCTCCATTTTACCTGTGCATCTGTGTGGTGGGAATCATCCTGGCTGTCATCATAGCTAGAATTCCACCGATCTGTACCATTCCGAATACCTATAGAGAGGCAGTTGGAAAGCAGATTGATGAGGATATTCCACAGGAAAAAGGGATGTTTGCTTATGCTCTGGAGATGAGCTGCAAGCGTGCGGATAAATTTACTGCAAAAACAGTAGTCACAAGCGGTTTTGAGGTTCTGATGGGCATGTTTTTTGACCTGATTCCCATCGTAGTATCCTGGGGAACCATTGCCCTGATTATCGCGACCTACACTCCATTCTTCAGCTGGATTTCTTATCCGATGGGACTGTACCTGAAACTGCTGGGAGTACCGGAAGCATTTGTGGCAGCACCGGCTACCCTGGTAGGATTTACAGATATGTTTATCCCGGCACTCCTGTCAGTAGGGCTGACATCTGTAAAGACAAAATTTATTATCGGAGTTCTTTCACTGGTACAGATCATTTATCTGACAGAAGTTGGAACGATTATTATCAAGAGTGAGATTCCGCTGAATTTCTGGAAGCTGCTGGTCATCTTCCTTGAGAGAACAATCGTGGCACTGCCGTTGATCGTTCTGTTTGCAAATCTTGTTCTGTAAACCTTTTAAAAGAATAATTCGAGCTTAAACGGAGCATACTGAGTACGATAAAAAGGAAAGGTATGCTCTTTTATTATGAAAAAATCGCATCTGTATGATTTCTTATATAATATAGCAGGAAGTATTTTGTATGCGGCAGGGATTGATACCTTTGCCGGGGCAGCAGGATTTGCACCGGGCGGTGTATCAGGACTTGCCCTGATCCTGAATCATCTGTGGGGACTGCCGGTGGGGATCATGACCCTGATTTTAAATGTTCCGCTAGTTCTGATCAGCTATAAAGTAGTAGGAAAAAAGTTTCTTCTGAAGACGGCGGTGACCATGCTTATTTCAACCTTTTTTCTGGATCTTGTATTTCCCTTTTTTCCACTGTACCGCGGACAGCGTCTGCTGGCAGCAGTTTATTCAGGAGTCTTGCTGGGCGGAGGAATGGTGTTGTTCTATCTGCGGGGTTCGTCCTCTGGAGGAATCGATTTTCTGACTATGGCAATAAAAAAGAAGCATCCGTCGTTTTCGCTTGGGAAAATCACCCTGATGATCGATCTTGCAGTCATTCTTCTTGGCTGGCCGGTATTCGGGGATGTGGATGCAGTGCTGTACGGACTGATCTCTACCTTTGTGTCGGTGGTGGTGATCGATAAAGTTCTTTACGGGATCGGGGCAGGAACACTTGCGATCATTATTACGTCTGACGGGGGAAAGACGGCAAAAGCGATCCGGGAAAATGCAGACCGGGGCGTGACACTTTTAGAAGCCACCGGCGGGTATACCGGACAACAGAAGGGTGTACTGCTGTGTGCCTGTTCCAAGTCAGAAGCCTATATGGTTCAGGAGGCAGTGAGAAAGACGGATGAGACCGCATTTCTGATGTTCACTGAGACGAGTGAAGTATTCGGGGAAGGGTTTAAGCATTCCTGAAGAGATGGGGATATCCGGAGAAGGCTTTCAGCATTCCCGGCTTGCAAATTCCCGTGTCATACCGTACAATAAAATCCGTTGGATAAAAGAAATTAGAAACTTGATATAATATGATTCAGGAGAGGCGGTATACCATGGGCATGATACGTGCTGAAAAGCTTGTATTTGAATATGATAAACGAGACGAAGACGGCAATGTGATCGGAAGCCGCAGAGCCATTGACGGAGTGGACATCGACATTCCGCAGGGGTCTTTTGTGGCAGTGCTGGGGCATAATGGTTCAGGAAAATCCACACTGGCAAAGCATATGAATGCGATCCTTGTTCCGACAGACGGGACAATGTGGGTGGACGGAAAAGATACAAAGGATTTGGAGAAACTGTGGGAGATCCGGCAGAGTGCCGGAATGGTCTTTCAGAATCCGGACAACCAGATCATCGGAACGGTGGTAGAAGAGGATGTCGGATTCGGACCGGAAAATCTCGGAGTTCCGACAAAAGAAATATGGAAAAGAGTAGAGGACAGTCTGCGTGCTGTCGGGATGCTGGACCGGAGAAAAGATTCTCCCAATAAGCTTTCAGGCGGTCAGAAGCAGAGGGTGGCGATCGCAGGAGTGATCGCAATGGAGCCGAAATGCATTGTACTGGATGAACCGACTGCCATGCTGGATCCAAATGGAAGAAAAGAAGTGATTCATGCAGTGGAAAAGCTTCGGAGAGAAAAAAATGTGACTGTGATCCTGATCACTCATTATATGGAAGAAGTGGTGGATGCAGATCAGGTCTTTGTCATGGATGATGGTCGGATCGTTATGCATGGCACACCACGGGAAATTTTCAGCCGGGTTGATGAACTGAAAAAATACCGGATGGATGTACCACAGGTTACGATGCTGGCAGATGAGCTGATCCACCGTGGAGTGGATCTGCCAAAAGGAATTTTAAGAAGGGAAGAACTGGTAGAAGCATTATGTCGATTACGTTAGAACATCTCAGTTATGTATACAATCCGGGAACCGCTTACGAGAAGCACGCATTGAAAGATGTCAGTCTTGAGATTCCACAGGGACAGTTTGTCGGGATTATTGGACATACCGGTTCAGGAAAATCCACTCTGATCCAGCATCTGAACGGATTGATGAAAGCAACCTCAGGAAGGCTGCTCTATGAAGGAAAAAATATTTATGAAGAAGGATACGATATGAAGCAGCTCCGCACGCAGGTCGGACTGGTGTTTCAGTATCCTGAATATCAGTTATTTGAAGTGGATGTATTAAGTGATGTCTGCTTTGGTCCGAAGAATCAGGGGCTTTCAAAAGAAGAATGTGAGGCACAGGCAAAAGAGGCATTGCAGTTAGTCGGATTCCCGGAGAAATATTATCATCAGTCTCCATTTGAACTCTCAGGAGGGCAGAAGCGAAGAGTTGCAATTGCCGGGGTACTGGCAATGCGTCCGAAGGTACTGGTTCTGGATGAACCGACTGCAGGACTGGATCCGAAGGGAAGAGATGAGATCCTGGATCAGATTGCCTATCTGCACGAAAAAGCAGACATGACTGTCATTTTAGTTTCCCACAGTATGGAAGATATTGCAAAATATGTGGATCGTATTATTGTGATGAATAAAGGCAGCGTCATGTTTAATGATGTGCCAAAGAAGGTGTTTGCACACTACAAAGAACTGGAAAGTGTGGGACTTGCAGCACCACAGGTAACGTACATCATGCATGAGATGAAGGAAAAGGGAATGGATGTTCCGACAGATGCAACCACGATAGAAGAAGCAGCGGATGGCATTATGAAAGCACTGAAGAAGGAGAGGACAGCCAAATGATTCGAGACATAACAATTGGACAATATTATCCGGCTGACAGCCGTATCCATAAGCTGGATCCGCGTGTGAAGATTGTATGCACACTGCTGTATCTGATTTCTCTTTTTACATTTAAAAGTATTTTGGGATATGTACTTGCGACTGTGTTCCTGTTTGGATGCATTAAGCTGTCGAAGGTACCGTTTAAATTTATTGTCAGAGGACTGAAGCCAATTATCATTCTGCTTCTGATCACAGTAGGATTTAACTTATTTCTGACACCGGGCGGAGAAACACTGGTCCATGTGGGCTTTATCAAGATCACGGAGTACGGCTTAAGCACAGCGGTTTATATGGCGATCCGGCTGATCTATCTGATCATGGGATCCTCACTTATGACACTGACAACTACACCGAATTCACTGACAGACGGACTGGAGAAGCTTCTTCACCCGTTGAATAAGCTCCATGTACCGGTGCACGAGATTTCGATGATGATGTCGATCGCACTCCGTTTTATCCCGATCCTCATCGAGGAGACAGACAAGATCATGAAGGCACAGATGGCGAGAGGTGCTGACTTTGAGAGCGGAAATCTGTTACTGAGAGTGAAAAACATGATTCCTCTTTTGGTACCGTTATTCGTCTCTGCGTTCCGTCGAGCAGACGACCTTGCGATGGCGATGGAGGCGCGCTGCTACAATGGCGGCGAGGGCAGAACCAAGATGAAACCTCTGCGTTACGCAGGCGTGGATCATAAAGCATATGTGCTTGTGATCGGGTATTTTGTGGTTATTTTGCTGTGCAGGTTCTTTTTACCGTTTCCGCAGTAAGGTAAGTTATGACGCGGGAAATTTTTGCAGTGCCGGCAGGCTGAGGTTCATGATGGAATGCCGGCAGGGTAGTTTGTCATTTTGGAAGGGTATTGCACAAAGCTGGAAAATAGGAGCGGCTTTGTGCAATTTGACAACCACTAAGTTGTGTGCCACCCTTTGCCACCCGAATCTTATGAATGAAAAAATCTCACAGGAGGAATATTCACCTGGCTAAGAAGAAGTTCCATTCATACAAAAGTTTGAACATGGGCGAAACAGATGAAAAATAGAAGTAATTCATCCATTTGTTGATAGAAAATCAGTCAAAATACAGGAAAATGGGCGAAAATGACATGAACCAGCGTAAATAGCCCGCAAAAATGAAAAATCCAGGGTGAAACGGGAAAATAGAAGAAGATTTCGCCCAAAACAGTGAAAAAGATGTTGAAAAGAAAGAAGGAATGGGCGAAATGATGCTGAGAGATTAGGTTTTCACCCATTGGATATTGAAGTGCACGGACTATTCTGTTCTACGGATTTTTTAAACAGAACAGAAAGTCAGCGTGAAAAATAAGCTTGATTCCAGGGATATTTGTCTGTTGGAAAAACAAGCGGCTTTTACGGCAATATATAAAAATATGTCTGCGGGAAGGTCAGATTGTTGCCGCTTTATCGCAGCATGCGGCTCAGAACAGGAGATTACTATGCGTGTAAAAATGATCGTGGCGTATGACGGCACGAATTACAAAGGATGGCAGGTGCAGCCGAACGGTATCACGATAGAAGAAGTGCTAAATAAGAATCTTTCGAATCTTCTGGGCGAGCAGATCGTGGTGAGCGGTGCGAGCCGGACGGATTCGGGTGTACATTCCCTTGGAAATATTGCAGTATTTGATACGAACACGAGGATGCCGGCAGATAAAATTGCATTTGCACTCAATCAGAGACTGCCGGAAGATATTGTGGTGCAGGGATCCTGTGAGGTGGAGGATGGCTGGCATCCGCGCTATCAGAACAGCAGAAAAACTTATGAATACCGTATTTTAAACCGGACATTCCGTATGCCGACAAGACGGCTGGATACCTATTTTTATCATTATCCACTGGATGTGGAGAAAATGAAAAAAGCGGCATCTTATCTTGAGGGAGAGCATGATTTTAAGAGTTTTTGTGCGATCGGTGCACAGGTAAAGACGACGGTGCGCACGATCTATGCCTGTGATGTGGAAAAAGAAGGAGATATCATCACGATCCGCGTGACGGGAAACGGTTTCCTTTACAATATGGTACGGATCATTGCAGGAACATTAGTGCAGGTTGGCGGTGGTGCGATCGAACCGGAGGCGGTAAAAGAAATTCTTGCAAAGAAAGACCGCAGCGCGGCAGGGCCTACGGCGCCGGCACACGGGCTTACGATGATGGGGATCGAGTTTGAAAACGTAGAATGAGAAAGAAGTGCACTTTGAAAAGATGTTACAACAGGGCAGGATGTTTTTGAATGATGCAGAAGTCAGTTTAAAACAGGCTCATTCATTTCTTCTAAAAGCACGTTTGTGTCAATCACGGACAGCTTTTTCCCAAAAGCAAAAATGAGGATGGAATCCCGTTTGTTTTTGGAATAGAGCTGTCCGTTTTTTGTGAGCGTGAGAGCACGCTGTGTTTCCGGGAACTCAAGCTTTAGTGCAAGGCAGAGAGAAATGACTTTATCACGGGAGGGACTTCGCCTGCCGTCTAAGATCTGATAGCCGTAATTGCGCTGAATCTGGGCTGCAGAGATCAGTTTTGAGGCGGTCACGCCGCGGGCATGCATCAGTTCATTTAAATATTCCGGAAAGGTCACGGAAGATGTCATGTCTGCAAGTGCGTCAGTGTATTGTTTTAAATCGGAAATATTTTTGGCGGAAGAGAGAAGCTGCATCAGTTCGCCGGTCGTTTTCTGATCCATAAAGTCTCCTTGAATTGTACTGTAAAAAATAATAAAATATTTTTATACTACAAATTGTAAATGCTGGTTTGGGCGCATGAACTGCCCTGACATTTATAATATCGTGTTGTACAGATGAATGCAAGAAAATGGTGGGAAATTATATGCGGTTAGATGAGGAGTACTGTTTGTCAGAATATGTGGATCTTGGCAGACTGGGTGACAATGAAAAAGTACATATCGTAAGAAACCAAGTGAATGGTGTGATTGGTGTGCGAAAGTATGTTGCATTGGACCTGGAGGAGATTTATCTTTTTTTAAAGGAAAATCCGAATGCGTATATACCAAAGATCTATGAGTGTATTCAAACCGATACGAATCTGATCGTGATCGAGGAGTACTTGAGCGGAAAAAATCTGGAAGAAATGTTAAAAGAAAAATATTTTTCGGAGAAAGACGCTGCTGATATCATAATCTGTCTGTGCAATGCGCTTTACCCTTTGCACCATGCAAAAATGCCAGTCATATGCAGAGACTTGAAAGCGGAGAATGTGATTCTGACCAATGAGGGGGAAGTGAAGCTGGTCGATTTTGACATTGCGAGAATCTACCAGCCTGGCAAGTCAAAGGATACTGTTATGATGGGAACGCAAGGCTATGCAGCGCCGGAACAGTTTGGGTTCGGACAGACGGATGCGAGAACCGATATTTATGCGATGGGTGTGCTGCTTAATTACATGCTTGTGAGAGAGTTCCCGATGGAAAAGCTGACCGAAGGAAAATTCAGGACGATTGTGTTAAAATGCATTAAGATAAACCCTGAGGACCGGTATCAGAATGTGGATGAACTTAAGGCGGATATCTGCAATGCAGCGGAAATCTCCTGCAGTAGTATGGATAGTGATAAAAATAAGTTTTATTGTGCGCAGAGCTGTAAAAAAGATCAAGCCGGTGAAATCCCTTTTTATAAAATACCGGGATTTCGGACAGGAAAAGTATGGAAAATGATCGTCGCAGTCATAGGATATGCGTTGGTCACAGTTACCGCGTGGTCGTTAGAAGCGCATGATGCGAATGGAAAACTGCTCCCGCAGTCAAAATTGACACTGGAACGGCTGGTGGTCTGGCTGTCGCAGATCGTATTTATATTTTTTGTCTGTGATTATATGGGAATGCGGAGAAACATACCGGTTGTAAACAGTAAGAACCGGTTCGTAAGACTGATCGGTTATGCTGCAGCGGAATTTATATTTCTTTTTGCTGCAGCTGCCATCTGCGCGATCTTAGAAGCAATATTATTTTAAATGTAATTTGACAGTCAAAAATTGAACTTACTATTTGAACTCAACATTATATAATGTGAAAATGTATGCACGGTGCATACCAAAAATAAATGAAATACGGCTAAGATGGGAGAAGCATAAGACAGAGATGTTTTACGCTTCTTTCTTTTTGTCCGCCTGGGTCAGATATTCTTTCAATATCATATTGATATATTGGGAAAAAGAACGGTCGTCCTGCTCGGCGAGGAGCTTTAACTGTTCAATGATGTCTGAATCAAGTGTGATGCTTACTTTATTTTTTAATGGTTTCATAGACAGCCTCATTTCGTTTTCGATTAAATAACTCTATTTTTATATATACGATAAATGGTTGACATATACCACTAAGTAGGATAAAGTAGCATAAAGTAGGATGAAATAAAAAGTAGTAAAACAAAGGAGTAAAATCCGTGCCCAGAGTGCTGGGCATTGCTCACCAAAGGGCTCGCATTTTGCTCCGCAAAACAAGGAGTAAAATCCTCTGCTCACCAAAGGGCTCGCATTTTGCTCCGCAAAACAAGGAGTAAAATCCTCTGC
>ERZ773168.3956-NODE-3956-length-10075-cov-5.590319_pt1 | contig 10075 bp, 8 predicted proteins | sample MGYA00511261_ERZ773168 | MGnify/ENA primary metagenome ERZ773168 (study PRJEB29015, sample SAMEA2737855) | human gut metagenome | biome: human gut; feature: human-associated habitat; material: faeces | place: China | collected 2012 ... | reverse complement strand
TGGCCCTGCGGGGCGAAATTGCCAACTTTGTGCAGAACGCCCGCAGCGGGCACTGCTACTTTTCCCTGCGGGACGAAGCCGCCAGCGTCAGGGCTGTGATGTTCCGCTCCGATGCGCGGCGGCTGGGTTTCCAGCCCGAAGAGGGTATGAAGGTGGTGGTGCGCTGCCGTGTGACCCTCTACGAGCGGGACGGTGCGTTTCAGGTCTATGTCAACGACATGTTTCCGGACGGCATCGGTTCGACACAGCTGGCCTTTGAACAGCTGAAGGCAAAACTGGACAAAGAGGGACTTTTTGCACCGGAGCACAAAAAGCCGCTGCCCCGGTTCCCGCAGTGTATCGGCCTTGTTACCAGCAAGACTGGTGCTGCACTGCAGGATATCCGCAATGTCATCGGTCGGCGCTGGCCCGCAGTGCGTCTGCTGCTGGCTCCTGTGAATGTGCAGGGCTTTGAAGCGGCAGAGGAGATCGCCGATGCCATTACCCGGCTGGACAAAAGCGGGCGGGTGGACGAGATCATTGTAGCGCGCGGCGGCGGAAGCCGGGAGGACCTGTGGGTATTCAACGCCGAGGTCATTGCCCGGGCGGCCTACCGCTGCAAAACGCCCATCATCAGCGCCATTGGTCACGAGATCGATTTTACGATCCTGGATTTTGTGGCAGATCAGCGCGCGCCCACGCCCTCAGCGGCGGCAGAGCTTGCTGTGCCCGACCGTGCCGAACAAGGGCGGAAATTATGCACTTTGGAAGAAAATATTCACAATTGTATCCAATTTAAGCTGAGTTTATGTTATAATAGGCTGGAACAGACCGAACAGCTGCTTTCCCGTGCTGGTGTACAGGCAGCGCTGGAGGAGCGTGCTGCCCGCCTGGATACTCTGGCCGGGCAGCTGCAAACTGCCGCCAGAGGCAAGCTGCAGGCCGGAGAGCTGCGTCTGAAGCATACGGCAGCACTTGCCGCATCCCTGAACCCCTACGGTGTGCTGGCCCGCGGCTATGCCATGGTGCAGGACAATAGGGAAAGGATCTGCACGCCGGATGCGCTCCGGCCCGGGCAGACCTGTAAACTCCGGGGCACGGAACACCGCGTGACCTGCACGGTCAACACAGTGGAGGAACTGGATGAGAGCACCCAAAAGCTTTGAGGATGGAATGACCCGGCTGGAAGCCATCCTTGAACAGATGCAGCAGCCGGAAACAACGCTGGCGGAATCGGTCAAACTCTATGCCGAAGCCGCATCCCTGATGGATTATTGTAACGGTACGCTGGAAAAGGCCACGCTGCAGCTGGATGAGATCGACGCGCAGCGGGCTCCCCGGCCGGATGCCGCACATTAAGGAGGAAGTTTCATGGATTACGCGAAGCAGTATCAAGAGTATCTTGCCAGGGCAAATCAGGCACTGGAAAAGGCCTGCGAGACTTTTTTGCCCGAGGAATCTGAGGTCTGCCGGGCTGCCCGTTACAGCCTGCTGGGCGGCGGCAAACGCATCCGCGCGGTGCTGGTTCTGGCCGTGTGCGATATGCTCAGCGGCAGCGCTGAAGCAGCCGAGCAGTTTGCGGCGGCGGTCGAGATGCTGCACTGCTATTCTCTGATCCATGATGATCTGCCCTGCATGGACAACGATGACCTGCGCCGGGGCAAGCCCAGCTGCCACAAGGCCTTTGGTGAATCCACGGCTATGCTGGCCGGCGATGTACTGTTGACCGAGGCGTTCAACGTGGTCGCAAATGCACCGGCTTCGCCCATTGTCAGTGTGCGGGCCGCAAGGGCCTTGGGCGCTGGTGCGGGCAGCCATGGCATGGTTTATGGGCAGGAGCTTGACCTGAAATATGAGGCGCTGGCTGCCACTGAGGAGCAGCTGCGGCTGATTCACCGGAACAAGACCGGTGCGCTCATCAATGCTGCTGTTCAGATGGGTGCTGCCGCTGCTCAGGCCAATGAGACCCAGTGCAAGGAGCTGGAGGACTATGCCTTCGGCATTGGTCTGGTGTTCCAGATCGTGGACGATGTGCTGGATGTGACCAGCACCGCCGAACAACTGGGCAAACCCATTGGCAGCGACAGTGAGAACGGCAAGACCACCTTTGTGACCTTGTATGGGGCCGAGGGTGCCATGGAGCTGGCAAAAAAACTGAACAACGAGACCTGCGCCTCCCTGCACGCGGAATTTGGCGAAAAGGCCGCTTTCCTGGAGCAGCTGGCAAAAGAGCTGCTGGTGCGCCGCAGCTGATCCGAAAAATAAGAAGGTGGAACTACCATGCAATTTATCCATAGCGTCCTGACGTTCAATGAGATCCTTACAGTATCCCTGTTGTCCTGGTTTGTGGCGCAGGTGCTCAAGACCATCATCAACTTCGTCCTGCTGGGCAGGTTCCAGCTGGAGCGGATGTGGGGCGATGGCGGTATGCCCAGTGCCCACAGTGCCACGGTAACGGCCATGGTCATTGCTACGGCACGCAGCGAGGGCATCCATTCGGCTATCTTTGCGGTGGCCGCAGTTGTTGCCATCATCACCATGCACGATGCTATGGGTGTGCGCCGCGAGACCGGCGAGCAGGCCAAGGTGCTGAACAAGATGCTGGAGCAGTGGATCGAAGTGACCGAGAAAAACAATCCCTTCCTGCAGAATATGCACCTGAAAGAGATGGTCGGTCACACTCCGCTGCAGGTCATGGCCGGTTTTGCACTGGGTGTACTGGTCGGCTTCCTTTATCCTATGGGCCTCTGAGCGCCCCATTTCAAAACGTGAGAAGGACGTGAATCTATGAATTCGCCTTTGCTGGAGAAAATCTCTCAGCCCAGCGATCTGAAAAAGCTGTCCAGTCAGCAGACCGTGCAGCTTTGCGCAGAAATCCGTGAATTTCTTCTGGATAACGTATCAAAGACCGGCGGCCATCTGGCATCCAATCTGGGTGCTGTGGAGCTGACGGTGGCTCTGCACCGGGTGCTGACCACCCCCACGGATGAGATCGTGTTTGATGTGGGCCATCAGTGCTATACCCACAAGCTGCTGACCGGCCGCCGCGAGGGCTTTGCCAAGCTGCGGCAGCTGGATGGCATTTCCGGTTTCCCGAACCCCAACGAAAGTGAGCATGATGCTTTTATTGCCGGTCACGGCAACACGGCGCTTTCACTGGCTGTGGGCATTGCCTGGGCCAAAAAGCTGCGGGGCGAGCCGGGACAGGTGGTTGCCCTCATTGGTGACGGTGCCTTTACCGGCGGTATGGTCTACGAGGGGATGAACAATATCGGCGGGCTGGACAATCTGCTGGTCATCCTGAACGACAACAAGATGTCCATTTCCAAGAATGTGGGCGCGTTGTCCCGCTACCTGAGCCATCTGCGCACCACCAGCCGCTATTACGATGCCAAGGAAAATGTGCGTTCCTTTCTGGATGGCGTGCCTGTCATCGGCCCACCGCTGAAATCGGCGATCCAGAACAGCAAGGCCATGGTGCGCAGGGCAATGTATCACTCGACCATGTTCGAGGATATGGGCTTCCACTATTATGGTCCTTTTGATGGTAACAATGAGCCGGAGCTTGAAGGGATCCTGCGCGATATCCACAGGCAGCCCGGCCCCCATTTCCTGCATGTCGTGACCAAGAAAGGCAAGGGCTATGCCCCGGCTGAGAGCAACCCCGGTAACTTCCACGGTGTTTCGACCTTTGATCTGGTCAACAGCATCCCAGACCCTGAGGTGGCTCCAAAGGAGTCTTTCTCGACGGTGTTCGGCAATGTCCTGAACAAGGAGGGTGCAGAAAACCAGAAGATCTGTGCCATCACGGCCGCCATGAAGTATGGTACGGGTCTGCAGTTCTTTGCACACACCCACCCCAAGCGTTTCTTTGATGTGGGCATGGCAGAGCAGCATGCTGTGACCTTTGCAGCGGGCCTCGCCAGCCAGGGAATGCTTCCGGTGGTCTGTATCTACTCTACTTTCCTGCAGCGTTCCTATGACCAGATCATCCATGATGTGAACCTGCTGAAGGAGAATGTTGTCCTTGCCATCGACCGTGCCGGTTTTGTTCCGGCAGACGGCGAGACCCATCAGGGAATCTTTGACCCGGCCTTCCTCAGTCAGGTGGGGATCCCGGTCTATTCGCCCTCCAACTATGCCGAACTGCGGCACTGGCTGCCCATCCTGCTCAGTGATGAGATGCAGGGCCCCCGGGCAATCCGGTATCCCCGCGGTGGTGAGAGCGCAGCACTGGCGCAGTTTGGCTGTTCCGGCAGAGAATATGACCGGCTCTATACCGCCCTTGATGCCAAGGCTGTAATGGTCAGTTACGCCGATGAAGTTGAGGATGTACTGGCTGCGGCGAAGCTTCTGAGCAAAGAAGACGTTCCGTGTGATGTATATAAGCTTGTAAAGATATATCCCTTTACACCTGAACTTATTTCTGAAATTTCAAGATATGACGTTGTTTTGTTTGCTGAAGAATGCGTAGCCTGCGGCGGCATCGGTGAGCATCTGGAAACGGCTCTGCGGAAAGCAGGCTGGCAGGGTGCTTATATTCACCGTGGTGTGGAGGATGTGCGTCTGCCCCATGCGACGGTTCCGCAGATCAAGCAGAGCACCGGCCTGGATGCTGAACATCTGGCACAGGCCATCCGTACATGGAAAGGAGCAGAATCTTGAAGATTCGTTTGGATCAATATCTGGTTCAGCATGGTCTGATCCAAAGCCGTGAGCGCGCCAAGGCGATGATCATGTCCGGCGTGGTCTTTGTCAATGAACAGAAGGTAGACAAAGCCGGTGAGATGATCAAAGAGGATGCCAAGGTGGAGGTGCGCGGCCATGATATCGGTTATGTCAGCCGCGGCGGCCTGAAACTGGAAAAGGCGATGCAGTGTTTTCCGCTGACCCCCAAGGGGAAAGTCTGCATGGACATTGGCGCATCCACCGGCGGCTTTACCGACTGTATGCTGCAAAATGGTGCAGTCAAGGTCTACGCAGTGGATGTGGGCTACGGTCAGCTGGCATGGAGTCTGCGCACCGATGAGCGGGTGGTCAATATGGAGCGCACAAACATCCGCAACGTGACCCTTGACCAGCTGGCAGAGCCAATCGAGTTTTTCAGCGTAGATGTCTCTTTTATCTCGCTGCATCATATTTTCCCGGTGGCGCAGGCCATCACCACCCCGGACGCTATGGGAGTCTGCCTGGTCAAGCCCCAGTTTGAGGCTGGCCGCGAAAAGGTGGGCAAAAACGGCGTTGTCCGTGACCCTGCCACCCACCGCGAGGTGCTGCACAATGCCATGGGCTACGCTGCTGCCAACGGCTTCAAGGTCTGCGGACTGGATTTCAGCCCCGTCAAGGGCCCTGAGGGAAACATTGAATATCTGATGTTCGTTCAGAAGAGCGATGAACCCGGTGCACTGGATGATTCGGTTGCTGAACAGGTGGTGGCATCCAGCCATTCTACGCTGGACCGCTGAACCATAATCCATAAAATCAGGGAGGACGCAGACGATGACTGTCTACATTTCCCCAAACCCCGGCAAGGCTATGGCCTACGGCATTTCCCAGCGGGCGGCGCAGATCCTGCTGACCCATGGGGCACAGGTGTTGATGCAGGACGGCCTGCAGGCCGAGTGCATGACCATGGGTGTGGAGTATCTGCCTCAGAAGGAATGTCTGGAGCGGACGGATGTCATCCTGACCATCGGAGGAGATGGCACCATCCTGCACGAGGCGAATCTCTCACTGGTATACCGAAAGCCCATTCTCGGCATCAATCTGGGCCGGTGCGGCTTTCTGGCCACCTGTGAGGTCGATGAAATGGAAGCCAAGCTCTCCGCCGTAGCCCGGGGTGAATATTTTCTGGATAATCGGATGTTGCTCTATGTCCGGGTGCTGGGGGATAACAGCTGGGAGGGCCATGCCCTGAATGATGTGGTTATGACCAAGGGCCGCCTGCAGCAGGCAGTGGATTTCAGCATCTATTGTGACGATATCCTGGTGGAGCATTATCGGGGCGATGGTGTCATTGTGGCAACGCCCACCGGCTCCACCGCTTATTCTCTGGCGGCAGGCGGACCGATCCTTGATTCTCAGACCAAGGGCATCGTTGTCACGCCTATCTGCCCCCACAGCCTTGCCAGCCCGGCCATGGTTTTTGCGCAGGAGCGCAAGATCAACCTCTGTGTGGGCCAGGTGGCAGATGAAGAAGTTTTTATCAGCTGTGATGGGGATGCGGGCTATTCCGTAAAAGCCGGAGCCACCGCGGAGGTGCGGCTGTCTGACCAGGTCGTGCAGCTCATCACCTTCAGCAAGGCCGACCAGTTCCAGGCCATTGACCAGAAACTGCGCGGCAGACGATGATACAAACACAACGAAGGGAGAAGATCACATGGGACGCACCAGCCGAGGGGATAACAAGAGCAAGCAGAAGCGGCAGCAGGCCATCCTGCGTCTGATTCAGGAGAATCCCATCAGCCGGCAGGAGACTCTGTTGGAGTACCTGAGCAAGGAGGGTTTTGATGCCACACAGGCAACCATCTCCCGCGATATCCGGGAGATGAACCTTGTCAAAGCTGCCACCACCACCGGCTACCGCTACGTTTCCGGCCACAGCGAGGTACTGAACCCCAAGATGCAGGCCCGGTTTGAGACCATCTTCCATGAATCGGTTTTGGGAGTAGACTTTGCGGGCCATGTAGTGCTGGTCAAGTGCTACTCTGGCATGGCCAATGCGGCCTGCGAGGTATTTGACGCACTCAAGTGGAAAAATGTGGTCGGCACCCTTTCCGGTGATGATACCTTTCTGATCGTGGCCCGCTCAGAGCGGGATGCAAAGACCATTTGCACCGAGCTTGGGCATTACATCGGGCAGAAATAAAGGCGGGAGAGAACGAACATGTTGAGCAGTCTGCAAATTGAAAATGTTGCAGTCATCCAGAAGGCCAACGTGCATTTTGAGAAGGGCCTGAATGTCCTTACCGGCGAGACCGGTGCGGGCAAATCTATCCTGATCGACTCCATCAATGCCATTCTGGGCAACCGCACCTCCAAGGATCTGGTGCGCACGGGGGCTGCAAAAGCAGTCATCCGGGCGGCATTTGATGATGTTCCGCCTGCAGTGCTGGACAGCCTGGAAAAGGCGGGATATGAGCGCTCAGAAGCGCTGACCCTGAGCCGTGAGATCACTGCCGAGGGCAAGAGCACCTGCCGCATCAACGGAATGCCTGCCACAGCAGCCATTCTGCGGGAACTGTGCGGTGGGCTCATCAACATCAACGGCCAGCACGATTCCGTAGGCCTGTTGAACCCGGCCCGCCATGAGGGTATCCTGGATGCCTACGCCCAGAACGGGGTGGTGTATCAGGAGTATTATGCTGTTTACCGGGAGCTTATCAAGGTCAAAAAGGAGCTGGATGCCATCATCACCGATGAGGGTGAAAAACAGCGAAAGATCGATCTGCTGAGTTATCAGGTACAGGAGATCGAGGATGCCAGCCTGACCGCAGGCGAAGAGGAGACGCTGGCGGCCCGCCGTAAGGTGCTGGCGAATGCCTCCACTATCCGGGAGCGCATCTCCCAGAGCTATGCGCTGCTTTCGGGCGGAGATGATGCCCCGGGTGCCGTTGATCTGCTGGGGGAAGCTTCCAATGCGATCGATGGTGCCGCCCAACTGGACAGCGGCCTTTCTGCTGCTGCAGGACAGCTGCTGGATCTTTATTACACCGCAAAAGACCTTTCTGCTGACCTGATTGGGCGGCTGGAGGGCTACGAGACGAATGATGCAGAGCTGGATGAGATCGAACAGCGGATGGATCTGATCTACAAGCTCAAGCGGAAATACGGTGATACTGTGGAAGATATCATCGCATTTGGACAGCAGGCAAGGGAAGAGCTGGACCGCATCCAGTTCTCACAGGAGCGGACAGAGCACCTGCAGGCTGAAAAGCATCGGCTCTATGTACTGGCCCGGGATAAGGCCGAGGTGCTGACCCAGACCCGCCTGAAGGCCTTTGAGGAATTGAACAGGCGCATCTCCGGCACACTGGATTTTTTGAACATGCCTGGTGTCCGCATGACCCTGCGCCATACCCGCGGCCCGCTGGCCAGCCATGGCCAGGACAGCGTGGAGTTTTATATTTCCACAAACCCCGGTGAGGATCCCAAGTCGCTGGCAAAAATCGCTTCCGGCGGTGTACTGAGCCGTATCACGCTGGCAATCAAAAATGCCATGGCCGATAAGGACGCAGTGCCTACGGTCATCTACGATGAGATCGACAGCGGCGTGTCCGGCAAGGCGGCCAGCCGCATCGGTGAGGTGCTCAAACAGAGCGCAAAAGATCACCAGATCCTCTGCATCACCCACACAGCGCAGATTGCTGCACTGGCCGACTGCCATCTGCTTATCCAGAAGAATATCACGAATGAACGCACCTATACCGAGATCCACCCGCTGGATACCGAAGGTAGAGTGGACGCGCTGGCGCATATCATTTCCGGTGACCATGTCACGGAGCTTTCCCGTGCCAATGCTCGAGAGATGCTGGGGCTGGCCGAGCATGAAACCGGTGATTGACAACCCCGCTGAATTGTGCTAAACTGTTTCTTGTTGAAAGACGTTGAAGGGAACAAGTACCTTGTCAGTGTCTGCCCAGAGAGACCCCGGTTGGTGCAAGGGGTGTGCAGAACAGCAGGGAAAATACCTCCCGGAGTTGCAGGCTGAATGCTTTGGCTAGTAGGCTGTGCCGCGTGCGAGCGTTACAAACGCAGGAGTGTATCCCATCTCTGTGGGGCGCACTCGTGAGGCCGTTCCTGTGAGGGGGCGGCAAACAGAGGTGGTACCGCGATTTTCTCGCCCTCTGCCAAATTCATTTTTGGCAGGGGGCGTTCTCTTTTGTCCTCTGCCCGACAAAACAGGAGGATTATCCCATGACTCTTTACGAAGAACTGCAGGCTCGCGGTCTGGTGGCCCAGATCACCGACAATGAGATCATTGACCTCATCAACAACGGCAAGGCCACTTTCTACATTGGCTTTGACTGCACTGCGGACAGCCTGACTGCGGGCCACTTTATGGCCCTGACCCTGATGAAGCGCCTGCAGATGGCCGGCAACAAGCCCATCGCCCTGATCGGCGGCGGCACCACCATGATCGGTGACCCCTCTGGCCGTACCGACATGCGCAAGATGCTGACCAAAGAGGATATTGCTCACAATGCAGCCTGCTTCAAGAAGCAGATGGAGAAGTTCATCGATTTCTCTGAGGGCAAGGCTCTGATGCTGAACAATGCCGACTGGCTGCTGAACCTGAATTATGTTGAGCTGCTGCGTGATGTGGGTGCCTGCTTCTCCGTTAACAACATGCTCCGCGCCAAGTGCTATGAGCAGCGCATGGAGAAGGGCCTGTCCTTCCTCGAGTTCAACTACATGATCATGCAGAGCTACGACTTCTACTACATGTTCCAGCACTACGGCTGCAACATGCAGTTTGGCGGCGATGACCAGTGGAGCAACATGCTGGGCGGCACTGAGCTGATCCGCCGCAAGCTGGGCAAGGATGCCTACGCGATGACCATTACTCTGCTGACTGATTCTCAGGGTAAGAAGATGGGCAAGACTGCAGGCAATGCGGTCTGGCTCGACCCCAACAAGACCAGTCCCTTTGAGTTCTACCAGTACTGGCGCAATGTCGGCGATGCTGACGTGATGAAGTGCATCCGGATGCTGACCTTCCTCCCGCTGGAGCAGATCGATGAGATGAGCACCTGGAAGGACCAGCGCCTGAACGAGGCCAAGGAGATCCTGGCTTACGAGCTGACCAAGATGGTCCACGGCGAGGAAGAGGCTGAGAAAGCCCAGAACGCTGCCCGTGCCCTGTTCAGCGGTGCTGCCGACACTGAGCACATGCCCTCCACTCAGCTGACCGAAGCGGATCTGACCGATGGCTCCATCGGCATCCTGACCCTCATGGTCAAGGCCGGTCTGGCCGCTTCCAACGGCGAGGCCCGCCGCCTGGTCGTGCAGGGCGGTGTCCTGGTGGATGGTGAAAAGGTAGCTGCTCCCACTGTCAGCTTTACCGCTGATCAGCTGAAGAACGGTATCGTCATCA
>ERZ773168.3955-NODE-3955-length-10076-cov-4.660313_pt1 | contig 10076 bp, 2 predicted proteins | sample MGYA00511261_ERZ773168 | MGnify/ENA primary metagenome ERZ773168 (study PRJEB29015, sample SAMEA2737855) | human gut metagenome | biome: human gut; feature: human-associated habitat; material: faeces | place: China | collected 2012 ... | reverse complement strand
CCTTTTCTTACTAACTGGTTAAATGTTGGCATTATTTTCACCTCCTGTTTTATTTGTATGAGATCATAAATTGATCTCGGCGTACGTATGCACGCTAAATCATTATATTAACCCTATCTTTTTTTGTCAAGTTCTTTTCCAAAATTTCCTTGAATTTCGCGGAATACGCGGGTAAAAAAGTTTTGCATGCAAAAAGAAAAGATGGAAAACTCCCAACGGATATCTTCCATCTATTCTTCCACATTTTTACATGTTTATTCCAAACGGTCAGCCATTTGCCCGTTTTCTCTGCTTCTCCTGTCTCTCACTGGTCAGAATCATATAGATTCCCAGCAGCATCACACCGATGCACAGAACATATTTCGGATTTAACGACTGTCCGGTCTTCGGCGTCTCATCCTTTACCTGCGAGTCATCTCCCGCCTGCGCATTATCTGCCGGCTGCTCCGTCTCTGCCGCTTCCGTCGTCTCTGCCGGCTGGCTTTCCGCCTGGCTTCCGCCTGCCGGTGTAATCACAAACCCGGAGGTTGCCTGCGCCGTTGAATCCGAGTGACGCTCATCCACTACGATGACATAATCACACGCATGCACAAAGGAAAATGACACATTGCCGTCTGCATCTGTATCGGACTGTCCCATATACTCCAGGATCTGATTATCTACATTATAATAGAACAAAGTGCCCAGCTTATTGGCGTTCGCCGCACCGACATTTACGGTCAGCTGCGCCGTCAGGCCAAACAGGTTGTCGTGCGCCAGATGCATCTGCGTTGACCAGCCGCTTCCGGTTACTGTGCTCTGCAGGTTCGCCGGCACATTGCTTGTTCCCAGTTCCACACCAAAATCCGTATCTGCTACAGCGCCTGTGTCAATGCTGCTTCCGTCAATCGTCCATGAGATTCCATTTCCCATATCCAGAACCAGCGTCAGCTGCTTATCTGCCGCCAGTGTCAGAATATCCTTCGGCACAACCGTGGTGCCGTTCATGGTAATATAGATCGTTGAACCTGGATCCGCCACCGTCATCTGCGTGTAAATCGCATCCCAGCCCTTCAGTTCCTCATTTCCGGTGATATATGCGGTTCCCTGCTCTGCAAATCTGGTCGTCGCAGGCACTTCCGCCGCTGTCGGCTGCACATCTCCCTGTGTCTCCGCCGTCGTCGCTGCCGCCGATCCGGTACCGCTGCTCCGTGCGCCTGCCGCTCCGGCACTGCCCTTTACCGCACCGCTGCCTCTTCCACTGCCGTTGCCGCTTCTGCTGCCTCTTCCAGATGATGTGCCGTTACTCTTTCCGCTGCTGCCGCTTCCGCTGCCCGTACTGCTGCTGTTATTACCACTGCTCGTGTTGCTGCTGTTATTGCTGCTATTGTTATTACTGCTGTTATCACTGCTGCTGTTATTGTTATTGCTGTTGTCGCCGCTGTTATTGTTGTTACCGCTGTTATTATTGTCGTTGTTATTGTTGTTATTGTCATCTGCCGGTTTTTCCGTGTCCTCGGTCGGCTTCTCCGTATCCTCCGTCGGCTTTTCTGTATCCTCGGTCGGTTTCTCCGTGTCTTCCGTCGGCTTTTCCGTGTCCTCGGTCGGTTTCTCCGTATCCTCGGTGTCGTCCGGCTTATAATCCGTCACCACAATCGCACCGTACGTCTCCACCAGCTTCGGTGCAGCCGGAGCGCTTCCCGGCACTTCAATCGAGTGGATCTTGAAAGAAGTATTCTGCTCGCCAAACGTTTCTAAGGCTTTGCCAAGGCAGAGCGTCTGAATCTCACTGCCGTCAAACGCGCCGTCTTCCACGGTTGTCACGCTCTCCGGAAGTGTCACTTTTCCAAGCTTGCAGCCGTAAAATGCATTTTCACCGATCATCTTGGTGCCGTCATATACCTCGATGGTTCTCGCCCCCTGCGGGCAACGGTATAATGTAATCCCGTTCGCCGTGTAGAGCGCATTGTCGTATGACATAAAGTACGTATTTCCCTCTTCCACATCAATGGACTGCATATTGACACATCCGTCAAATGCGTCCGACGCAATGGTTTTGGTTGCCTCGGGGATCACGATGCTCTCGAGGGACTCACAATTTTTAAATGCTTCTTTTCCGATCGATGGAAGTCCCTTGGAAATACTTAAGTCCGTCAGTCCCGCACACTCTGCAAATGTGCCGTCGCCGATCCCTTCCTTGCTCTCCCATGTTGCACTTTCCAGACTGGTACAGCCGTAGAACACATTGTCTCCGATCTTTGTCACGCTGTCCGGAACCGTAACCTCGGTCAGATATTCACATCCTGCAAATGCGTTATCTCCGATGGTTGTCACACTGTCTGGAATCTCCACCGATGTGATCGTCGTATTGAGGAATACATCATCATCAATTTTTGTAATATTTTCCGGAATGACAACCGCGTTCTCCGCTCCGACATACCCCTGCAGGGTTGTCCCTTTTATGACAAATCCGTCCTCCTGACCGGACGCTGCACTGAGCTCTCCTGGATAGATCATCACCACAAGCATGGCAACGACCAGCACATAGCCTATTTTTCGTTTTATCCGGTATTTCATTCGCACTCTCTCCCATCATCCTTTATTTCGACGCAGCCCCCGCCCGTGAACCTCACGCGCGATCCCACGCTTTTACTCTGCTTCCCTGCATTTCTTTGCTACCAGAAACAGTCTTCCGTCTTCTGTAAAATTGTTACAGGTCGACAGAGTCAATAGTTCGTCCCCGTAGACCGGCAGATCTGTTCCGGTAAACACCGAGAGTTGTATGATATGATCGAGGTAGTCGTTAAACGTCTCCTCGGAATCCGCCTGTATAAAATCATAATAACGAAATTCCTGTGAATTCCGGTACTGCACCTTTGCCAGACAGACGGCAAACACTTCATAGGTGCCTTTCTCATAAATTGTATCAAATCTGATCTGCGCGTGCTCCCTCCAGTAATCTTCATCCAGATACTTCTTGAGACTTCCGAACATCGCACCGCTTTTCATGTTGTGTCCATAGATAATAATATTGGTGCTGCGCTGCACCAGATCCGTTCTCGGATCCATAAACAAGGTTCCGTTGATATCGTCCTCCCCGTTTACATTGCGCTTCAGATAATAATCCCCGTCATTCGGGGTAAGCATGACCGGATAGTCAATCTTCGTCCCGTCAATGGTGATCCATCCGGCAAAATCACTGTGCTGCGCCACGATGGCTTCATATTCCGGCAGAACCGGAGGAGGCGGTTCGTTCTCCCGCTCCGTCTGGTCTAAGTCCGCCGCAAGTTCCGGTGCGTCCTCTGAAAAAAAGGTGTCATTGTCCACCATCTCTGCGGCTTCTGTCGGATTTTCTTTTAACATCTTCAAATACTCATTCGCCTGACTGCCGCGGTGATTCGTGTAATCTGACCAGAAATACCAGCCAAAACATAGAAATGCGGCCGTCACACACACCGCACCGAGAATCTTTCTGCTGCGGTCCTGCGCCCCCTGCCGGGGTTCCTCCCCCGCCTGTTGTTCCGGTGCCTGTGCCTGCGTTATATTTTTTGCCGCGGATTTTGCCACGGCATCTGCAATATCAAGGAAAAATTTCTTGCCGACTTTGCTGCCGAACTTGATCTTCCCTGTTCGGATCAGCCAATAGAGGCGTAGAGCGGTTTCCGGTTCATTGAGATCGACGGTGCTCTGAATCTTTTCGATTTTCTTCGCATCTTCGAGACCTCTGGCATATTCCTCTTCTGTGTCAAATGTAAAATTCCCTATCTTATATGCCGCCATGATCGGAACCGCTCTCCCTCCTCTCTGTCTTTATTTTGTGGTTGTTCCGGTAACTGCTCCGGTAAACTCACCGTAGTAAGTCTCGCCGTCCGCCACCAGGTAGCTTCTTACTTTATAAGAGTATGTTGTCTCTGCCGCAAGCTTTTTATCGGTATAGAAAGCGTCTCTGGTACGCGTTACCTGCTGCCACTTTCCATCTGCGCCGGCACGGTATACTTCGTATCCCGTCACGGCACCGTCGCCCGTCCAGCTGATGGACAGACTGTCTGCGGATGCGCCTGTCACAACCGCCGCGCCCGCATCGCACGGTCTGATGTCAAACGTCAGGTTCTTCGTTGCCGTGTAATTGCCTTTTCCTGCAACTGCCGCCACACCGGTACCTGCCTTGCGGTTGTTGGAATACATCAGTGTGTAGTCGCTTAAAAGTTCCAGGGCTTTGCCGTCATCTTCCACCGTCACGGTCGGCTTGATGTCAGATCCGGTATATACCTGTGTCTGAATCGAACCAATGTCGCACAGATGTATGCTCTTGCGCAGAATCTGGAAACTCAGTTCCTTAGTACCTGCATAATGGGTTCCGCTTGCTGTGATTACCAGCTTCGCTACACCCGCGTTGATGTTGTCTTCATAGGATACCGTGTAATCCTTATCTTTTTCCAGCTGCACACCGTCTGCCCATACTTCCGGCTCCGGTGTGATTGCTTTTCCGGTATATGTGTAAGTAGAAGAAATACCCTTCACTTCCAGTCCGTCGATCGGCGTCTGGTCTACAGTAAACTGCTTTGTAACGGTTCCTGTATAGTTGCCGGTTCCGGCAGCCTCCATTTCGTAGATTCCTGCCACTCCTGCCGGTCTGCATGTCACGGTATAATCGGTGTCTCTTACGAGTGCGATCTCACCCCACTGGAATGTTACATTCTGTGTAATCTGCTCTGAGTAGGATACCGTGTCCTCAAATCCGCTCATCACCACATCTTCATCGGTGATGTCCTTCGGTGTAATCTCGATGGTGCATTTCCTGGTTCCGCCGTAGCTTCCCTGACCGATCAGAAGAAGGGTCTGCGTTCCGGCGCTCATGCCATCACTGTTGTCGTCAAATGCAAAGCTGTAGGAGTCTGTTGTCAGAACCGTCTCGCCGATGCGTACCTCTGTAATGCCCAGATCATCCGGCGTATAAGCGCTTCCCGTGAACGGGTAGCTGTCACGCAGTCCTACAATCTCCGCCGGGCTGATGTCGCTCGCAATATGAAATGTAGTCTGGCGGTAATTCGTAAATCCGCCGGTTCCGTTGATCCGCATCAGCACAGTGCCGATCTCTGTGTTGTCCGTGTCAAAGCTCAGTGTATAGTCCTCACCCTGCTTTAAGGTGTAATCGCCGCAGGTCACTTTGACTTCCGGAATCACCGGCTGACCTGTGTATGCCTGATTCGGAATCGGATCCACCGTAACATCCGCCGCTGCAATATCGTGGCTTACGATGGTAAACGGTGCCGTTACGCTTCCCGCATAACTTCCTTTTCCTGTCACGGTCACAGTTGCGGTACCGCACGCCTTGTTGTTCTGATAAGATACCTCATAATCCGTACCCGCTGTGAGTACATTGCCGTCCAGTGTTACCTGCACTTCCGGTTCCACCCCGTTGCCGCTTCCCATATACGGATAGGAAGTTCCGTTCGGGAACGTGACAATCGCTCCGTCAAAGCTCTTCTCCGTAATCGTGTATTCCACGGTGCGGGATCCCGTATAATTTCCGATACCGGAAATCACCGCTGTCGCTGTTCCTGCATTGATATTGTTGCTGTATACAACGGTAAAATCGCTTCCCTCTGTCAGCTGACGTACCTCAACCTCTGTTCCGTACTGATATGTCACAAGAACAGTCGGCTTCTTTTCCGTTCCGTCATAAGAAAAGCTGTCCGGAATCACTTCTACCGCAATCAAGTCGGTGCCGGATGACGGTTTTGCCAATGATTTCGCCACGATCTGGAAGGATACCTCACGGCTTCCGATTACGTTGCTTCCATCACCGGTAATCACAACTGTACCGGTTCCTACATTCGTATTATCCGCATCTGCCTTCTTTGCAATGGTATAGCTTCTTGCCGGCAGAATGTAATCCGTTGATCCGATGGTTGCCTTCAATGAGAACTCCGGCACAATCTCCTTACCGGTGTACTCTCTGCTTCCGATCGCGTTCTGCGTTCCGTCAAGCACCTTCAGGTCGTCCATCTGAAGCGGGTTAATATCAAAGGTTACCAGCTTGATCAGACCAGCATACTCGTTCTTACCCTTTACCATAATGCTTCCGCCGTCTGTTCCCGCCTTGATATTCTCTCCGTAGGTCACATCATAATCGGACGTGGACAGTGTCTTGTTCCCTATCTTAACGGTAACCTGCGGGCGGATCTGTGTTCCGCGGTACAGGTAGCTGCTCTCTACACCGCTTACCTCCAGAATTCCCGCATTTGCAACAATGCTGAAATTCTCTGTGAGTGTTCCGGTAAATCCGTTTTTCTCATTTCCGATTACCGTCACGCTCGCAGTCTTATCACCGATCTTCACGTTGTTTTCGTATGTATGAATCACAAAGTGCTTTCCGGATGTCAGCTCTGTTCCGTAGTAGCTGATGCTCGGGATTGCCTCCACCGGATCTCCGGTATACTGCTGATCTCCGATTGCCACCTGGATGCCTGCCTCCGAAAGATCCGCTTTGATCGGAACCGTCTTCTCCACGCTTCCCGCAAAGCCTCCCATACCCTTGATGGTAACTACTGCGTTGCCGACCCAGCTGTTGTCTGCATAGACCAGCGTATAGTCGGTATCTTTCTGAAGTGTTGTTCCGTTCAGCACAACACTGATCTGATCGTCAAACGTGATGTTCTTATCGCCGATTGCAATGTCCGTCTCTCCGGCATTCACATAATCTTTGAACCACAGTTCATCCGGAACGGTAATCTCGGCGTCCGCAATGTTTGCGCAGATCTTAAAGGTCTTCTTCACGCTTCCTGTGTAATTGCCGATTCCCTTGAGAATGACAACCGCGTCGGAGCCAATGCTGTCGTTCTTCTCATAAGTACAGATATAATCCGTACCCATGACAAGTTCTGTTCCGTTATAGTACAGCTTCGGCTGCGGTGTTGCCGTTCCGTCCACCAGCGGCTGCGGTTCGATCGCTCCGATCTTAAAGCCGTTTGCCGGTGTATATCCGCCATTGCCAATACTTGCAAGTGTGATCGTAAAGGTTGTGCTTCTCGATCCTGTAAAGTCCGTACCGTCCTTTGCCGTTGCCGTCAGCGTCACGGTTCCGCGGCTGGTATGATCCGCCCCGTAGGATACCGTGTAATCCGTCGTGCTGATCTTCTGTCCGTCATAAGTAAGCGCCACTTCAGGCTCTACCGGGCTTCCGGTATACTGCGTCTGATAACTTCCATCGGTCACTCCGCCGACAGAGAGCTCTACGCTGCTGTCCGTAAGATCTCTCGGTGCAATCGCAAAAGTCTTCTGCCATACACCGACGTATCCTCCCAGACCTTCCACGCTTACCGTTGCGGTTCCCGCGTGGATATTATCCGTATATGTCACGGAATAGTTAGAATCTTTTACTAGCTTTTTGTTGCCCTCGATCCGTGTTACCGTCACCTCCGGCTCAAATGCACTTCCGTCATAAACATACTGTGTGCCGTCGGTGAGTGCCGGGCAGCTGATCGTAAATTTGCTCTCGTTTGTGATGAGCTGGCCAATTCTGAATTCTACCGTCTTGCTTCCGGTAAAGTTGCCGGTTCCGGTCACTGTCACCGTTGCGGTTCCGGTTCCTTTGTTGTTCGCGTAAGCCACTGTGTAATCGTTGACCGGTCTTAACGCATAGGTTCCGTCTCCAAATTCGTAGCTTACCGACGGTGCCGGTGTGACAGCCATTCCGTTGTACTCCTGCGCGTCGATCGGTGCGATCTTTACCTCCGGCTCTGCCAGATTCTTTGGCGCAATCGTATAATCTTTCGTAAAGGTTCCCTGATAATTTCCTTTTCCGGTAATCGTCATCGTTGCGGTCCCGGCATCCACATTATTCTCGTAGGAAATCTTGTAATCATCCTCGCCGAGCTTTTTCTTCAGATCTGTGCACTGTACCGTAGGTACCGGTGTAATCTCTTCCGAAGTGTATGTATAGCTGGACTTTAATCCGCCAAGCGTGCAGTTGTTGTCCAGGCTTCTCGGCAGAATCGCAAATGTCAATGTTCTGTCATCTGTTCCGTAGTAATCTCCCTTACCGGAAACGGTGATGGATGCCTCGCCGGCATTCAGGTTGTCCGCGTAGGAAGACTCGTCATACGCGATCACTTTCTCGATCTCATCGGCTGTCGTAAGCTTTGTTCCATCGCTCAATGTCAGTTCGGTGATCTTCGGGTACAGGCGCTCGCCGGTGTAGGTCGTCTCGTTCTCATCCACCTTCCAGCTGATAATCTCATCCAGAGATTTTCCGCTGATGGTGAATACAATAATCTTCGTTCCTGTGTAGTTGCCGTTACCCTGTATGGTCACATTTGCCATCGGTCCCGGTTTCTCGTTGTTCGCATAGCTGCCAGCCACGATCGAATAGTCGGTCGGCGCAGTCAATGTCTTCTTATTATAAGTAAGCTTTATCTCACTTTCTGTAAGGGTCACTGCATTTCCGTCGTACGCTTTCTTGATCGCCTCGTAGGAAACACCGGTTGCAATGTCCTTCGGACGAATCGTAAAGGTTGCACTCAGTTTTGTGGCGCCGTCGCTGTACACATAGCATCCGTTTGCCGTCGGCTGATCCTCCAGCGGGATCTGCTCTACTGTAACCGTCGCCTCCCCGGCATTGATCGCCTGATCCGCGTTGGTTCCGTCACTGTAGTTGACCGTATAATCTGTCCCCTGCTCAAGGACGCTCTTCCAGAGTCCGAATCCGCCGTCCGATACCGAAATCTCATCCGCAGCAAGCGTAATCGGATCTCCTGTGTATACCGGGTTTTCTGCCGGATTTACCGATACATCATAATCCTCATCAAGCTTTGATGCGAGCAGATACTTGATCTCCTGCTTGCCGTAGAATTTGCCTTTTCCGGTAATCGTTACCGAAGCAGTGCTTCCTTCTTTGGAAATATCCTTGATGCCGTCATACTTTAATTCGTAATCAGTTCCTTTTACCAGCGTGTTACCCTGGTTATCCGTGAGTGAAATCTCAAGCTGGTTATCGTTTTTATTGCTGGAATACCACAGCATTGCCCAGTATGGTCCGTCATATCCTGTCACCATCCTGTCCGCGCTGTTGGTTACCTTAAGGTTCTTGTCGTTGATCAGTGTCTGGATATCTACCGCTGTAACCTCAAATGTCCTGGTAACAACGCCTGTATAGTTGCCGCTTCCGGTAATCGTCATCGTGTAGGTACCGATGTCTTTTACCGTTGTCGGTGAGCATGCCACCGTATAATCTGTTCCCTTTTTCAGTGTATGATCTGTCTTTGATGCGGAATGATATACAACACTCTCTGTCGGAAGCGCAATCTCTGCTCCCGTATAATCAAACAGCTCTCTGTCAATGCTGGCTGTAATCTTCGTGCTTGTAAGATTGCACTGGGCAATCGTATATGTCAGACGCTTCGTTGTACCGGCCTTAAAATTGCTGTTGGAGTTGCTCGGCGCGATCTCAACGCTCGCCGTACCTGCAAATATCTTGGTATCTGCAGAGTAGGTCAGCTTGTAATCCGACTCCGGAAGCGTTACCATGTCCGCGCCCTGCGCAAACTTTACAACCACCTTCGGCTTCACGTCCGCGCCGTCCGGAGAATATTCCATCTTATAGTTTGCAGTGCTTACCTCGGAACCGTCCGTATCCACATAGTAGCATACCGCCTTTGACATGTCCGCCTGCTCGATTGTGAATTTACCGGTCACAGCGCCGCCGTATGTTCCCATACCCTGCAGCGTAATGGTTGCTGTTCCTGCATTCGTGTTGCTTGCATAAGTAACGGAGTAATCCGTTCCCTCAACCAGTCCCAGGTCGTTATTGCCACTCTTCCACGTAATGTCCGGTTCCGGTGTCTGTGCATTGCCGTTATAAGTGACTGTCGCTGCCGTCACTTTCTGGATCAGATCTGAGAGATCAGCACCTGCCGCCTGATACTCCACGGTGTAGGTTCCCTGATAGTTTCCGATACCGGTGATGACCCGGCGGTAGGTTCCGTTTCCGGCATTGATAATATCTGTTCCGACGGTGTAATCCGTCCCCTTCTCCAGCGTCATGCCGTTGTAGGTTGCAGTGATGACCGGCTCCTTGTCCGCTCCTCCTGCCGCAG
>ERZ773168.3954-NODE-3954-length-10077-cov-3.472860_pt1 | contig 10077 bp, 10 predicted proteins | sample MGYA00511261_ERZ773168 | MGnify/ENA primary metagenome ERZ773168 (study PRJEB29015, sample SAMEA2737855) | human gut metagenome | biome: human gut; feature: human-associated habitat; material: faeces | place: China | collected 2012 ... | reverse complement strand
CTTCCTTTAAGAATTTTTCACAGATCTTCTGTGTCGCTTCTGTTACAACGGCTACATGAAGTTCTTTCTTTTCTTCATAAACCGGAGCTGCTGCTGTTACGGCAGAGGCTGTTTCTGTTTTGTTTTCTTTTACAAATTCTTTCTTAGGCTCTTTTTTGAAGTCCTTTTTCGAATCTTTTTTGTATTCTTTGTGTTCTTTGTACTCTTTACGTTCTTTGTGTCCAACGAATTCCTTGCGGTCTTTTCGGAAATCCTTCTTGAATTCTTTTTTGATCTCTTCCGGTTTGATTTCTTCGGCTTTGATTTCTTCTGTTACAGTTTTTTTGATACGGGCACGGATAACTGCCTGACGGCTTCCGATTCCGAGGAAGCCTGCACTTCCTTTTTCAATCACGTCATATTCCATCTGATCACTTGCTACGCCGAGCTGGATAGAAGCTTCTGTGATGGCATCGTCTAAAGTTTTTGCTGATACTGTAATCTCATTCATTTGACTTGTCCCCCTATTTCTGGCCTTCGTTAAAGCGCTTTACAAGGTTTGCTTTGTCTGCAAGACTTCCTGCCTTTGCATTTTCATTTTTCTTCTTGGCTTCTTCAAGCTTTTCTTCAAGTTCTTTTGTCTGAGCAGCTGTTCTTACCGGCTCATGAATGTTTTTCACGTTCTTATGAGCCATTTTGTTTACATTGCTTGCATCCACTTCGTTTTTGTTCTTGCGTTTTTTAGCAGCATTTTCCATATTCTCTTTGATCAGTTCATCCATCGGAATCTTATTCAGATGTTTGTTGATAAAGAACTGCTGTACCATACGGACAACGGCACTTGCAACCCAGTAGATTCCAAGACCTGTAGGTAATGTGAAACACATAAATACAGATACAAGAGGAAGGGTAACGTTCATTGTCTTCATGGTTGAAGCCATCTGGTCAGCCTGCGGATTGTTCGTAACTGCAGTTGTCTGCTGAGAAAGCTTCACGCTCAGGTACTGGGAAAGTCCTGAAAGGACAGGAATCAGCACTGCCATGATCACAATTCCCCATGCGCCGGCTTTTACACCGTTGCTAATGAGGTTCATAGGAGTTTCCGCAATGTTAAGTCCAAGGAAGTTATTCATGGACTTTAATGTATCGACGGTGCTGTCGATCGTAGGCTGCAGATCCGGAAGCTTCTTGCCGAGAGTTTCCCAGGTTGAAGTCTGGAATTTGTACAGTACGTCGATCAGTACGTTTTTATCAGAGTAATCATATTTGGAGGCGGACATAAGGATCGGTTTTGCTTCGCCGATCTTTTCCATGACCTTCTGCCATCCATCCTGTGCCATGATAGAGGTAAGAAGCGGTGTGTATACCGCTTTAACCTGCCCAACATAAGCAGGGATGTTGCGGATTACATAGTACATTGCCCAGAGAATTGGGAACTGGATAAACATACTTAAGCATCCGCCGGTCGGTGATACTCCGTATTTTTCATAAACCAATTGTGTTTCTTCCTGCATCTTCTGCATGGAAGCCTGATCATTTTTTCCTTTGTACTTCTGCTGAACCTTCTGGAGCTCAGGGTTCATTGCAGCGGACATCTTGGAAAATTTCTGTTGCTTGATGGTGAGCGGCATCAGTAAAGTGTAGATGACAATTGTCAAAAGAATAATACATACACCCAGGTTGTGAATGCCGATTAAATCCATTACCCGGTAAATACCATCCATGATCTTACCGAGCAGCCAGGCAGCCTGTCCGATGATCGGTGTGCTGACCTGTGTCATTAAAATTCCTGTCATAACCTTTCCTCCATAAACATTTCCGTCCCGGTGTTTGGACGGCCTATAGGTTTAAGGCACCGGATCATATCCACCTTTGGCGAATGGATTGCATCTGAGGATTCTCCATACGGTCAGAAGGCCTCCTTTAAACGCACCGTATTTTTCAATGGCCTCCAAAGCATATTCTGAGCAGGTTGGAATGTAAATACAGTGGGTATATACCTTCATAGGTGATAAATATTTTCTGTAAAAACGAATCAAATATAATAATATCTTTTTCATAATTTCAGTGCCTCGTAGTGTATATCCGTCTTCTCGATATACTGAACTGGCTAATTGCAGTCCGAATAAATGTGATGAAGTTTGCCCAGATGGATGAGAGCGCTTTCAATCTCATGGTATGACCGGTCTTTGGCGGTCGTCCTTGCGATGATCACGATATCATATCCACATTGGAACTGTTCTTCGTGTAACCTGTAACTCTCACGGATCAGCCTTGTTAAATGATGTCTTATGATGCTGTTCCCAACTTTTTTGCTGACGGAAATTCCGACGCGGTTGCGTCCGAGATCATTCGCCAGGAGATACATTACAAGGTACTTGTTGCCATAAGGTTTTCCCTTTCTGTATACAGACTGGAAATCCCTGTTTTTCTTCAATGATTCGGAAAATTTCATACTTTATTCTCCCGATTTACATAAATTTGCATAGAAGAAAAGGCCACATATATGTGACCTATGCTGATAATACTTTTCTTCCTTTTGCTCTTCTTGCTGCAAGAACTTTTCTTCCACCTGCTGTGGCCATTCTTGCTCTGAATCCATGAACTTTCGCTCTGGAACGTTTCTTTGGCTGGAATGTCATCTTCATTGATATCCACCTCCTATCGATTCCTTCTTATATGAATAGAAGCTTATTTACGTTTTTAAGACATCGTACTTCATTATAATCAAAAAAGCTGTCTCCGTCAAGCAGTTTTAATAAAGTTTCGACCCTTATTTTAAGGAAATTATGAATAAGTTTATGGTTTTTGATTGATTCTGAAATCGTTTTAAGGTAGAATATAAGAGTATGATTATGCTTATTTTGAAGATGAATGGGGCAGGAATATGGACGTCATAAAAGAAAAATGGGAAGAGATCATTCAAAAGCTAAAAGTAGAATATTTTCTATCGAACATTTCTTTTGAAACGTGGATACGCCCGCTGGAGGTATATGAGATTAGAGGCAACACTCTGTATCTTACCGTTAATTTTAAGGCGAGCATCGAACACATTCAGAATAAATATCTTCTTCCGCTTAAAGTATGCATCGCGGAAGTTACCGGGACAGAGTATCAGATTAAGTTTATTCCCAGAGATCTGCCGCGCGAGCAGCAGCGCAGATATCTGGAGAAGACTGCGCCCGTAAAAGAGAAGACACATAAGCATAAAGAGGTAAGCCCGATAGCTGAAAAAGCGAATCTGAATCCGAAGTATACGTTTGATACCTTTGTGGTAGGAGGGAATAATAATTTTGCACATGCCGCATCACTGGCAGTTGCCGAATCTCCCGGTGAGGTTTACAATCCTCTGTTTTTATATGGTGGGGTAGGACTTGGCAAGACCCATCTGATGCATTCGATCGCACACTACATACTGGACCGGGAACCATCGAAGAAAGTCCTGTATGTGACAAGTGAGACATTTACCAATGACCTGATCACGGCGATCCGCAACGGAAAGACCGGCAACGATCTGGCGATGAATGCATTCCGCGATAAGTACCGCAATAATGACGTACTTCTGATCGATGACGTACAGTTCATTATCGGCAAAGAAAGTACACAGGAAGAATTTTTCCATACGTTCAATCATCTGCACAATGCCGGAAAGCAGATCGTCATTTCCAGCGACAAACCGCCAAAGGATATGACGACACTGGAGGCGCGTCTGCGGACAAGATTTGAATGGGGACTGATCGCAGATATTTCGGTGCCGGATTACGAGACACGTATGGCGATTCTTTATAAGAAAATAGAACTGGACCAACTGGAAAGATATCAGATTCCAGATGAGGTGATCCAGTATATTGCGATGAACATCAAGACCAATATCCGGGAACTGGAAGGCTCACTTAACAAGCTGATCGCATTATACCGGATCGGTGGAAGAAAGAATTTTGATGTTTCTCTGGCGGCAGAGGCACTGAAGGATATGATCGCACCGGACGATAGCCACAAGGTGACGCCGGAGCTGGTTCTGGATGTTGTCTCCGATCATTTTAATGTTTCCGTCTCTGAACTTAAGGGGAGTCGGAGAAATGCAAGAACGGCCGGAGCCAGACAGATCGTGATGTACCTGTGCAGGCAGATGACGGATGCGTCTCTTCAAAGTATCGGTGATCTGCTCGGAGGGCGTGATCATTCCACTGTGAACCACGGTGTGGACAAGATTGCCCGGGATGTGGAAAAAGATGAGACTTTGAGAAATACGATCGAGATCATTCAGAAGAAAATCAGCCCGCTGTAGAAAAGTTTTCCATGATCTGCCAGGGAAGAAAAAGAACTGTCCACGGACTTGTCAAAGCTTTAAATCCTTTCGGATCAAGGCCTTAAAGGACTTGTCCACAATTCAACAGACACTACTAAGATAACTACGGATTTGTTTTATATAAATATATATTTTGCGCGTCGAAAGGAGTTTTACACATTATGAAAATCAGATGTCTTAAATCAGATCTTGTGAAAGGGGTCAGCATTGTATCAAAGGCTGTTCCGACAAAGACAACCATGCCGATCCTGGAATGCATTCTGATAGATGCAACTACAGATATTATCAAACTTACAGCGAACGATATGGAGCTTGGGATCGAGACTGTGATCAGAGGGCAGATCGATGAGAAGGGAATGATCGCACTGGATGCGAGGATTTTCTCAGATATCGTAAGAAAGCTTCCTGATAATGAAATCGTGATTGAAAGTGGAGTGAACTTTCAGACGCTCATTACCTGTGAAAAAGCAAAATTCAATATTTCCGGTAAATCCGGTGAAGATTTTTCTTATCTGCCGTATATTGAGAGAGAAAATCCGGTTTCCATTTCCCAGTTCACACTGAAAGAAGTGATCCGCCAGACCATTTTCTCAATTGCAGACAACGACAGCAACAAACTGATGACAGGAGAACTCTTCGATATGAACGGGGATATTCTGAAAGTGGTATCCCTTGACGGACACCGTATTTCCATCCGCAAGATCGAGCTGAAGGAATCTTATGAACCGAAGAAGATCGTGGTTCCGGGAAAGACCCTGATCGAAGTCAGCAAGATCCTTTCAGGTGAAGCAGACAGCGAAGTGAGACTGTATTTCACAGCCAACCACATTGTATTTGAATTTGATGATACCGTTGTGGTATCCAGACTGATTGAAGGAGAATATTTCCGTATCGAGCAGATGCTGTCCAATGATTATGAGACAAAGGTAAGAATCAATAAAAGAGAACTCCTGAACTGTATTGACCGTGCAACTCTTCTTGTAAAAGAAGGTGATAAGAAGCCGATCATCATCAACATTCAGGATGAAATGATGGAACTTAAGATCAAGTCCGAGAAGGGTACGATGGATGAAGAGATTATGATCACTAAAGAGGGAAAAGACCTCTTGATCGGCTTCAATCCGAAGTTCCTCATTGACGCACTTCGTGTCATTGATGACGAAGAAGTAGATCTTTACTTTATGAATGCAAAGGCTCCTTGCTTTATCAAGGATGAAGGAGAAAGCTATGTATACCTGATTCTTCCGGTGAACTTCAGTGGAGCAGTATAGGAATTTAGAGAGGACAAAAATTATGGAGACAATCAAACTCAGAGATGAATTTATCAAGCTTGGTCAGGCACTGAAAGCAGCAGGTCTTGTAGGATCCGGTGTGGAAGCCAAGGAAGTCATTACAGAAGGTCTGGTAAAGGTTAATGGAGAAGTAGATACCAGACGTGGTAAAAAATTATATGACGGCGACGTTGTTACATTTAACGGAGAAGAGATCAAGATTGAAAAATAGGCTGGCACAGGTATGATTATCAAATCATTAAAATTAAAAGATTACAGAAATTATGAAATATTGAATATTGAATTTGATCATGCCACGAATATTTTTTACGGTGATAATGCGCAAGGCAAGACGAATATCCTGGAAGGGGTGTATTTGTCGGGAACCACGAAGTCTCACAGGGGGACGAAGGACCGGGATCTGATCCGATTCGGGCAGGATGAGGCTCATATTGAGACTGTCATTGAGAAAAATGGCGTTCCATGGCAGATCGATATGCACCTGAAGAAGAACAGTCCGAAAGGGATTGCGATTAACAAGGTCCCGATCCGGAGGGCGAGTGAGCTTTTCGGTCTGACGAATTTTGTGTTTTTCTCGCCGGAGGATCTGAACATTATTAAAAATGGTCCGGCGGAGAGGAGAAGGTTCATGGACCTGGAGCTTTCACAGCTTGATAAGGTGTATCTTAGTGACCTGGCAAATTATAACCGCACACTCAATCAGCGGAACCGTCTGCTGAAGGATGCCTATTACAGAGATGATATACTGGACACACTGGATGTATGGGATATGCAGCTGGTTCAGTATGGAGAAAAGATTATTCAGAGAAGGCTCCGGTTTATCGAGGAGGTTAATGCGATAATCGGAGACATTCACCATAAACTGACGGGAGGCAGGGAAAGGATCGGCCTTTCGTATGAACCTGGATGCGGAGCACTTTCACTTGAGGCGGCGCTTGAGAAGAACAGGGAGCGCGATATCAGGATGAAGAGTACCTCGGTGGGACCTCACCGGGATGATATCTGTTTTATGGCAGGTGGGATCGACATCCGCAGATTCGGATCGCAGGGGCAGCAGAGGACAGCGGCACTTTCGCTGAAACTGTCTGAGATCGAGCTGGTACGGCAGATCATAAAGGATACGCCGGTGCTGCTGCTTGACGATGTATTGTCTGAACTTGACAAACACAGGCAAAACTATTTACTGGACAGTATTCATGATATACAGACTCTGATCACCTGTACGGGACTTGACGAGTTTGTCAATCATCGATTTTCAATAAATAAAGTATTCCATGTTCAGAACGGACATGTATCAAAAGAGAATTAGGAGGATCAATATGAGTGCAGAATATGGAGCAGACCAAATCCAGATACTGGAGGGGCTGGAAGCAGTAAGAAAGAGACCTGGTATGTATATTGGCAGTACATCTTCAAGAGGACTTCACCATCTTGTCTATGAGATCGTTGACAACTCGGTGGATGAAGCGCTTGCAGGATACTGTGATCATATCCAGGTGTTCATCAATCCGGATAATTCAATTACGGTTATAGATAACGGACGTGGTATTCCGGTGGGGATCAACCACAAAGCGGGACTCCCTGCGGTAGAGGTTGTATTCACCGTGCTTCATGCCGGCGGTAAATTCGGCGGTGGAGGATACAAGGTATCCGGTGGACTTCACGGTGTAGGAGCTTCCGTTGTAAATGCGCTTTCTGACTGGCTTGAGGTTGAGATCTGCCACGAAGGGAAGGTGTACAGACAGAGATATGAAAAAGGACATGTTGTTTACAAGCTGAAGGTTGTAGACGAATGTGATCCGGAGAAGACAGGAACAAAGGTAACCTTCCTTCCGGATGAAACTATTTTCGAAGATACAGTATTTGATTATGATACGTTAAAACAGAGATTCCGTGAGATGGCGTTCCTTACCAAGGGACTTCGCATCAGCCTGACTGATCTTCGGGATGAAGAACCGAAGGAAAGAGTGTTCCACTATGAAGGCGGTATCAAGGAGTTCGTTCAGTACTTAAATCGCAGTAAGACTCCGCTTTACGAGCAGATCATCTACTGTGAAGGAACAAAAGATAATGTAGAAGTTGAAGTTGCAATGCAGCACAATGATTCTTATACAGATAACACCTATGGTTTTGTAAATAATATCACAACACCGGAAGGTGGCACCCATGTGGTCGGATTCAGAAATGCGATCACAAAGACCTTTAACGACTATGCGAGAAAGAACAAATTATTAAAAGACAGTGAGCCGAATCTTTCCGGTGAGGATATCAGGGAAGGTCTTACAGCAATCATCAGTGTTAAAATCGAGGATCCTCAGTTTGAAGGACAGACCAAGCAGAAGCTCGGTAACAGTGAAGCGAGAGGTGCGGTTGACAGTATCGTCAGCAGCCAGCTTCAGATCTTCCTTGAACAGAATCCTGCTATTGGAAAATCAATTGTTGAGAAGTCGGTTATGGCGCAGAGAGCAAGAGAGGCGGCCAGAAAGGCGAGAGATCTTACCAGAAGAAAATCCGCACTGGAAGGCATGTCACTGCCTGGAAAGCTTGCAGACTGTTCAGACAAGGATCCATCCAAGTGTGAGATCTACATCGTAGAGGGAGACTCTGCGGGAGGTTCTGCAAAGACAGCCCGTGACAGAGCAACCCAGGCGATCCTGCCACTTCGTGGAAAGATCCTGAATGTAGAGAAGGCAAGACTGGATAAGATCTACGGTAATGCCGAGATCAAGGCAATGATCACTGCATTCGGTACAGGAATCCATGATGATTTCGATATTTCCAAACTGAGATATCACAAGATCATCATCATGACCGATGCCGATGTCGATGGAGCACATATCAGTACACTGCTTCTGACATTCCTCTATCGTTTTATGCCGGAGCTGATCAAACAGGGCTACGTATATCTGGCTCAGCCGCCGCTTTACAAGCTGGAGAAGAACAAGAAAGTCTGGTATGCATACAGCGATGAAGAACTGGCGAAGATCATCAGCGAAGTCGGACGTGATCAGAACAATAAGATTCAGCGATACAAAGGTCTGGGTGAGATGGACGCAGAGCAGTTATGGGATACCACAATGGATCCGCAGCATCGAATCTTAAGAAGAGTGACAATGGACGATGAGACATCTTCCGAACTGGATCTTACCTTTACAACCCTGATGGGAGATAAAGTAGAACCAAGACGAGAATTTATCGAAGAGAATGCAAAATTTGTTAAGAACTTAGATATATAGGAGAATACCAATGGAAGATAATATTTTTGATAAAGTTCATGAAGTGGATATGAAAAAAACCATGGAAGAGTTCTATATCGATTATGCCATGAGTGTTATTGCTTCTCGTGCGCTTCCGGATGTAAGAGACGGTCTGAAACCTGTTCAGAGACGTATTCTTTATTCGATGATCGAGCTGAACAACGGTCCTGACAAGCCGCATCGTAAATGCGCGCGTATCGTCGGTGATACCATGGGTAAATATCACCCACATGGTGACAGCTCTATTTACGGAGCTCTCGTTAATATGGCACAGGACTGGTCTACCCGTTACATTCTTGTAGACGGTCACGGTAACTTCGGTTCTGTGGATGGTGACGGTGCTGCCGCAATGCGATATACCGAGGCAAGACTTAGTAAGATTTCGATGGAAATGACAGCGGATATCAACAAAGATACCGTTGATTTTGCACCGAACTTTGACGAGACAGAAAAAGAACCGACCGTACTTCCGTCAAGATTCCCGAACCTTCTGGTGAACGGAACCTCCGGTATCGCGGTAGGTATGGCAACCAATATCCCACCGCACAACTTAAGAGAAGTCATCGGTGCGGTTGTGAAAATTATTGATGACCAGATTGAAGATAAAGATGAGACCACGATCGAAGAGATCATGGAGATCATCAAAGAGTTTAATCTGAATCATAAAAATAAATACTGTGAGGGAACCAACGGACATTTTCTGCTTCATGCGCAGGTTGGTCTGGCAGAGGATGAGAATGTGACACCGGGAACCCGTATTCCCATCGGCGAGGAACCGGAGGAGCTGATCGACCAGCTCAACGTGCTGAAGAAATTTCATAAATATTTCACCTCCGGAACGGGAGATATTTTCCCGATTGATATGACTGTTCATCGGAATCCAGAATATGTACTGGACATTATCAAAGGATCTTTCAAGATGGATCTGCGTTACCTGTCCTTCTACTCCAGCGACAGCGATGTGATCCGTGTGACCGGTTACCTTGTAAAACGTTCCGAGCTTGAGAAGCTGGCTGGCGGCGAGGCTGTTCTGCAGGATACTACAGCTCTGGGCCTGGGTGCAGCCAGAAATGGCCATATTCTGGAGAGAAAGGTACGTTAAATGAAAGCAGTAGTGAACCGGATCATCCCCTTCAGCAGTGTGGATGGTCCGGGAAACCGGACAGCCATTTTTTTGCAGGGCTGTAACATTGACTGCAAATATTGTCACAACCCGGAAACCAGAAAGCTGTGCGTGCAG
>ERZ773168.3952-NODE-3952-length-10077-cov-17.350030_pt1 | contig 10077 bp, 8 predicted proteins | sample MGYA00511261_ERZ773168 | MGnify/ENA primary metagenome ERZ773168 (study PRJEB29015, sample SAMEA2737855) | human gut metagenome | biome: human gut; feature: human-associated habitat; material: faeces | place: China | collected 2012 ... | reverse complement strand
GTTGCTCAGGTACTTAAAAAAAATATTTTATAATAGTGTTGCGGAATTAAGGTTCTGTAGAATGTCTTCCCACAGATATGAGGTTTTGATCTTTCCGTCTATGCTTGGATTTCCTGCACCATCATCACACCCCTTATTGAATGGAAGAAACCATGAGTCTGCTCCACATAGCTTAGTACACATCTTAACCTCTGCATCATCAACAGCGAAATGTACTGCACATCTTTTTGGCATGAATAATAATTCCTTCGCATCACGGTCAAACTGGTACTGATGGATGGCATCATCACAGTTCTGGGTGGTCAACTCATTCTTCAATTCCATGGTTATTATTGGGAGACCGTTTATCATAAATACCATGTCTATTGAGTCTCTTGTTTTTGTGAGGGAATAATGAAGCTGTCTTACAACGCTCCACCTATTCTGACTGTAAGCCGCCTGTGCCGCAAGATTAGCTTTTGCAGGCAATGGATAGTATAAATCAAATGGTGTTGCATTATGCTCGATGCCGTATCTTATGACATCGATAACTCCCCTTTGTGTTATCTGGTTTTTTAGTCTTTCATAAAACTTTCTTGTATTAAGCGGCGTTTCATATATTCGTGCTCGATTTACCTTATCTAACTGTGTGCTTTCCAGGAATGCACGCAGCATATCCTCGTCAAGGCAAAACTCTTTATTGAAGTCATTACTGGTTCGTTTTTCCCACCTTGATGATTCTTCTCTCTCTCCTGCCGTACCTAATAGATAAGATTCAATTAATGTCTCTAATCCTTTTTCAGAAGTATCTGTTGCCATATCTATTAATTTATAGGTTTTTACAAAGTTATAATCAATAGGTTCAGTCTATCTGAACCTATTGAAATTATTTTAATTTTCTGGTGTAACTTTTTTCTTTCCTGTTACCACATCACTTATTAAGCGTTGCTTATATTCCTTCAAAGCTGTTATTTGAGATTCTATTGAGGACTTCATCTTATCAATTTTCTCACATTTGCTATTTATATAAGCAACTATAACTTCTTGCTCTGATAGAGGAGGTATAGGTAGTAATTGTTTTTTAAATTCGTCAAATGACAGTGTCAATCTTATGCCTGTTCCCATACCATGAAATAGTTTCATACTATCCATAGCTTTTAGCAAGTAGTTGTAATAATGTGCATTAGTGTTTTTTCTTGGTCTAAGCACTAAATAAGCGGAGGTAATGATACCTCTTTTAGGAGAAATTGCTACTCTTTGAGATACAAAGTCATAGTTCAAATTGAGGCAATTTATAACTATATCATTTTTATCCAAAATTGTATAATTCTTATATGTATCTTCTAGCTCTTTAATCTCTCCTGTTTCATTCTTATCAACTAAAGTACCGTAATTGAATTTCATAGCTCTTTCGTATTCCAAAGTGCTATTTTTCTTTTTATTTTCTTGGAATAACATTGCTGAACGTTTTATCTTCCAATGTTCTGGCACTTTCCCAATCCAAGCTATATCGCTGTCTTTCATCGCTACATTCTTATCCAGTCCTTTAGTTACTGTTTCCGCTATAATTGACTGCTTAAGCTCATCCAAGGCAGTTATTTCTTTCTCCTTATTCTGAATGTACTTATCTATCTTTTTACATTTTTGACTTACATATTCTACCATTGCATGTTGTTCAGAGATAGGAGGGATAGAGATAAACTTGTTCTTAAGTATTGAATAATTGATATTTTGCCCTTCTCTAATTCCAACCACACATGTTTTTAACAGCTGAATAAAAGCGTGTGACTTAAATAACAACTTTACATATTCTTGAGAGAGAGAGTTATCTATTAACCTAATTATGGTATAAGCCGCACTAATTATTCCTCTATAATAAGCATACTCTATACCTCCCTGGAAAGAGCGTAAACTAATAACAAAATCTCCTACGCACACAAGTTTTAGGTTCTCAAATCCTTTATTAACGACAACAACTCTGTTCTCATACATTGATTGCGGAATAACTCCATAACTCTGAGTTGAACAAAGTATTTGCTCGTTAGGATAACCTTTTTGCGATCTTTCGGTGAACACAAATTTGATTTTCCTTGTTTCCCAGTGCTCTGGTATTTCTCCTAACCAGCTTATACCACTGTCTTTATATTTATCATATTGTTTCATATTAGTCTGCCAATATTTCGTTCAACAATCCATCAGTAATAGATTCATATCCTCTTATTTCAGTTGATATTTCATCTATCGACCTTAATTCTACTGGCTTATAGAAATATTTTGTAAATGACAACTCATAACCTATGACGGTATTGTTCTCATTCACGAAAGCATCAGGAGCGTATGGTAGCACTTCGTTTCTCATAAACGCATCTATACCTCCTTCGTATAATAAAGGCACTTGCTCTGTATCACTTAGATTCTTGTCTATTTCATATTCTGTACTTGTCCTGTCCTTGACATCTGCTTTCACTTCTACAGCTTCAGGACAAGTCTCTGTGATAATAGGACGAATCTTGTTTATAGATGCCATAGTCACTCCTTTTTCTGACAACAAAGCAAGAGCCCATTCATTCCAATCCATACAGTTAAGTGTAGTCGAACAGTTGTCCAACTTATTGATAATTGCATCTTTTACGGCATCCTTTAATTTAATTTCCTTGATACCTTCAATAAGTTTATCTCTATCATAAACAATCTTTAGACGTAATGGACGCTCTACAGAAATCTGCCAGTATCCGAACTCCCTGTTATCAAAAATCTTTGATTTTTCGTTTTCTTCAAACCTTTCCAATAACTGAAGGATCTCCTTTCTGTTCTCAAATGAGGCCTCACAGTTCTTATTTCCGAGATTCTTTCTCAAAGGTGTCTTTATCGATGTTGCATCGATTAACTGCACCTTACCACGGCGGCGTTCCTCCTTTCTGTTGGTAACAATCCAGATAAACGTACCGATACCGGTATTATAGAACATGTTTTCTGGCATAGCAATTATCGCTTCAAGCATATCGTTCTCAATAATATATCTGCGAAGATTGCTTTCTCCTCCTCCGGCATTTCCTGTAAACAGTGACGAACCATTATGTATCTCTACTATTCTTGTACCCATCTCTGTGTCGTCTTTCATTCGACTCACATTATTTGCTAAGAAAAGCATCTGAGGGTCACCAATGTTAGGTACGAAAGAGAGGTATTCATCACCCATTGTTGCATAAAAGCGTTTATCTACTATATCTTCCTTTTTGCTGATACCCCATCTTTCAAGATCTGCTTTCCATGGTGTTCCGAATGGTGGATTTGATATACAGAAGTCGAAACTTTTACCTGGGTGCCCATTTTCAGAAATTGTACTTCCATTTACAAATCGTACTCTCGTTACACCGGCATGGCGGTATGTAAAATCTTGATTATGTCCGGAAAGCATCAAATCAGCCTTACATGTTGCGAATGTTTCAGGCTGAAGTTCTTGACCATACAAGTATGTCTTTAGTCTTTTTCCCTTGCTTTTTACTATTTCATCCACTCTATCCTGAGCTATAGAAAGGATACCGCCTGTTCCACAGGCACCATCGTAAATGTCATAACTTCCATTAGGCAGTTTATCTGCTACAGGCTCTATGGCAAGTTCAGCTAATAGCTGTACATAATCTCGTGGCGTATAATGTTCTCCGGCTTCAGTAACACTGAAGTCTTCATTGAAACGTCTTAACAGGTCTTCAAACAGAGTTCCCATTGTATGATTGTCAAGAGCTGGCAGTTTTTCTTCTTTTGATTCTGCATCTATTACAGGTTTTATGCCGAGATTGATTTTTTCATCCGTCATTTTTTCGATCATCATGCCTAATCTACCAACCTTTGACAGTTTCTCTATATAATGACGTAAATCAAATTTCGTGATAATATCCTGCACATGGATGCTGAATCCGTCAAGATAAGCCATAAAATTCTGGCGCAATCTTGTCTGGTCTGTTTCAGCTCTTAATGTCTTCATTGTGAAAGGTGAAGTATTATAGAACGGCAACTTCGTCAACGTACATAATTGCTGTTCCTTACTTTCATCAGGCATCATTTCATAGATGTCCGTTTTACAGAAATTCAACACTGCCTCTTTTGTATCTTCAAGAAGAAGGTCAAGTCGTCGCAAAACTATGAATGGCAATGTTACTTTCTTATACTCTCCTTTCTCAAAGGCCTGTACCAATACGTCATTTGCAATATTCCACAAAAACGATAACAACTGGTTGTATTGTGCCTGATTATATTTAGGCTTTAATTCTTCTGTCATATTATATCTTTTTTTTATTTTATTCTATCATAATTCTCTCCTGCAAGCCATATTCTTTCTTGCATCTTTTTTCTTAAGTCATACGGTTCTACTACTATGACTTTTTCTCCGAAAGACAGTAGCTTCTGAATAAGCTCATAGTTCTCTCTTACTTCTATTTCTACAGTCACGCTTCCATCCTGTCTCTCTTCTATTACTTTTTGGGTTCTGTGAAGTGGCTTTGTCCTTAGATAGGGATATTGCTCCTTACTGACCCATAATTTTATACAACTAACTGTTTCCTCAGGTTTTACAGTTACTCCTATCACATCTTTGAAGTATTCACTGAAATTTATCTTTGTGTTCTCAATAAATTTCTTATTACAATGCTTAACTGAGATAATTCTGTCAAGTGCAAATGTCGTCAGTAACTGGTGATACTCATCCAGTCCCAAAAGAAACCACCTGTTGTTATACTCTTTAAGGTAATATGGATGTACGGTATGAACTACTTCATCATTGCTCGTAAACCTTCTATACTCAATGGTCAGAACATTCTTTTCAGTAATTGCATCAAACAAAACCGATATAAACTCTCTTCCTTCAGCATACTCGTTGTCATCAAAGCTTATTATTTCATCTGTTTTAGGTGAAGCCATAAATGCTGACTTGAATCTTGCATTAAATTCTCCTATCCATTCAAACTGTGGCAGCCCCTTAAATCTGCTCAATACAAGTAGAGTTTGATTGAGCTTGTTAAGGTCTTCTTCACTAAGTTCCGCATTATAGATGGAAAACCCTGGTGTAGAATACCGGTAATATTTGTTTCTACCAACTTTTTCCTCTTTTATCTCCCCTCCAAAGGCTATCCATCTTTGCTCTATAGCTCTCATATCGCTTCTTATAGTGTTCAACGATGTTACTATCGCATAACCTTCCGCTTCAAGGGCTTTATTGCACGCATTAAGAATATCTTTTGTGCTATACTTCCTCTTTTGGTCACTCAGACACCTGTCTATGACCATTTCTCTAATTGATCCATTCTTTAAATTGGCCATATCTCTATGTTAAGTATAATAGACCACAAAGATATAAAATAGATTCAGTTTATTGAACCATTTATTCGGCAAATTCTGTATCTATTTTAATCACATACATCTTTCCTTTTTTCTGTTTTCTTCCTGCTAAATTTCATTCCTCACAATCATTTTTTATTATAAATCTCTCTGATTTATAAATTATTTATACCTTTATAACCATTTTACTAACTTCTAATTTTAACTCCTATATTATGGCTCTTATACAATGTCCTGAATGTGGAAAAGAGGTAAGCTCTTTAGCTAAGTCATGCCCAAATTGTGGCTGTCCGATATGTCAAGAAGAAGAATTAAATAACAATATAGAGAAACAACCTCCTTTCCCAGATTTACCGGCTGTTTTGAATGTTGGGTCACAGATTACCAACTGGTCATTTGATGCTGCATTTGACGGCTCTTATTTTCACTCTGAGAATGTTATACATACTATTCCTGAAGGTGATGTCAAAGTTGTGCTTCATACTAATGGTATTTGCATTTATAAAGCCTTGACGTTCTATTACATAAGCAGTCAGCAGATTGTCAATATGACTATAACCACACAGGAGAAAATCGTTACCGAGAATAAATCTGTTATTGGTCGAGCAGTTGTAGGTGGTCTTTTACTTGGCCCACTTGCTGCAGTTGTAGGTGGCATGTCGGGTATTGGTACTAAGCAGAAATTAAAGGGTAAGTATTATCTTGTCGTGAATTTCTGGGATGTTAATAGTCGTCAGCTTCAAACTATCCTTATATGCACCAAGCAATTAATCAATTCTTTTGTTGATAGATACAATAAAGAAAAGGAAAAGAACAATATACCTCAAGGTAGTAATATCGTTGCAAATATATTCAATGATGATCTCACTTTGAATCCTGACAGGGTTGCTGAAGCTGTTAAATCAGTTTCTCCTGTAACTCTATATCAGCAGATACAAAACACTACTGGTTGTACATTAGGTGATGCCAAGCAGAAAATTGAAGATATTATTCAACAGAAAGGAATCAATAAATCCGATATAAAGAACTCTGGCTGTATGGTAACCTTGCTTCTGTTGTTAAGTTCATCGCTTCTGTCTCTGTTTCTATTATGCTGAATATAAAGTTTAGGTGTATATAGATGATTGGTTAATTCATCTATATACACCTAAACATATTGACTCTTTAATTATCTTCCTTTTATTACAGAATAGATGCCAAAAAGCCTAAAAATTCCATCTGGCTGAAATCCCTGTCTTTTATTATCCATCCGACAGGCAAAGTATCTCCATATTATGTATGAAGCAGCCTCTAAAGAACATACTTTAGTATCTACCACAAATGTATAATTTGTATATTTCTCATCTGTAGGCTGCAACCTGATAATATGTGCATCTTTCTCTTTTGACCATACTATGAACGATTTGAAAGAATCACCTAATCCTTGATCACTTAGATGGTTAGCGTTTTCTTCAAAGAAAAGAATGTTGTGGCTTTTACACGTACAGTATTTAGGTAGTTCTAGCCTATTTTCATAGTATTCTGTTACCTTATGAAGAATACTGCTACCGGCCAAATACTTTCTTAAATACATTTCATCTGTTGTCTTATCCTCATTTCTGTTTTCTGTTGGCACTTCATCTATCAGTATCCATTCTTTTAATCTTTCTATAAAGGTCCAGTTCTTATCTATTATAGTAGCTATTTCTTTTAGTGTTTCTGGCGGATACATAAACACATCAGATGTGAAATCGTAATTCAAAACCCCTTTATACGGGCTATACAGGTAATAGGTAAATATCGGCAAATATAATTTCCCGTTCAAATCAAGATATAAATAGACTTCAGATTTATCCTTATATTTTTGATTGAATCCTTTTTTACTTAGATACGTTCTCATTTCTATTGTACCTCTGGACACTATCTTATTTAGAGTTTTATTTATGTCTTCGATATATTTCTCTTTTAGCTCTTTATAGATACTTCTTAAGACTTTCTCATCATACAATTCACTCAATTCGATGAAAAAACCTTTCCATGAAGGAGTTATCACATAACCTGGTTCATCCTCTTTTATTATTTCTCTAGTTTTACGTTTAAATCCAAACTCATTAACCTCTCTATATCTTACAAAGTCTTGTTTAACAAGAGATATATTTTGAGTGTTTATCTTGACCTTTCCGTCCTCCACTAACACATCATCCTTTGGTATACACAAATTGGGCTTACAGTTGCTTAAAAGATTCCATAATAAGACTTTTGGTGTTCTATCATCTTCTACATATACATCAAAATCTGAAAGTTTCATTACGCATGATGTTTGACCATATTTATTCAATGCGTTCTTATGCAAATATTTGTTCAGATTTTTCTCCCAGTCTTTATAAATCTGGTCTATTTTCTTTTGTCTTCCTTGTATTTCTACTTGCTCTTTTATCGCATTGAGTAAGAAAGACAAGTCAGAATATGGTTCAAAATGGAAGCTGTTAGGTATTTCAGAACCATTGCTGCTGTAAACAGGAGCAATTCTAAATTCATGTTCTATATCTTTTAGCCAGTTTGGGTGTACTTTTTCTATGCGTACGGATTTTAATTCGTAATTGCCTAATACTATTCTTCCATCTTCTATCCTAAAGTCTTTAGCTTTATATGTATTATCCCAAGTGCCGTTCTTGGTTTGTGCATTTTTACTTTTCATAATATTTTCTACTGACCTTTGTTCTGTTTTTGTTGCTTTAATCTTTTAACCTTCCAGTTGAATTGTAGTAACAAGTGGTAATACATAAGCTACAAGTTTTCTTTTAATCCTCATTGCCTGATTAGAATTTATGGAATTTCGCATTACCCTATTGTAATCGCTTATCTTGAAATTCCCGTTTTCTTTTATAAGAGTTATCAATTTCTCTACATCAGAATGAGATTTTAAATATATGCCTCTATATATACTTTTTCTACCCATATTTTGATTCCGTCACAAATTCAAATCTGCTTTCCCAAACTCCAGGTATCTCCCTCTAAACCTCTCATAAACCGGGGCATAATACTCCGGCAGATACTGTATCATCGCATCCACAAAGTCCTCCAAAGTAACAACACTCAGCTTATACGCATACTCCGGTTTCAGGTACTTAGTAACCGAACTGATTTCCTCTTCGGTTGACGGATGCTCCTTTGGTGAAAGAACCACTGAATACGATTCCTTCAGCCCTTCGACCACCCTGTAACGCTCTGTAAGCAACAGGTTTCTGTAAATCTGCGTAAGTTTCACTTTACCTTCCATCAGCAGCCCTCAAAGTCCGCATTGAACAGACCTGTATCAACGAGCATCTTTTTCTGTTCCTCACAACGGCTGGCCTCGTTCACTCCGAGCACATCCGTATATTTCGTCTCGATGGCGATGATATGCTTGCCACCTTTGTTGTCCACGAAATGGATATAAGCATTCATAGCAGACTTGTCATTCGTGTAGTTCTCTATGGGTGTAGGAATAAACTCCAGACCGATTTCCGTCACTTCAAATACCGGGGAGTTCCTGAAAACCGGCCTCACGGCAAGTGTAACCTTTGCTGGATCTTGCTTCAACAGTAACATCAGGGGATGGAACAGGTTGAATGCCATTGGCTGGCTCGAAAGCAGGTTATTGAACAGCCTGAGCCCGTCTATCGTCTCAAGTGTCTTTTCCTTTTTTTGCTTTTCAACTCTTTCCATGGCATACTCGAAAGTCTCCTTCATCAGGAAGTTCTTTCAGGACATCTCACCCCCACTGATCATGTTCCCATATTTCCGCTTGGAGGCTCTTGTAGGCCCTGTTCCTTCCTCTTCGCCTATCTCCACTCTGTACATAGACTGGAGAAGCCTTGCTTTCCTGGTGAAAGCATTGTCGCTTCCACACTGGTTTCCGTATTCTTTATATTCTTGTATCATTTAAAAGTCATCCAAAATTGAACCTATGATTTTAGATATAAAAAACATTTTATTCCTTACTTCTTGCACCGTAACATTACTAAACCTTATATCTTCTTTTGCTGTTTGATACTCATTCCTTAATGATGGTGAGATTATAGCTGGATATTGATCTACCAAGGATGAAATAAATAAAGCAGCGAAATGTTGAAATTCACTTATGAGATATTCTCCTCCTCCTTGATAATCGAAGCTGCTAAAGATGGATGAATGGAATGGATGCATTTCTGCTTTGTTTAACACTTCACTAAATTTGATATAAAGGCTATCTCTTCCATAAGTGCAAATGAGAAACAAATCAAGTGAAGCGACTGCAAAATCTTGATTTGTTTTAACCTGGCGAAGATATTCTACTATACAATAGAAACCATTTTCTGCCCATACTTCTCTTATCTCATTATCGTGCATCCAATCATGTTGAAGATAAAGTGAATATACCTCAGATAACTTATCTTTTTCGGGATATGAAACAATTAATGAACCAGCCCCAGGTTTATTCAATATATTGCCTAATTCAAATAAGGCCTGTTGCAATAAAGGAATATTACCAGTATCATAAATATTTAGAATGTTATCTACATTTTTCTTTATTGGATGAGAATTATTTTTTTCCTGCTTCTCACGTTCAATCCTTGCTAATCTTTCAGCTTCTTTCCTTCTATTTTCTGCCAAACGTTTTTCTGCAATTCTCTGCTCTTCTGCCAAACGCTTACGCTCTCGTTCTGCCTCTATTTCTGCAGTTAGACGTTCTTGCTCTTTTTTTTTCTTGAACCTCAAATCCGCAACTAAGCTCTTCAGCGTCCTTCTTGCGTCTAAACGTCC
>ERZ773168.3947-NODE-3947-length-10097-cov-9.564927_pt1 | contig 10097 bp, 9 predicted proteins | sample MGYA00511261_ERZ773168 | MGnify/ENA primary metagenome ERZ773168 (study PRJEB29015, sample SAMEA2737855) | human gut metagenome | biome: human gut; feature: human-associated habitat; material: faeces | place: China | collected 2012 ... | reverse complement strand
GGATGTTGCTCGGATGGGGGTTTTGCTGTGGGGGGCGGCGTCCCCGACGCCCCACGGCAGGGTGAGGTCACCCCGCCCTACGTATTGTTTGTAAGGGGGATGTAGGGCGGCCTGCCCTCAGGCCGCCGCGGAGGGGGTCAAGACCCCTCCCTACAAAGCCATCCTTAAAGGGGCGGCAACGCAAGCCTGCGGGCCGGGCACGCCCGGCCCCTACAGGTGCGGCGGCAATTTACGCGGCATCACCCTGCCTGCTTCTTCTCCCACTTCTCCGCGCACCGCTGCATCCAGCCGCCCTTGACGTAGTACAGAATAAACAGCGCGGACGCGAGGGACCAGGTGATGGGATAGCTCATCTCCACCGTGGCGACCTCGTGGCGGATGGGCACGGCGATGAACAGCCAGAGCATCCGCAGACCGCAGACAAAGAACACGGTGATCAGCGTCGGCACGCGGACATCGCCGCAGCCGCGCAGCGCACCGGCCAGCACCTCAATACATACGTAGGTGATGTAGACCGGCGTCAGAACGTGCATCATGCCGACACCGACGGCGACCACCGCATCGTCCTGGCTGAACAGGCGGAACAGCACCTCCGCCAGATTGTAAAATGTAAAGCTGATGACCAGCGTCGTACACGCGGCCATTGCCAGACAGACCCGCACGCCGCGGCGCACGCGGTCATACTGCCGTGCGCCGAAGTTCTGCCCCGCAAACGTTGTGATGGCGATGCCCAGCGAGTTGATCGTCATCCAGAACACAAAGTCGATCTTGCCGTAGACGCCCCACGCCGCAATCGTGCTGGTGCCGAAGCTGTTCATGCTGCTCTGGATGAACATATTGCTGATGTTGTACATGGCGCTTTGGGCGGCGGCGGGCACGCCGATGGTGCAGATGGCCGCGAAAACGTCGCCGTGCAGCCGCAGCTTTTCGGCGCGGATGTGCCACGGCATCCCCTGAGAGCCGACGATGCAGCGCAGCGTCAGCACCGCGCTGGCCACCTGACTGAGCACCGTCGCCAGCGCCGCGCCCATGACGCCCCAGCCGAACACCGCAATGAACACGACGTCCAGCACAATGTTGACGAGCGACGCCGCGATCAGAAAGTACAGCGGGCGCTTGGAATCGCCGATGGCACGCAGGATATTGGTGCCCATATTGTAGAGCATCTGCGGGATCATGCCCAGAAAGTAGATGCGCAGATACAGCGCTGCGTCGGGCAAAATCTCGTCCGGCGTGCCCAGCAGACGCATCATCGGCGCAGCGGTCACAAGGCCCAGCACGGTCAGCAGTGCGCCAACGGCAGCGCTCAGCACCAGCGCCGTGTGCACCTGCCTGTCCACGGCATCGGGGTCATGTGCGCCCCAGCTCTGGGCAATGACGACGCCCGCGCCGCTGCAAAGCCCGACGAACAGGCCCACCAGCAGGTTGACGAAGGGCCCTGTTGCGCCCACCGCGGCCAGCGCGTTTGTGCCCACAAAGTTACCGACGATCAGGGTGTCCGCCGTGTTGTACAACTGCTGGAACAGCGTGCCGAACCAGATGGGCAGAAAGAACAGGAGCAGCTGTTTGGGGATGCTGCCCGTCAGAATATCCGTTTGTTTGACGCTTTTCATAGAATTCTCTCACTTTTCTGTTTCTCGCAACCACATTTTATGCTATAATGACCCTAATGTAAAGAGGTGATTTTTGTGGGCCTTTATTGGGAGCCCTGTCCCGGCGGTGCGCGGCTGCTGCGGCTGCTGGGCGACACCCCCTGCCCCGCTGTGCCGGGCACAATTGAGGGACTGCCCGTTGCGGAGCTGGGGCCGTACTGCTTTGCGGACAGGCCGGTCAGGCCCGGGGCCCGGCGCACCGGGGACGACACGCATGAGATCACCGGCAATTTTGTGGAGGAGGTCACCCTGCCCGACACCGTGCGGGTGCTGGACAGCGCGGCGTTTTACAACTGCCGCAGGCTGCGCCGGGTCACGCTGGGGCCCGGGGTCGAGGGGTTCGGCAGCGATTTATTTACGAACTGCCGCCAATTGCAGACCTTCCGCCTGCGGGCTGCCGCCGATGCCTCGACGGGCTTAAAAAAGCTGCTGGGAGCCGTCAGCGCGGACATTACGGTGGAATTGGACGGTGCGCAGCTGTTTTACCCCGAGTATTCGGAGTTTCTGGACGAGAACACGCCCGCGCATATCTTCAACCACAGCATTGAGGGCGAGGGCTACCGGATGCGGCAGTGCTTCACGCCCGGCGGCGCGGTGGATTACGCCGCGTTTGATGCGTCGTTTGCGCAGGCCTGCGTCGGCGAAAGCGAGGACAAGCTCTGCCGGTTAGCACTCGGGCGGCTTGTGCAGCCGTTTGGACTGGGTGACGACGCCCGCGCGGACTACGAGCTTTACCTGACCGCCCACCCGGAGGCAGCGTTCCGGCGTGCTATTGATGACCGGGACGAGGCCGCTCTGCGGCTGCTGGTGGGGCTGAGCCTGCCGACAGCAGACGCCGCGGTCTATTGCGCCCGCGTCGGGTGGAGCGCCGGGGCGGCGGTGCTGTTAGGCAGGGCCAAGCGAGCGAAAAAAACGTATGATTTTGACGATTTGTAGACCATAAGCGGGTGGCAGCGCAAGGCCTGTCAAAGCCCCGCGGGCCGGGCATGCGCGGGCAAAGCCCGCGAGGAAAGCCTCCCCATCAGGGGAGGTGGCCGCGAAGCAGGCCGGAGGGGTTCAGCCCGTTGCCGGGCAGCCACGTAAGCCCGCGGGCCGGGCATGCCCGGCCCCTGCATACAGTCACGGAAGAAGGTGTCCACTATAGCCAAACACATCCAAACCCAATCGGAATGGGAACAGACGATGGCCCGCCGGGTCATGGAGCAGCTGCGGGGGGAGCTGTACCTTGACCAGCGCTACTTAACGGCAGCGCTCGGTGCACTGCCCGCGGCCCCGCGGGAAAGCGGCGGCAGCTTTGCCACCGACGGCGGGGCACTCTACTACCCCACCGCATGGCTGCTGGACACCTACCGCAGGAACCGGCGGTACCTGCCCCGGGCCTACCTGCACAGCCTGTTCCACTGCATCTTCCGGCATCTCTGGCTGCGGGACAGGCGCGATCCCGACCTGTGGGGGCTGGCCTGTGACATCGCCGTGGAGGCCACGCTGGACACCCTGAACACCCCCGCCGCGAAGCGCCCCGTCGGCTGGGTGCGGCAGCAATGCTACACACAGCTGCGCGAGAAGTGCAAATTTTTAGCGGCAGGCCCCATCTACCGCGTCTTAGCACAGACCGACGCGGAGACCTTAAACAAGTGGCAACGGGAATTTTACACCGACAGCCACCGCCTCTGGCCCGCTGACCCGGACAGCCCCGCCGCCCAGATGCGCGGCAAACAGTGGGAGAACCTGGGCCGCCAGACGGAGCTGAGCATGGAGGAAAGCGGCCGGCGCGCCGGGCAGGACACTGCCGCGCAAGCCCTGCAGGCGCAGGTGCAGGCCGGGCGCAGCCGCCGCACCTACCGGGATTTCCTGCGCCGGTTCGCCGTCTGGCATGAGGAGCCGCACCTCGACCCCGAGGAATTCGACCTCGGCTTTTACAGCTACGGCCTGCGCACCTACGGCAACCTGCCGCTGATAGAGCCGCTGGAAAGCCGCGAGGTGAAGAAAATACGCGACTTCGTCATTGTGGTGGACACCAGCGAATCCACGGCGGGCGAGCTGGTCAAGGCATTCTTAAAAGAGACGTTCACCTTATTAAAAAGTCAGGACAGCTTTTTCCGGCAGTGCCGCATTTTGGTCATGCAGGCGGACAACGCTGTGCGGGATGAGGTCTGGCTGAACGATTTGGACGCGCTGGACCGCTACACGGCGCAGTTCACGCTGGTGGGCGGCGGCGGAACGGACTTCCGCCCCGCGTTTGCCCGCATTGCGCAGCTGCGGCAGGACGGTGCGCTGCGTGACCTGCAGGGCGTGCTGTATTTTACCGACGGCAAGGGCATCTACCCCGCCAAACGCCCGCCGTTTGAGACGGCGTTCCTGTTTTTGGAGGACGGCACCCCGCCGCCCGACGTGCCGCCCTGGGCCATGCGCCTGGTCTTGCAGCCCGAAGAATTTGACCCGAAAGGACGATGAACCATGGATATTCAACGTGCCAAAGAGGAAATCAAGCGCGCCGTGCAGGCGTACCTTGCCACGGACGACATTGGCCGCCCGCTGATCCCCGCCGTGCGGCAGCGCCCCATTCTGCTGATGGGCCCGCCGGGCGTCGGTAAGACCCAGATCATGGAGCAGATCGCGCAGGAGTGCGACATCGCGCTGGTGGCCTACACCATCACCCACCACACCCGCCAGAGCGCCGTCGGCCTGCCGTTCATCCGGGAGCGGAACTACGGCGGGCGCACCCGCAGCGTGACCGAGTACACGATGAGCGAGATCATCGCCAGCGTTTACGCCGCCATGGAGCGCACCGGCAAGAAAAACGGCATCCTGTTCATCGACGAGATCAACTGCGTCAGCGAGACGCTGGCCCCCACGATGCTGCAATTTTTGCAGTGCAAGACCTTCGGCAACCAGGCTGTGCCGGGCGGCTGGGTCATTGTGGCCGCGGGCAATCCGCCGGAGTACAACAAGAGCGTGCGGGAGTTTGACCTTGTCACGCTGGACCGCGTGCGGCGTATCGACATTGAGCCGAAGCTGAGCGTCTGGCAGGACTACGCCCGCGCCCACCGGCTGCACCCCGCCGTGACGGCCTACTTGGAGCTGCGCCCGCAGCATTTTTACAAAATCGAAAACGATGTGGACGGCGTGCAGTTCGTGACCGCCCGCGGGTGGGAGGATCTGTCCGCCTATTTACAGGCTGCGGACAGGCTGGCGCTGCCCGTGGACGAGGGGGTCATCGGGCAGTACCTGCGCCACCCCGAGGTCGCGCGGGATTTTGCGGCCTACTGGGTGCTCTACCGCAAGTACCACGAGGATTACGGCGTCGAGGATATTTTGCAGGGCAAGCCCTATGACGCCGTCATTGCACGGGCGATGGACGCGAGCTTTGACGAGCGCATCAGTCTGGTCAGCCTGCTGCTGGCGGGCCTGAACACCCGCTTTGCCGACGCCCGCGCCACGGGTGCGGTGACGGATGCCTGCTACCAGCAGCTGCGCAGCTTCAAGCGGACGCTGGCCCAGCAGCCCGACGCCGACCCTGCCGACCTGTTTGCCGAGCGGTGCGACGCCTACCGCGCCAAGCTGGAGGCCGACAAGACCGCCGGGGCGCTGCTGCCCAACGAGGCCGCGGCCCGCACCCGCACGCTGGCACTGCTGACCGCATGGAGCCGCAGCCTTGACAACGGTCTGGACGCCGACGAGGCGTTTGACACGGTGCGCGGCGCGTTCAACACCCAGGTGCAGCGCCGCGAGGAAGCGGTCTCCGCCGCCAGCAACGCGCTGGAATTTGCCTTTGACTTTATGGAGCAGGCGTTCGAGGACGGGCAGGAGATGGTCGTCTTCGTCAACGAGCTGGCACTCGGCCCCGACTCCGCGCCGTTTCTGGCCGAAAACGACTGTGAGCGGTTTGAGCAGTACAGCGAGAAGCTGCTTCTCCACGGCGGCGAGGATGAGCTGCTGGCGGAATTGCAGCGGGATGATGTGCGGGCGGAGGAGCATTCGGCGGAGTTTTGATGTTCACGATGCCCTGTAGGGGCCGGGCATGCCCGGCCCGCGCGTGAAAGGCAAGCGTTCGTCCGCCGTACAGTTGCGGGCCGCACATGTGCGGCCCCTACAAAGCGGCAGCTTGTTGGCTGTTCGCCTAAAAGCCGCGGACGTGACCGCCGCCGTCAGGTTCCGCGGGCGGATATGGAATCCGCCCCTACGGAGCTGTTGTAGGGGGCGGCGGAGACGACGCCCCGCAGGCAGTTGCTCGTTAAAAAGTATCACTTCTCGTTATATTCTTTACTCTTTTGCGGAATTTTGTTATAATGGCAGTATTCCGTTTATCATCGGACATTTTGAGGGGGTCATTTTATGAAAGCAGTCATCACGGTCATCGGGCAGGACACGGTGGGTGTCGTTGCCAAGGTCAGCGCGGTGTGCGCCGAGCTGAACATCAACATTGAGGACGTTTCCCAGTCCATCATGCAGAATATGTTCTGCATGATCATGCTGGTCGATCTGAGCAAGGCGAACGCCGAGGCCGCCGAGGTCCGGGACCGCTTTGCGGCATTGGGCAAAGAGATGAAGATGCAGGTCACCGTGACCCGGCAGGAAGTCTTTGATGCCATGCACACCATTTAAGGGGGCTGCCACATGAGAATCATCAACAGCCGCGACATTATGGAGACCATTGAGATGCTGACCGCCGAGAACCTCGACGTGCGCACCGTCACAATGGGCATCAGCCTGCTGGACTGCATCGACCCGGATGCGGACAAGGCGTGCGAGAAAATCTACAACAAGATCACCCGTCTGGCGGGCAATTTGGTCTCCGTCGTGGACGGCATCAGCGCCGAATACGGCATCCCCATCGTCAACAAGCGCATCAGCGTCACGCCCATTGCGATGCTGCTGGGCGCCGCGCCCGACGCCGACCCCGTGCAGTACGCCAAAACGCTGGACCGCGCAGCCAAGGCCGTGGGGGTCAACTTCATCGGCGGCTTCGGTGCGCTGGTACACAAGGGCTTTTCCGCGGGCGATAAGCGGCTGATCGCCGCCATCCCCCGCGCACTGGCCGAGACCGATATTGTCTGCTCCAGCGTCAATATCGGCTCGACGAAATCGGGCATCAACATGGACGCCGTCAAGCTGATGGGCGAGGTCGTGCGCGAGACCGCCGAGCTGACGAAGGACAATATGTGCATGGGCGACGCAAAGCTCGTCGTGTTCTGCAACGCGCCCGAGGACAACCCGTTCATGGCGGGCGCGTTCCACGGCGCGGGCGAGCCGGACTGTGAGATCCACGTCGGCGTCTCCGGCCCCGGTGCGGTGCGCGCCGCGCTGGCCAAGCTGCCGAAGGACGCCCCGATGGACGAGGTGGCCGAGCTGGTCAAGCGCACGGCATTCAAGATCACCCGCCTGGGCCAGCTGGTAGCGAACCTCGCCAGTGAACGTCTCGGCGTGCCCGCGGGCATCATTGACCTGTCGCTGGCCCCGACGCCCGCGATTGGCGACAGTGTTGCGAACATTCTGGAGGAGATGGGCCTTGAGAGCTGCGGCTGCTGCGGCACGACGGCCTGCCTGGCCCTGCTGAACGACGCGGTCAAGAAGGGCGGCGTCATGGCGTCCAACCACGTCGGCGGCCTGTCCGGCGCGTTCATCCCCGTGTCGGAGGATGACGGCATGATCAACGCCGCCAACTGCGGCAGCCTGACGCTGGAAAAGCTCGAGGCCATGACCGCGGTCTGCTCCGTCGGCATCGACATGGTCGTCATCCCGGGCGACACGAGCGCCGAGGTCATCAGCGGCCTGATTGCGGACGAGGCCGCCATCGGCATGGTGAACAGCAAGACCACCGCCGTGCGCGTCATCCCCGCCATCGGCCACAAGGCCGGCGACGTGCTGGACTTCGGCGGCCTGCTGGGCCACGCGCCCATCATGCCCATCAGCCGGTTCAGCCCCGCGGTCATGATCCACCGCGGCGGCCGCATCCCCGCCCCCATGCAGGCGTTGAAGAACTGATTTTACAGGGATTTTGTTCCTTCTTTGCAAAGAAGGGATCGAAAAAACTCTAAACAATAAAGATATTGCAGCCTAAGCGGTCCCCTTGTGCAAAGGAGCCTTTGACCGCACTATGAATAAATCCCTCCCCAACGCGCCATACTGGCGTACAGGGAGGGATTTTTATGTCCGTATTCAAAAAGATTTTGCTTCTGCTGGCCATTATCGGCGGCATCAACTGGGGCATCTACGGCATCTGGGGCTTTAACGCCGTGGGCTGGCTGCTGGGCGGCTCGCTGTCCTGGCTGTCCCGTACCGTGTTCATCCTGGTTGGGCTGGCCTCGCTCTGCCTGATCCCCAGCCTGTGCATGGGCGATTCCTGCAAAGGCAAAGAGGCCTGACCTCACAAGATTGCCACTGCATCCACACGGCTGCGCCGCGCCTGCAAACCTACACTCAGCACCAGGCCGACGCAGAAGTACATCATCACCACGCTCGACCCGCCCGCCGAGAAAAACGGCAAGGTCACACCAATCACGGGCAGCACCTGCAGGTTCATGCCCAGGTTGATGACCGTCTGCAAAAACAGCGCGGCAAAAATGCCAACGCAGATATTGCGGCCTAAAGCGTCCCGGCTTTGCAGCGCTGCCGTCAGCGTGCGCAGGCACACCCCCAGCAGCAGCGCCAGCACCGCTGCCGCGCCCACAAAGCCCAGCACATTGGCGAGATACGCAAAGATAAAATCGTTCCATGCGTTGGGTACAAAGATATGCTCCGGCGTGAACAGCCCCGTACCGGTCAGCCCGCCGGTGCCAATGGCCATGGCACCCTTGTTCTGCTGGTAGGTAATATCTGCCAGGTTCGGGTCATCGGGCGTGATGACCGCCAAAATGCGCTTGAACTGGTAGCCTTTTAGGATGCCGGGGCGCAGCTTTAGCAGCATGCCGCCGCCCACAACGCCCGCCGCCAGCGCACCGCCCGCAACCCAGTTGGACAGCCCGCCCGCGTACAGCATAAATACGCCAATGCCGAGAAAAACAAGCGCTGTACCGTCATCGCCCTGGATATGGATGAGCGCCGTAGGCACGCCGATGTGCAATAGCAAAAGCAGCAGGTTTTTGGGCTGATTCACACGGCCCCGCACCCGGCTTAAATGCAGCGCCAGCGTTAAGATAAAGCTGATCTTTGCCAGCTCGGCAGGCTGGAAGGTCATTCCGCCCACCCGATACCAGCTGTAATTGGAGGTCCCGCCCGCATCGTACCCGATGGTGACGACCCCCGCCCGGAAGTTGTGCAAAAACAGGGTGGGCAGCACCAGTCCCCACGCCACCGTGGCATGCAGCGGCCAGGCGCGGGCCAGGGCACGATAATCCACCGTGGAGAAAATGACCGCCAGCATAATGCCCAGAAAACTTGCAATGAGCTGCACCGACGCCTTGTTGTTGGAGCCGAGCTGCGTCTGCCCGATGGAGACCAGCACCACCACGCTGACCGCCGAACACGCCGCGCACAGCGCCAGATACAGCGCATCCACCCGGCGCAGGTAGCGGCGTAACAGGGCAAACATGGGCTGGCCTCCTCTCCAAAATTTTTGCGTACCATATATTTTCTACCGCATATTATACCGCATCCTGCGGCAATATGCCAACTTTGCAATTAAATTTTACAAATCGCGCTTTTCGTATTATAATATAGTACGAATCAGGGCGCGAGGTTTATGCAATACCGTGGGCCCTTAAAAGGAGTTTTCCTATGGAAATCATCACCCATTCCCGCGAGGAGACCGTTGCCGCCGGGCGGGAGTTTGCCAAAACGCTGCCGGGCGGGGCGCTCATCGCGTTCACCGGCGGGCTGGGCGCAGGCAAGACAGCGTTCTGCCAGGGCCTGGCCGAGGGGCTGGGCTGCACCGACCCAGTTTCCAGCCCGACGTTCGCCATCGTCAACTACTACCGCGGCCCTCGCCCGCTGGCCCACTTTGATTTATACCGCATCCACACAGAGAACGACCTTGCCGCCGCCGGGTTCTACGACTATCTGGACATGGGCGCGGTGGTTGCCTGCGAGTGGAGCGAGAACTGCGCCGACCTGCTCGAGCAGGAGCAGCCCATCCATATCCACATCGACCGGGTGGACGAGACGACACGTAAGATTACGATTGGTTGATTTTATAGATTTTATTACATAACGTATAGGTGATTGTATGAATATCCTGGCTGTAGATACCGCAGGCAAGTCCGCCGCCGTAGCCATTTTGCGGGACGACACCCTGCTGTACGAGACCCAGTGCAACAACGGCATGACCCACAGCGAGACCCTGCTGCCCATGATCGACACCGCGCTGCGTGCCTGCGGGCTTACGATGGAGGACATCGACCTGCTGGGCGTGACCAGCGGCCCCGGCAGCTTTACCGGGCTGCGCATCGGGCTTTCGGTGGTCAAGGGGCTGGCCCTGCCGCGGCAGATCCCCTGCGCGGGCGTTTC
>ERZ773168.3940-NODE-3940-length-10116-cov-6.527979_pt1 | contig 10116 bp, 5 predicted proteins | sample MGYA00511261_ERZ773168 | MGnify/ENA primary metagenome ERZ773168 (study PRJEB29015, sample SAMEA2737855) | human gut metagenome | biome: human gut; feature: human-associated habitat; material: faeces | place: China | collected 2012 ... | reverse complement strand
GGCGGGCACTTACAGCGACCCCGCCCCGGCCCGCCCGTCGGAAACTTCCACCGGCAATGGCGGCACCACGCCGCCCCCGGCAGGCCCGGAGCCGCAGGCCGCAGCATCCAAGCCCCCGAAGAAGCGCCGCAAGCATAGCGGCGGCCGTATCGCCCGCAGCGCCGTTGCGCTGGTGCTGGCCGCGGCCATGGGCTTTGCAGGCGGCTTCGTGGGCGCACGGGTCGGCAATGCCGGCAATAAGGTCGTCATCCAGCAGGTGGAGCGCACCGACAGCAGCGCGGCCTCCGGCACCGCCGTCTCGTCCAGCGGCATGACTACTTCGCAGGTCTCCGAGATGGTCAGCCCCAGCGTCGTGGTCATCACCACCGAACAGGTCGTCTACTCGCAGTGGTCCTGGTACGGCCAGAATCAGGTCGAGTCCGGCGCAGGCAGCGGCGTCATCATCAGCTCGGACGGCTACATCCTCACCTGTGCGCACGTGGTCTCCGGTGCATCGCAGATCACCGTGACCATCGGGGATACCGACTACACCGCCACCGTGGTGGGCGAGGACGACACCAGCGATGTCGCCGTGCTGAAGATCGACGCCACCGGCCTGACCCCCGCCACCGTCGGCGACAGCGACAGCCTGTCGGTTGGCGACAGCGTCCTGGCCGTCGGCAACCCGCTGGGTGAGCTGGGCGGCACCGTCACCAGCGGCATCGTCAGCGCACTGAACCGCAGCGTGACCATTCAGGGCACCAGCTCCACCAACACCATGTCCCTGATCCAGATGGATGCCTCCGTCAGCCCCGGCAACTCCGGCGGCGGTCTGTTCAACATGAACGGTGAGCTGATCGGTCTGGTCAACGCCAAGTCCTCCAGCTCGGACGCGGAGGGTCTGGGCTTCGCCATCCCCATCAACGACGCCATTCAGGTGGCGCAGGACCTGCTGGAGAACGGCTATGTCTCCGGCCGGCCGTATATGGGCATCACCTACATCGCCGTGACCGACGCCCAGACGGCGGCCCAGTTCAACGTCAACGCCTACGGCGTCTATGTCGTGGACGTCGTGCAGGGCGGCCCGGCCGACAAGGCCGGTCTGAAGGTCGGAGACCGCATCGTTAGCATCGACGGCACCGAGATCGCCCAGAAAGACGACCTTGGCACCCTGATGCAGCAGCACACGGCCGGTGACACCCTTTCCATCACCGTTGCCCGCGACGGCCAGATGCAGACCGTCTCGCTGACGCTGGGCGAAAAGAATGCGTCGAACACCGCCACACAGCGTTCGGCCAACAACTGAGCCGTTCTCCGCCGCAAGGCGTTATCAGGATTTGATTCCTTTCTTCTTCAAAAATCCCCCGACTGGCGGTGACCCGCTGGCCGGGGGATTGCTGTTTATACCAAGCCGAAGATGGTCGCACTGACCGGAGCCAGGACCGCTTCGCCGCTCAGGATGCGGCTGTCGCCCCGCCACAGGCTGGACGAGGTGCCGTCACTCAGCAGCTTCCAGCGTCCGTCGGGCAGCCGGATGGGCTGTTCCTGTTCGGTGGGGTTGTAGTAGACGCAGAGCGCGCCCCACCACGCCCCATCGCCGGGCAGGGCAGGCAGACGCCAGCCCACCAGCGGCTGTTCCAAATCAAAAAATGAAATGGCGTTGGGGCTGGCCCTGTCCACCGCACCCAGCCGCGGGAAGGCATTCCGCAGGCCGATGAGGCCCCGGTAATAGTCCACCAGCCCATGGAACTGCTCGGCCCGCTTCCAGTCCAGCCGGTTCAGCGCCGGGGAGGAGCGGTAGCTGTTGCCCTGCCCCTTTTTGGTGCGGGCGAACTCTTCGCCTGCCTGCCAGAAGGGCAGGCCCATGCAGGTGAGGTAGATGCCTGCCGCCAGCCGGTTCTGGGCCAGGGCTGCACGGTCCACCGCGCCGAACTCCGGGCGCTCGTACCGCACCAGAAGCAGCTTATCCCACAGGGTGAAATTATCGTTGGCGGATACATAGCTGACGATCTGCCCCGGCGTGTGGGGCGGGAACTTATCGCTGCGGCACCACGCCGCCACGGCCCCGCCGATGTCCCAGAAGCTGCCGGGCTTTCCCTCCACGTAGCCCGGCTCCCGCGCATTGAAGCAGCCGCCCTTGATGGCGTCGCGGGTGTCGTCGCAGAAGATGCCGATGCGGTCGTTCAGCATGGCCAGATTGTTCTTGTTCGCCTCGTACCGGTGCAGCGCACTGCTGCCGCCCTGCCACGGCTCGCCGTACATCAGGATGTCCCGCCCGCCGGGCAGTTTGTCCAGCTCAGCCCGCAGCAGGTTCATCGTCTCCACATCGTACAGGCCCATCAGGTCGAACCGGAAGCCGTCGATGTGATACTCCTGCGCCCAGTAGAGTACCGAATCCAGAAAGTATTTCCGAGCCATGGGCCGCTCACTGGCAAACTCGTTGCCGCAGCCGCTGCCGTTGGAAAGGCTGCCATCCTCGTTCTGGCGGAAATAATAGAGGGGAACCACCCGGTTCAGCACGTTGTCGGAGCGGTACATGTGGTTGTACACCACATCCATCACCACACCGATGCCCGCCGCATGGAGGGCCTGGATCATCTGCTTGCACTCCCGCACCCGGACTTCGCCGCGGGCGGGGTCGGTGGAGTAGCTGCCCTCCGGGACGTTGAAGTTTGCGGGGTCGTAGCCCCAGTTGTACTGCCGGGTCAGCGGGCGGCTCTCGTCCACGCTGCCGAAATCAAAGATGGGCATGAGCTGGACATAGCGCACCCCCAGCCGCTTGAGGTAGTTCAGGCAGGTGGGGTGGACGCCGTCGCAGTTCAGGGTCGTGCCCTGCTGGGTAAAGGCCAGAAATTTGCCCCGCCACGCATTGCGCACCCCGCTGGCCGGGTCCTGCGAGAAATCCCGGACGCTGACCTCCCAGACGCTCCGCTTCGACGCCGGGATGACCGGCCGTTTGTCCTGTTCCCAGCCCGGCGGGTCGGTGCGGGCCAGATCCACGATCATGCTCCGCGCCCCGTTCACGCCCGCCGCGCGGGCATAGGGGTCAGCGGTGGTCACGCTGCCCCACTCGGTGGTCACGTTGAAATTATAATACTTCCCGTGCTGGTCGCCGGGCAGATAAACGCCCCAGACGCCCTGCCCCCACGGGCTCAGCGGCAGACTTCCGATGCAGGCCCCGCCGTCGCCTTTCCGGTAAAGATCGACCCGGACCGACTGCGCCGTGGGTGCCCACAGCCGCAGGTGAGTGCCCGATGGGGAATACGCCGCGCCCAGCGGCCCCTGATAGTCGGTCTGACGGGCAAACTCCTCGCTTTCGAACCATGCTTTCCATTGTGCAGGCGTTTTCATTGACTCTCATCCTTTATCCTGACATTCCCGCCCTCGCCGGAGGCAGGCCTTTTGGAATTAGTGTACCCGGCTTGCGCGGATTTTGCAAGAGTTTCCTTGCAAATGGGGCTGCGGTACACTATACTGAAAGAAATGAACCGATCACGGAGGCGATGACATGGCATACACAGACGATTGGGAGACCCTGATGAATGGAGTCTTCGGGCCGGGCGGCAGATTCAAGGCCGCCCCCGGCACCCCCGCCGAACCCCGGCAGCAGCCAAACAGCACGCTGAACGACCTGAACGCGGCGCTTCTGGAACAGCAGAAGAAGCTGGACGCGATGCTCAAGGCCCAGTCGGCCCAGCTGAAGACGCAGGACACCGCCGCCGAGGCTGCGCTGGCTGACAGCCGCCGGATGCTGCGGGATATGGAGAACGACGGTCTGCTGGCCAAAGGCACCACCGACGTGAAACCTGAACATCTGGGCAGCTTCGAGGGGCTGGCCGACGAAGTCCGGCAGACCGTGCTGGGGCAGGACGCCTTTGTGGACGCGGTCGTCCGCGCCATGCGCCGCCCCTTTGTGCTGGGCACCGAGCCGCCCGCCGCCCGGAACATCATCCTGCTGTGCGGCGGCACCGGCACCGGGCGGCACTTCGCGCTGGAGGAGACCGCCCGCTGCATGGCTGCGCGGGGCCTGCTGCAAAACGACCAGATCGCCGCGCTCGACCTGGCTCTTTACGCGAACCCTGCCGCCGAAAAGCTCTTTTTGCAGGACCTCTACGCCGCGCTCCACGCCCCCGGCGAGATCGTGGTCTTTGAGCACTACGAGAGCTGCTGTCCTAGCTTTCTGAAGACACTGTCCGACCTGGCCGTCCGGGGCAGCGCCCCGCTCTCCAGCCGGTACATCGTCAACCGGGACGGCATTCTGGTGGACGCCGGAACGGCCTTGGCCCCCGGCGCAGTCAGCCGTCTCGACCCCTGCGGGAAGTATCTCATCTTCTTTTCGAACAAGGGCCGCGCCGCCATGGCGGACAAGTTCGGCGCAAGCATGGTCTCGGCGCTGGGCGACGTCTGCGAGACGACCGCCTACCAGCAGGCAGACCTTGCAGCCCTCGCCGCCCAGCAGCTGAACGCGCTGGCCCAGAAGGTCACGGCCCGGCTGGGCCTGACCCTCGCCGCCGGGGCCGATGTGCGGGACTACGTCGCCGCCCAGTGCACCCCCCAGAAGGGCGCAGCCGGGCTGTCCGGCTGCTGCGACCGCATCTTCCGCGCTCTGAGCGAATACTGCCTGCAAACGGACAAGCCGCTCACCGGCACCGTGACCCTGACCGCCGCACCGGAGGGCCTGCTCTTCCGCCTGCACGATGCCGCCCCGGCCCCGCTGTTTGACCTGCTGCCCGCCGCCTACACCGGCGCGCTGGATGAGATCCGGGCCGAGATCTCGGAACTGGTCGGTCTGGCCCCAGTCAAGGAATACGTATTCGGTCTGGCCGACAATCTGCAGGTCCAGCAGCGCCGCGCCGCTGCGGGCATGAAGACAGCCAGCCTTTCGATGCACATGATCTTCACCGGCAACCCCGGCACCGGCAAGACCACCATCGCCCGGCTGGTGGCCAAGTACCTCAAGGCCATCGGGGCGCTCAAGGGCGGGCAGCTGGTGGAGGTGGGCCGCGGCGACCTCGTGGGCCGCTACACCGGCCACACCGCACCGCTGACCAACAGCGTCATCGAGAGCGCCCTCGGCGGCGTCCTCTTCATCGACGAGGCTTACAGCCTCTACCGCGGCGAGCAGGACAGCTTCGGCCTCGAAGCCATCGACACCCTCGTCAAAGGGATGGAAGACCACCGCGACGAGCTTGTGGTCATTCTGGCCGGATACACCAGAGAGATGGAGACCTTCCTCACCGCCAACAGCGGTCTGGCCAGCCGCTTCCCCAACAAAATCGAGTTCCCGGACTACACCGCCGACGAGCTGCTGCAGATCACCCACGTCCTCGCAAAAAACAAGGGCTACACCCTCTCGGAGGCCTGCGAGGAACCGCTGCGGAACTACTACGCCCGCCGTCAGGCTGACAACGCCCGCACCGCCGGCAACGGCCGTCTGGCCCGCAACACCCTCGAAAAGGCCATCTTCCACCAGAGCCGCCGCCTCGTCGCCGAGCCCGCCGCCGCGCTGGATGTGCTCCTGCCGAGCGATCTGGAGCTGGACGAATAATTGCAGAACCACGCAAAAAACGGACCGCTGAAACGGTCCGTTTTTCTTGTTCAGCGATGCTCTTCCGCCAGCTGTTCGGCCAGCGCCCGCATCCCGGTGCGGACGTCTTCGGGCGCAAGGACTTCCACCTTGCCGCCAAAGCCCGCCACCCAGCCGTAGAACGGCTCGCTGACACAAATGGGCACATCAAAGTGGAAGCGCCCGTCCTCCTCCGGCAGGAAGGTCGGCGAAGCGCCGAACCGCTCCCGCATGGCGTTTTCGAGGTCGGCCGTGCAGCGCAGGGTCACGCGCCGTTCGGGGCCGCCGTACATGCTGAAGTGCTTGCGCAGGTAGGCGGGCAGATCGAAATCAGCAAACTGTTCCCGGCCGCGGCGGGGCAGCTCCAGCACCCGGACGCCGGACATCCGGTCCACCCGGTAGTGGCGGATGCCCACCGGCTCCTTTTCGTCCTGATAGGCGATGAGGTAATAGCAGCCGTTCTCCCACGCCATCTGCCATGGGCTGATGATTCGCTTTTCGGGCCGGCCCACTTTTTTGTAGTGGAACTCTACCATCCGGCCGGTGTTGATGGCCTCGTGCAGTGCGTCGATGCTGTACAGCAGGCTCCTGCTGTCGGTCTTGGGGCGGCCGTCCACGTAGACCTGACGCTGCAGCTGGCTGCCCTCGTAATTGGAGCAGAGCTTTTCCAGCTTCCGGATCAGGCGGCGGCTCGTGGCGCTGGACACCACCCGGCTTGCCTGCACGGCGTCCACCAGCAGCTTCAGCTCGGCCAGGTCAAAGGTGCGGCTGGCCAGAAAATAGCCGCCGCCCCGGCCCCGCCGGAGCTGGATGTCGTACCCCAGTGTGTTCAGCGCGTCGATGTCGCTGTACACGCTCTTACGCTCGCAGAGGATGCCCTGCTGTTCCAGCAGCCCCACCAGCTGGGGCACGTTCAGCAGGTGGTTTTCGTCGGTCTGTGTCTCAAAGATGCGCAAAAGCGCCAACAGCTTGGATTTCTGGCCTTCCTGCTTGGGCATAGGTTCACCTCATTCGGGGAGCTTCTTGTCGAACGCCGCACGGCGCTGGGTGGAAAGGCGGAACATCTCTTCGAGCTTTTCGCGGTCGCCCGCCGCCAGCGCACTGCGCAGTGTGCCGAGCGCGGCGTCGAACTGGTCGATCTCCGAGATGAGGTTGTCCCTGTTCCAGAGAAACAGTTCTGCCCACATTTTGTCGTTGATGCGTGCGATGCGGGTCAGATCCCGGAAGGAGTCGCCCGTGTACTCGCACAGCGAGGTGTTGTCGTTGGCGCACATCAGGCTGACGGCGATGGCATGGCACAGCTGGCTGACATAGCCGACCATCCGGTCATGCTCCTGCACGGTCAGGGTGCAGATGTGTTTGAAGCCCAGCACCTCGGCCAGCTCTCGGACCCAGGCGATGGCCTCCGGGGTATTCTTCCCGGTCGGGGTGATGATGAAGTTCGCCGGGGCAAAATTCACCTCGGCGGCGTGTTCCACGCTGGAAGTCTCGCGGCCTGCCATCGGGTGGCTGGCGATGAACTCGACCCCCGCCGGGCAGAGGGCCTGCACCGGCTCCACCAGGCCGGTCTTGACGCCGGACACATCCGTGAAGATGCAGCCGGGCTTGAGGAGCGGGCCGTACGTCCGGAACCACTCGATGAGGGCCGTGGGGTAGAGGCCGAAGATGATGTGGTCGGCCTCCCGGACAAGGTCTTCAAAATCGTGGGTTTTGCCCCGCTCGATGTAGCCATGGTCGAGCGCGAACTGCAAGTGGCCCTCGCTGCGGTTGATGCCGTCCACATGGAACCCGGCTTTGGAGAGTTCCAGCGCATATTTGCCGCCCAGCAGGCCGAGGCCCACCACGAGATAACGTTTCGTTTTATCCAACATCTTCTACCTCCGCGCCCAATGGCTTGATGGCTGTAAAGAAATTCGGCCAGCTCTTCGTGATGGCCTCGGCACCGTCGATGGGCAGCCGCAGCCCCGCCGCCAGTGCCAGCACCGACAGGCTCATGACGACCCGGTGGTCGTTGTGGCCGGAGAGGACGCCGTCCGGCGCATGGAGCGCCCCGGCACAGCCCTCGATGGTGATGGCGCCGCCCGCGCTGGACAGCACCCCGCCGCATTTGCGCAGCTCTGTTTCCATGGCTTCGATGCGGTCGCTCTCCTTGATGCGGAGGCGTTCCGCGTTCCGGATGACCGTCTGCCCCTCGCAGAACAGGCCCAGCACCATCAGCACCGGGCCGAGGTCGGGGCAGTCGGCCAGGTCGATGTCCGTGCCGTGGAGCGGCGCTTTCCGGAAGACGATGCCCTGTTCGGTGCGGGAGAAGTCGGCCCCGCACCGGCGCAGGATGTCCAGAATGGCCGCGTCGCCCTGCAAGGTCGGTTCGGCCAGACCGGTCAGCGTGACGCCGCCGGTGACAGCCCCCAGCACCGCCGGGAAGGCCGCCTGGCTGTAATCGCCCTCGACGGTGTAGTCACAGGGGCGGTATGCCTGCCCGCCGGGGATCTCCAGCGTCGTTTCGTCCACCCACCGGCTCGTGACGCCGAACGCCGCCTGAACGGACCGGGTCATGTCGATGTAGCTGCGGCTCTCCACCGGCCGGAGCAGGTGAAGGGTGCTGGTGCCGCCCAGCAGCGGCAGGGCGAACAGCAGCCCGCTGATGAACTGGCTGGACACATTGCCCGCCAGCGTATAGTCCCCGCTAGAGAGCGCCCCTTCCACAGTCAGGCCGGAAGGGCTCTGCACAAAGCGGAGGCCCTGCTCCCGGTACAGCGCTTCATACACCGACTGGGGCCGCTCCATCAGCCGCCCGCGGCCCACAAAGGTCACTTCCTGGCCGGTGAGGCTGGCCAGCGGGATGAGGAAGCGCAGGGTGCTGCCGCTCTCGCAGCAGTCCACCGGGGCTTCCACGGGCAGAAAGCGGCCCAGTCCCTCCACGATCGCATCGTTCCCGCCGGTGGTGACGCGGGCGCAGAGCTGGCCCGCCGCCGCGAGGGTGGCGGCGATATCCTTGCTGAACTCCAGATTCCGGATGTGTGAGGTGCCCTTTGCCAGCGCCGCACAGAGCACGGCCCGGTGCGCCATGCTCTTGCTGGGCGGAGCCATAATGATTCCGTCAATGTTTCTGTCTGGTTGGATCGTGATCTGCATTTGCAGCCCTCCTTCTGCCCGTTCTGCCAAACGCTCTCCCTGCGGGAGAGCTGGGGCCTGAGAGGGTCACATCTCCCGCCCGATGGCCCATGCGACCTGGCGGCACTTGGCCATGGCCTGTGCAAAGCTGTCCGGGGTCAGGCACTGGGCACCGTCGCTCCATGCGTGGCGGGGGTCGTAGTGGACCTCCACTTCCAGACCGTCGGCACCGGCGGCCACCGCAGCGATCATCATCGGCTCCACGAGGTTGGCCTTGCCGGTGGCGTGGCTGGGGTCCACGATGACGGGCAGATGGGTCTTTTCGTGGATGATGGGCACGGCGGAAAGGTCCAGCGTGTTGCGGGTATACTTTTCAAACGTGCGGATGCCGCGCTCGCAGAGGATGACCTGCTCGTTGCCGCCGGCCATGATGTACTCGGCGCTCATGAGCAGCTCCTTGAGGGTGCTGGCAAGGCCGCGCTTGAGCAGGATGGGCTTGCGCAGCTTGCCAAGCTCACGCAGGAGGTCGAAGTTCTGCATGTTGCGCGCGCCGACCTGAATGATGTCCACATCCTCGAACAGGGGCAGGTGCTCCACGCCCATGATCTCCGTCACGATGGGCAGGCCGGTCTCCTGCCGCGCGATCTTGAGCAGCTCGAGGCCGGTGGCCTTCAGGCCCTGGAAATCGTAGGGCGAGGTGCGGGGCTTGAACGCACCGCCGCGCAGGATGTTCGCACCGGAGGCCTTGACGGCCTTCGCGACCGCGACGATCTGCTCCTCGGACTCGACGGAGCAGGGGCCGGCAATCATGACGAAGTTGCCGCCGCCGATCTTCACGCCATTCACGTCGATGACAGTGTCGTCCGGGTGGAACTTGCGGTTGCAGCACTTGAAGGGCTCGGTCACGCGCTTGACGCTGTCGACGATACCGAGGCTCGCGATCAGGTCCATGTCCACGCGGGTCGTGTCGCCGACAAGGCCGAGCACGGTCTGGTATTCGCCCTCGGAAATGTGGATGGTCAGGCCCTGACCCTTGAGCCAGTCGATGAGCTGCTCACGCTTTGCTGCTTCCACGCCATGTTTGAGTACGACGATCATGATGATTACCTCCGATGTATTTACCTGAATTTTTGTGTTTGTTTTTCAAAAGAAAAATGCGGCACAGGCTTAACCTGTGCCGCATGAAACATTCTCGGGATCCGAGCTATTTTTTGCATCACAAATCAGCCTTACTATATTGTCATAGTAAAGTAATAAGCGTATGCAAAATAGTAGTTACGGTTCATGATATTTGCTCCGATTCTGATGAAAAATCTTGATGGTTCGAGTATAAAAACTTCGCGCACAAATGTCAACCGCAAATTTTCACAAATTCCGCATTTTTTTGCGCCCCGGCGTATGGCAGATGCCCAAGAAGCGCCGGAGAAAAAGGTGCGCGGGGGCGGCTGGTGCCGCCC
>ERZ773168.3921-NODE-3921-length-10167-cov-8.310819_pt1 | contig 10167 bp, 5 predicted proteins | sample MGYA00511261_ERZ773168 | MGnify/ENA primary metagenome ERZ773168 (study PRJEB29015, sample SAMEA2737855) | human gut metagenome | biome: human gut; feature: human-associated habitat; material: faeces | place: China | collected 2012 ... | reverse complement strand
TCTGGCGCATCCGGCGCACATCCACGCTGTCGGCCATCCGGGTGATGGGCTTGAGCGCCTTGGGCACGGCGGCGTCGGTCAGTTCCCGGACGCCCTGCACCACCTCGCCGCACTCGATGCCGCGGGCGGTCTCCACGATGACGTAGTCGCCGGTCCTGATCTCGGCCCCGGCAGGGTCGAAATAGTAGCTTTTTCCGTTTTCCTTGAAACGGACAGAGATCACTTGTTTCATAGTTGTCCTCGTTCTATTTTCTGAAACGCTCAGAGATCTGAGCCTGAAGAGCCATTCTTGAAACAGTATAACATACTTGAGTGCAATTTTCTATGAAAAATCAAATTCCTCTGCAACAATCCCGGCGGCTGAGCCGTATCTCTAGCGAAAACTGACTAAATTTTGCAAAAGATTCACCCTGCACCCTTGCAACCCCTCAGACCTTGTGTATAATAGGAATCATGTAAGATTGCCCTTTTGAGGGCGCTGGCCGTGGAGCGCACGGCGCAAGCAAAGAAACGGTAGGATAAAATGGAAAAATTCAGTGTCAAAAAACCGTTCACGGTGCTGGTGGCGGTCATCATGGTGCTGATGCTGGGCTTTGTGTCCATCAGCAACATGCAGACCAACCTTCTGCCCGACGTGAATACACCGTACCTGATGGTGGTCACGGTCTACCCCGGTGCAAGCCCGGAGCGTGTGGAGAGCGAAGTCTCCGACGTGATGCAGAACGCATTGGGCACCGTGGCGGGTGTGGAAAAAGTCACCGCCACCTCGGCGGAGAATTACAGCCTTCTGCTGATGCAATTCTCCGATGATACGGATATGAACAGCGCCATGGTCAAGGTGTCGAACAAGGTGGATCAGACCACGGCCAGCCTGCCGAGCAGCTGTCTGACCCCTTCGATCATCGAGTACAGCCTGAACATGAATGCCTTTATGACTGCGGCCGTCAGCCGCGAGGGCAGCGATGTGTATGACCTGTCAGAGTTCGTCAGCGACACCCTCGTGCCCTACGTGGAGCGCAAGGGCGGCGTTTCCAGCGTGTCCGCCAACGGCCTGATCGAAAAGATGGTGCAGGTCCAGCTCAGCCAGGAGAAGATCGACGCCATCAACGAAAAGCTGCTGGAAGTGATCGACGTCCAGCTGGCCGATGCGCGCAAGCAGCTGGAGAGCGCCGAGGCCCAGATCGAAGCGGGCCGCAAGGAATACGACCGCCAGTTCAAAAATTACAATAAGACCGTTTCGGATACGGTGATGCAGCAGTTCAGCGGCCAGGTCGGCGAGGCGGTCGAGACCGTCCGCAAGCAGGCACAGGCCCTGCTGGACAGCGTGAACCAGCTCATCGCCGTGGTGCAGGAGCCGGAGATCCAGCAGGCCCTGATCGACGTGCGCGACGGCCTGCAGCGGGTCATGGACAAGTTCAACGAGACGGGCATGAAGGACATCGACTCCCTCATTGAGATCGTGGCCGAGCTGCGCGATATCACCGATAAACTGACCGGCGCACTGCAGCAGCTGCAGCAGCGCCTGAACACCGAGGCTGGTACCGAGGGCAGCACGGCGGCAGACCTGGCCGATGATCTGCAGGTGCAGCAGAGCCTGAACACGATCTACAATACCCTGAACGACGTCATCAAGGCCATGGACGATGTCCCCGGCCTGATGAGCACCTTCTCGGATGCACTGGGCACCTACTCGCAGCAGCAGATGCAGGCTTATATGAAGTTCACCGAAGCCCGCGAGATGCTGAACGAGTACGAAAAGCAGCTCGCCGAGGCAAAGCAGACCTACGCGGACGCTGAAGAAAAGGCGATGGCCAGCTCCGACGTCTCCAAGCTGCTGGACATCGACACGCTGGCACAGCTCATCTATGCCCAGAACTTCTCGATGCCCGCCGGTTACGTCAAGGATTCCAGCGGCAAGAGCTGGCTGCTGAAGGTCGGCGAGGAATACGACAGCATCGAGGATATCTCCGGCGCTCTGCTGCTCCATGTGGACGGCTTCGGGGATGTCCGCCTGTCGGACGTGGCCGACGTTGAGGTCATCGATAACGCCGAGGCCAGCTACACCCGCCTGAACGGCGAGCGCGCAGCCGTGCTGAAGATCTACAAGGGTGCCACCTCCAGCGCCAGCGAGGTGTCGGACAACTGCCTGTCCGCCTTCCAGGAGCTGGAAGCCCAGTACGACGGCCTGCATGTGGTCGTTCTGTCCAACCAGGGCAACTATATCACCATCATCGTCAAGAGCATCCTGAGCAGCATGGTCATCGGTGCGGCACTGGCCATCATCGTGCTGGCCCTCTTCCTGCGGGATGTCAAGCCCACCCTCGTCGTCGGCTTCAGCATCCCGCTGTCGGTCCTGTTCGCTGTGGTGCTGATGTACTTCACCGGCATGGACCTGAACGTCATGACGCTGGCCGGCCTGTCGCTGGGCATCGGTATGCTGGTGGATAACTCCATCGTCGTCATCGAGAACATCTACCGTCTGCGCGGCCGGGGCGTTCCGGCGGCCCGCGCCGCCGTGCAGGGCGCAAAGCAGGTGGGCATGTCGGTCGTGGCGTCTACCCTGACGTCCGTCTGCGTCTTCCTGCCCGTCGTCTTCTCGTCGAGCATCGTCAAGAGCCTGATGCAGCCCATGTCCCTCTGCATCGGCTACTGCCTCATGGCCTCCCTCATCGTGGCCCTCACCGTCGTTCCGGCGGCTGCTTCCACCGTGCTGAAAAAGGCCGAGCCCAAGCAGCTGAAGTGGTTCGACAAGATCCAGGACAAGTACGCCAAGAGTCTGGAGTGGTGCTTCCAGCACCGCGCCCTGCCCCTGCTGGCGGCGGTGGTGCTGCTGGCCTTCTGCGGCTGGCGGGTCTTCTCCATGGGTGTGGAGCTGCTGCCCACCATCACCAGCAACGAGGCCATCGTGACCCTGAGCACCACCAAGGACCTCAGCAAGGAGGATTCCTACGCCATCGCCGGCAAGGCCGTGGAGGCCATGCTGGAGGTGGACCATGTGGAGGAAGTTGGCATCACCACCGACACCCGCGTGGCCGGGATGGACATCGGCCAGCTGGGCCTGCCCACCACCATCACCGACCTGCTGAACGCCGCCAACAGCTATGGCACCTATCAGGTCAACGTCATGCTGGATGAATCCCTCTCCTCTTCCGAGATCGAGACGGCCCGGCAGGCGCTCGAAGATGCCCTTTCCGGCATCGAGGACTGCACCGCCAAGGTCGAGATCAGCGGGATGCAGGAGCTGACCAGCCAGCTGGCCAGCGGCCTGAGCGTGAAGATCTACGGTGCCGATGCCGAGACCCTTTCCCAGCTGTCGGAGAAGGTCGTGGACATCGTCAACGATACCGAGGGCTTTGCCAATGCGACCAACGGTCTGGGCAGCGGCGACGCCACCATCAACCTGCAGATCGACCGCGACAAGGTCCGCTCCTACGGCCTGACCGTGGCCCAGGTCTACCAGCAGATCGCTGCCAAGCTGACCACCACCACCACGGCCCAGACCCCCGTGACCGTGGACGGCAGCACCATGAGCGTCCAGATCAGCAACAATCTGGACCCCGTCACCAAGGAAAACATGATGGACATCACCTTTGAGACCACCGTTATGTCTGCCGACGGCACCACCAGCACCGGCACCTGCACCCTGGCCGATATGGCAACCTGGGACACCGGCAGTGCGCCGGACTCCATCACCAGCGAGGATCAGACCCAGTACGTCAGCGTCACGGCCGACACGCTGGATGGCTACAACACCACCGTGCAGGCCCGTGTTCTGGAAAAGAAGCTGAACGAGTTCGCCCTCTCCGATGAGATGCCGGAGGGCTGCTCCTTCTCGATGGGCGGCGAGTCCGACTCCGTCAACTTCATGGTCAACGAGATGGTACAGTGGCTGGGTCTGGCTCTGCCCTTCGTCTATCTGGTCATGGTGGCCCAGTTCCAGAGCCTGCTCTCCCCCTTCATCGTCCTGTTCACCATCCCGCTGGCCTTCACCGGCGGCCTGCTGGGCATGCTCTTCACCGGCCAGCAGCTGACCATGATCTCCCTGATGGGCTTCATCGTCCTGATGGGCACCGTCGTCAACAACGGCATCGTCTTCGTGGACTACGCCAACCAGCTGCGTCTGGGCGGTATGGAGCGCCGTGCGGCCCTGATCGCCACCGGCAAGACCCGTATGCGCCCCATCCTGATGACCACCCTGACCACCGTGCTGGCCATGCTCCAGCTGGTGTTCAGCAACGATATGGCGAGCCAGCTCATGAGCGGCATGGCCATCGTCATCATCTGCGGCCTGAGCTATGCCACCCTGATGACCCTGTATATCGTGCCCATCCTGTACGATATCCTCTTCAGGAAGCCGCCGCTGAACGTCGATGTCGGCAGCGACGATGAGCTCGACGACATCCCCGACGATGCCGCCGAGTATATCGCCCAGTCCTCCTCCGCACAGCCGGAGGGCTGAACCTGAAGTTCCCCAGAGCCGTCCGCCGTTCCAGGCGGGCGGCTCTTTTGCTGCCTGCGGCCCGGCCGACCGGGGGCATTCCCCTTCGGATCCGCCGGAGCGGGTCATTTTCACCAAAAAATATCTCGAAATATTGGCTGAAAAACCTAAAAAGATGTCCACACAGAAGGTGCAAATTGTGATATAATCATAATAATAAAGGATATAACCGAGAGTGTGGTATCCAAACATTTCGAAAAAGGAGGCGAAGCCCTATGGCACAGTTTCGCTCCAGGCCCTTTGGTGTGACCAAAGACGGCGAGAAGGTCAATGAATACATCATGTCGAATCCCGGTGGGCTGGCGGTCAGTGTGCTGAATTATGGCTGCGTGATCAAAAACATCTTTGTCCCCACAAAACAGGGTCCGGTGGATGTCGTGGTGGGCCACGATACCTTTGCCGACTACGAACAGGATTTCAACTCTTCCGGCAGCACCTGCTGCGGCGCCTTTGTGGGGCGGTACGCCAACCGCATCGAGAACGCGGAGTTCAGCGTGGGCGGCAGGAAATACCAGCTGGAGCCCAACAACGGCAGGAACCATCTGCACGGCACCTTCCCCAAAAAGATCTACGACGTCAAGGCCTTCGGCGACACCCTGCTGCTGGAGACCGAGAGCCCGGCGGGCGAGGACGGCTTCCCCGGCAACCTGAAAGTTTCGGTGCGGTACATCCTCACGGAGGACAACGCCCTGCGGATGGACTACCGCGTCTCGTCCGACGCCGACACCATCCTGAACCTGACCAACCACACCTATTTCAACCTCGATGGCGGCGGTGACGTGCTGAACCAGAAGCTGCGCCTCTATGCGTCCCGCTATCTGGAGGGCAACAACGAGACCTGCCCCACCGGTAACATCCTGCCAGTGGACAATACGCCCATGGATTTCCGGGCGGGCAAGATCATCGGCCGGGACATCGACACCGGGTTTTCTCAGACCACCATGGCGGGCGGCGGCTACGACCACTGCTTCGTCATCGACCGGGGCCGCGGGGCCAGCCAGAGCCTCTGCGCCTGGGCTTCCAGCGATCAGACCGGCATCAGCATGAAGGTCTACACCACCCAGCCCGGCGTCCAGCTCTACACAGCCAACTTCCTGCAGGACTGCCCTGCCCCCGGCAAGGGCGGCATCCCGATGCAGAAATACGGCGGCTTTGCGCTGGAGACCCAGCACTTCCCCTGCAGCCCCTCCCACCCGGAGTTCCCCTCCACGGTCCTGCGGGCCGGAAAAGTGTTCCGCGCCAACACGACCCTGCGGTTCTTCACCGGCAAACAGTGCGGGAAACTGTAACCAGCAGAGCGTCCGGCCCGCATAGAAGGCCCGACGCTCTGTTTTTGTTTTTCTCCTATTTGCACAAAGTGTGGCTTCTCTCCATGGGCAACATGCGAAAAATCATGCGTCATCAAAAAGTCGAGAACTGTAAGGCAACAAAAATCCAGAGGAATAGAAAGATGGATACTTGATTCTGCCCGCAAAACGCGGTATGCTTTAGGCAGATGGAGACGGGGAAACGCCCCGCTCACAATACGGTGAGAAGTGAGGTATTTTGCTATGGCAATTCTGGTTTCCGGCGGTGCCGGTTATATTGGCAGCCATACCTGCATCGAGCTGCTGAACGCAGGCTACGATGTGGTGGTGGCAGACAACTACTACAATGCTTCCCCTGTGGTGCTCGACCGCGTCAAGCAGATCACCGGGAAGGACTTCCGCTTCTACAATGCGGATATGACCAGACACGAGGACGTGGAGAAGATCTTCACCGAGTGCCCGGACATCGACGCCGTCATCCAGTTCGCCGCCTACAAAGCCGTCGGCGAGAGCGTCTCCAAGCCCATCGAATACTACTACAACAACCTGAACTGCACACTGGTCATCCTGGACGTGATGCGCCGCCACAATTGCCACAACTTTGTGTTCAGCTCTTCGGCCACCGTCTACGGCGACCCCGCCTCTGTGCCCATCACTGAGGATTTCCCCGTTGGTGCCACCACCAACCCCTACGGCACCACCAAGGCATTCACCGAGCGCATCCTGACCGATGTCTGCAAGGCTGACCCGGAGCTGAACGTGGCCCTGCTGCGGTACTTCAACCCCATCGGTGCCCACAAGTCCGGCCTCATCGGCGAGGACCCCAACGGCATCCCCAATAACCTGATGCCTTACATCGCCAAGGTCGCCATCGGCAAGCTGGAAAAAGTCCACGTCTTCGGCAACGACTACCCCACCCCCGACGGCACCGGCGTGCGCGACTACATCCACGTCGTGGACCTGGCCCGCGGCCATGTCTGCGCTATCCGGAAGCTGGAGACCAAGTGCGGCCTCTTCATCTGCAACCTGGGCACCGGCCACGGCTACAGTGTGCTGGATGTCATCCATGCCTTCGAGAAGGCCTGCGGCAAAAAGATCCCCTATGTCATCGACCCGCGCCGCCCCGGCGACATCGCCGAGTGCTACGCCGACCCCTCCAAGGCCAAGCGTGAGCTGGGCTGGGAGGCTGAGTACGGCATCGAGGAGATGTGCGCCGACAGCTGGAACTGGCAGCAGAAGAACCCCGACGGCTACCACACCGTGAAGTAAAAAACCAACGAAAATGCAAGGCTCGCTTCGTCCGCTCCACACCGGATGAGGCGGGCTTTTTTTCGCTGTCTGCCTTGACAATGCCGGGCAGTTAGCATATATTAAAACTGTTTCTATAAGCTAACAATCTGTCGAAACAGAAAGGCATTGGCCATGACATTAAAAGAACTGAAGATCGGCGAAAGTGCCGTTATTGACGCAGTGGGCGGGGCGGGAGCCCTGCGGCAGCATTTTCTGGACATGGGGCTGATCCCCGGCGAAAAGGTCACGCTGGTGAAGTTTGCACCCATGGGCGACCCCATGGAGCTGCAGATCCACGGCTATGAACTGACCCTGCGCCTGGACGACGCAGCACAGATCGAGATCACCCCGGCAGCGGCCGCGCCCGCCGCTGCACCCGCCCGGCGGGAGAACAAGATGGTGGAGCATCCGGGTCTGGGCGAAGGCGGACGCTACCACACCAAACAGGGCGAGCATCCCCTGCCGGAGGGCAAGACCCTGACCTTTGCGCTGGCGGGCAACCAGAACTGCGGCAAGACGACCCTGTTCAACCAGCTCACTGGCTCCAACCAGCATGTGGGCAACTTCCCCGGCGTCACGGTGGACCGGAAGAGCGGTGCCATCAAGGAGCACCCTGAAACGGAAGTCACCGACCTGCCCGGCATCTACTCGATGTCGCCCTATTCCAGCGAGGAGATCGTCACCCGGGACTTCCTGCTGAACACCCACCCAGACGGCATCATCAATATCGTTGATGCCACGAATATTGAGCGCAACCTTTACTTAACCATGCAGCTGATGGAACTGGAGATTCCGATGGTGTTGGCGCTGAATATGATGGACGAAGTGCGCGCCAATGGCGGCACCATCATGGTCAACGAACTGGAGGAACTGCTGGGTGTGCCGGTGGTGCCCATCTCGGCCGCCAAGAACGAGGGCATCGACGAGCTGGTGGAGCATGCCCTGCATGTGGCCCGCCACCGCGAGGTCCCCGGCCGCATCGATTTCTGCGATGCCACCGATGGCAAGGACGGCGCGGTACACCGCTGCATCCACGCCGTGGCCCACCTGATCGAGGACCACGCCCAGCACGCCGGTCTGCCGCTGCGGTTTTCCGCCACCAAGCTGGTGGAGGGTGATCAGCTGATCGAAGCTGCTTTGCAGCTGGACGAAAACGAGACCGAACTGCTGGGCCATACCATCGCCGAGCTGGAAAACGAGACTGGCCTGGACCGCGAGGCTGCCCTGGCTGACATGCGCTTTACTTTTATCGAGCGCCTGTGCGACAAGACCGTGGTGCGCCCCGGTGAAAGCCGCGAGCACAAGCGCAGCGTGGCTATGGATAAGGTCCTGACCGGCAAGTACACCGCCCTTCCCTGCTTTATCGGCATTATGGCGCTGGTGTTCTGGCTGACCTTCGGGGTCATCGGCGCGGCGCTGTCTGACCTGCTGACTTTGGGTATCGACGCCGTGACCAACGCCGCTGACCATGCGCTGACCGCCTACGGCATCAACCCGGTGGTGCACAGCCTTGTGATCGACGGCATTTTTGCCGGTGTGGGCAGCGTGCTGAGCTTTTTGCCCACGATCGTTATCCTGTTCTTCTTTTTGTCCATCCTGGAAGATACCGGTTATATGGCCCGCGTGGCCTTTGTTATGGACAAACTGCTGCGCCGCATTGGGCTTTCGGGCCGCAGCTTTGTGCCCATGCTGGTGGGCTTCGGCTGCTCGGTTCCCGCCATTATGGCAACCCGTACCCTTTCCAGTGAGCGTGACCGCCGCATGACGATTTTGCTGACCCCGTTCATGAGCTGTTCCGCCAAGCTGCCCATTTATGCGCTGTTCACCGCCGCGTTTTTCCCGCGGGTATGGCGTGCACCGGTCATGATTTTCCTCTATCTTTTCGGCATTTTGTGTGGTATACTGTATTCGCTGATCCTCAAGCAGACCTGTTTCCGCGGTGAACCGGTACCCTTTGTGATGGAGCTGCCCAACTACCGCCTGCCTTCGCCCAAAAGCGTCGGCCAGCTGATTTGGGAAAAGGCCCGTGATTTTATTCAGCGTGCCTTTACAATTATCTTTGTTGCAACCGTCGTGATCTGGTTCCTACAGACGTTCGACACCCGCCTGAATGTTGCTGCCACCCCGGATTCCAGCCTTCTGGCTTTGGTTGGCAGCCTGATCACCCCCATCTTCAAGCCCCTTGGCTTTGGCGATTGGCGCATTTCCACTGCGTTGATCACCGGCTTTACCGCCAAGGAAAGCGTTGTTTCCACCCTGACCGTCCTGCTGGGCGGCGATACCGGCGCGCTGAACATGCTGTTCACCCCGTTTACTGCGCTGGTTTTCCTGATCTTTACGCTGTTGTATACCCCCTGTGTTGCAGCCATTGCCGCTGTCAAGCGGGAACTGGGCGGTGGCCGGGCTGCACTGGGTGTGGTACTGATGCAGTGCGGCATTGCCTGGGTTGTGGCGTTTGCCGTGCACTGTGTAGGGATTTTGTTGGGGTTGGCATAAGGGCAGCGTATTCACCTGTCATTTTGTTTTCGCTTAACCCATAGGGAGGTTTTTTCCATGTCACTTCAAAGTATCCTTGTTCTGGTTATTATTTTTGTTCTGCTCGGCGTTGCCATCGGTTTTATTGCCAACAGCGAAAAGGGCTGGCACGGCGGCTGCACCGGCAACTGCGCCAGCTGCCAGGAACACTGCAATGACAAACAGAAAAAGAACCCGCCCAAGCAGCAGTGATGCCAAGGCCGAAGGAGACCGCCGTATGACTGCTGTTCAACAATCCGCCGCTCCGCACCCTGCCGTGCGCCAGCGCATTGACTGGATTGATACCGCCAAAGGTCTGTGCATGATTCTGGTGATTGTGGGGCACACCCTGCCCTATGGCAACCTGATGCGCAATTTCATTTTTTCGTTCCACATGCCGGCCTTTTTCTTTCTGACCGGCTATACGGCCCGCCGCCCGGATACCTGGCAGGGTTTTGCCCGCCGGGTCAGGAAGGACTTTGTTGCACTGATCGTTCCCGTGCTGGGTGTGGTGCAGGTGTTCAACGTTTTGCTGAACTTTTTCCTTTCTGATGACAG
>ERZ773168.3919-NODE-3919-length-10171-cov-6.101720_pt1 | contig 10171 bp, 9 predicted proteins | sample MGYA00511261_ERZ773168 | MGnify/ENA primary metagenome ERZ773168 (study PRJEB29015, sample SAMEA2737855) | human gut metagenome | biome: human gut; feature: human-associated habitat; material: faeces | place: China | collected 2012 ... | reverse complement strand
TGAGCAGCTGCACCATCATAGGCGTGCCGCGGATGACCGTGACATACACCTGGCACACGGCGTTCAGCACACCCAGGATCGGGTTGCGGTGGTGGGGTTTCTGCTGGGCATGACCCACGCGGACCATAGCCACGATGGCACCCAGCACAACGCCCAGTACCAGCGCAATGGCTGTTACCAACAGCGTGGTACCCACGCCCTTAAAATACTGCTGCCAGCGGTCAGAATACAAAAACGCCTGGTAGAATTTCACAAAGAAATCCTGTCCAAAGTTCAGCTTATCGCCGTTTTTTGCCATTTCTGAAAGCATTTCAAACTGTGCTTCCATCGCACCACAACCTTTCCCGGCCGCGCCGGTGATCTTTTACGAGTTCCTAGGGTGTATCTGATAAGTCAAAAGTGCTGGAAAATTCGCTGAAAAGCAACAGCTGCAAGGCGCGAATCCGCTGCAATACTGGATGTATTGCAAGGATGAGCAACGCAGCAGATGTACTTTTTAGTAGAATTGAACAGCGCTGAGGACTTTTCAGATACACCCTAACAAACAAAAGGCGCGCCGGTGCTCCCGGCGTGCCCTTCCTCGGACAGTAAGTGTTCAAACGCCCCTACGTCAGATTTTACTCTGCCTTGATGTATTTGTCAACGATGCTCTGCAGGGTGCCGTCAGCCTGCAGCTCTTCCAGGGCGCCGTTGATGGCGTTCAGCAGCTCGGTGTTGCCCTTGGCCACGCCGATGGCGTAATCTTCCTGGGCATAAGCGGCATCCAGGATCTTCAGGCCGGGGTTGGCAGCCACGAACTCCTTGGCGGGGGCGTTGTCGATAACAACAGCGTCGACCTGGCCGTTGTTCAGGGCCTGCACAGCGGTCAGACCGTCATCGTAAGCAACGACGCTGTCCTCGCCGAAGTCGTCGGTGCAGTAGATGTAACCGGTGGTGCCGCGCTGGGTGCCGATGATCTTGCCGGCCAGATCGTCAGCGGAAGCAATGTCAGAGTCCTCGGGCACGATGATGGACTGGATGCCCTCGGCGTAGGTGTCGGAGAAGTCCATGACCTTCAGGCGCTCGTCGGTGACGGTGACGCCGGCCATGACCATGTCGCTCTTGCCGTTCTGGGCGGCCAGCAGGGCGGCGTCAAAGTCCATGTCGTCGACCTGCAGCTCCAGGCCGAGCTTCTTGGCGATGGCACCCGCAACCTCAATGTCGATGCCCTCGAAATCACCGGTGTCGGTGGTCATCTCATACGGGGGGAAGGCAGCGTTGGTGGACATCGTCAGCTTGCCAGCGTTGACGGTGGTCACCGCGGCAGCGTCGGCAGAAGCGGCCTCCTCGGTGGAAACGGCCTCGGAGGATGCAGCCTCAGAAGAAGCAGCCTCGCTGGAAACAGTCTCGGTGGAAGCGGAACCGCCGCAGGCGGCCAGGCTCAGCATCATAGCGGAGCTGAGCATCAGAGCAGTGAGCTTTTTCATGTGATTTTCCCTCTAATCTTTGTAAAATAAAATAAGTACGCAGCTAAGCCCTCACTTAGTTGATACACACAGTATAATTGCATAAATATGTAAAGTCAATGTATATTTAATAACTTCGTCGTTTTACATGGGCAGGGCAGGGGAGTGGAAAGTTTTTTGTGCAAACTGGCGGAGGTATAAATGTAGGGGCCGGGCATGCCCGGCCCGCAGCTTTACAACAGACGCCTGCTTGCCTTTACGTTGCGGGCCGCACATGTGCGGCCCCTACAACCTCAACATTCCAAATTTTTCTACTTGACTTAAAGCCGCACTTGTGCTATAAATAATTTAACTTCATCCTGTACAAAGCCATGAGGCAGACAAACGGGATGCGGTGTCCTGTACAAGAGAGAACCGCCGCGGATTTTCCGCGTGATGCAAGCGGTTTTACAGCGGCCCGCAGCCTTACCACTGCCGAGCGCGGGGGCGAACCTCCGCCGGGTACGGCCCGTTACAGCCGGTACGAGCGGCGCTTACCTTTTATTATATAAGATATAAGCGCAATTTGGGTGGAACCGTGGAGCTATATGCTTCATCCCTTTTGTAAGCGAGGGATGGAGCATTTTTTATTTGCATTTTTGTGCAATTGCAAAAGGAGCGTACAATTATGAAGATCATCTACAAGGACGGTACCGTCGCCGAGTGCCCGCAGGAGGAAGAACTGCACGTTCTGCGCCACACGGCTGCCCATATCATGGCGCAGGCCATCAAGCGTCTCTACCCGCAGGCGGACTTTGCCTTCGGCCCTGCCACCGAGAACGGCTTCTACTATGACGTCGACCTCGGCGACATCAAGCTGACCGACGAGGACCTGGCCGCCATCGAAAAAGAGATGAAGAAGATCTGCAAGGAGAATCTTCCCATCAAGCCGTTCATCCTGCCCCGTGACGAGGCCGTCAAGCTGATGGAGGAGCGTCAGGAGCACTACAAGATCGAGCATATGGCCGATCTTGCCGACGAGACCGAGTTCAGCTTCTACCAGCAGGGCGAGTACGTCGATATGTGCATCGGACCTCACCTGTGCTACACCAAGGCGCTGAAGGCGTTCAAGATCACCCAGCAGTCCGGCGCTTACTGGAAGAACGACAAAGAGAACAAGATGCTGACCCGCATCAACGGCGTTGCCTTCCACAATCAGGAGGAGCTGGACGCCTGGGAGAAGCAGCAGCAGGAGGCCCGTGAGCGCGACCACCGCAAGATCGGCAAGGAGATGCGCCTGTTCATGACCGACGACCTCGTTGGCCGCGGCCTGCCGATGTTCCTGCCCAACGGCTACACCGTCTGGCAGCAGCTGGAGGATTACATCAAGGGCAAGGAGCGTGAGCGCGGCTACCTGCACGTCATGACCCCCTGCATCGGCACCGTGAACCTGTACAAGACCTCCGGCCACTGGGATCACTACCGTGAGAACATGTTCCCCGCCATGGAGATGGAGGGCGAGAGCTACGTCCTGCGCCCGATGAACTGCCCCCACCACATGATGATCTACGCCAACCAGCCCCACAGCTATCGTCAGCTGCCCATTCGCATCGGCGAGATTGCCCACGACTTCCGTTATGAGTCCTCCGGCACACTGAAGGGCATCGAGCGTGGCCGCCACTTCTGCCAGAACGACGCGCACCTGTTCTGCACGCCGGAGCAGATCAAGAGCGAGGTTGCCAATGTCTGCGCACTGATTTTTGACGTCTACAAGGACTTCAACATCACGGATTACCGCTGCGTGCTGTCCCTGCGCGACCCCGCCGACAAGAAGAAGTACCATGACGACGACGCCATGTGGAACCATGCCGAGAACGCTCTGCGCGAAGTTCTGACCGAGCTGGGCATCAACTTTACCGAGGAGATCGGCGAAGCTGCTTTCTATGGCCCGAAGCTGGACGTCAACGTTAAGCCCGCTGTCGGTGCAGAGTACACCCTGTCCACCTGCCAGCTGGACTTCTGTCTGCCTGCCAAGTTCCACCTGACCTACATCGACAAGGACGGCAGCGAGAAGACCCCCGTTGTGCTGCACCGTGCCATCCTGGGTTCTCTGGACCGCTTCATGGCTTATCTGATCGAAGAGACGAAGGGCCGCTTCCCCACCTGGCTGGCTCCCACCCAGGTCAAGGTTCTGCCCGTCAGCGAAAAGACGCTGGATTACGCCCGCACCGTTGCCGACAAGCTGACCGCTGCTGGTGTGCGCGTTGTGCTGGATGAATCCAATGAGAAGATCGGTTACAAGATCCGTGAAGCCCAGCAAGTTGACCGCGTGCCCTACATGCTGGTGCTGGGCGCTAAGGAGGCCGAGGCTGGCAACATCAGTGTGCGTGATCGCAAGGGCGAAACCACCACGCAGGAGCTGGATGCCTTCATCAACAATATCGTGACCGAGATCAAGGAGCGCCGCTACAACTAAGCGTTCCGTGGTTCCACCGAGCTTTACAGCTCCCGATTGCTTCCAGTCGGGAGCTGTTTTGGTATCGGGCCCGCAGATCGTTCATCATCAAGGTTGTTTACCATTCTAAGGAGGTGCAGCATTGAAACGTAAGTTTTTGACCCTGATCGCCGCCGTGGCTGCCGCCATGGCGCTGGCGCTTTCGGCGGGTGCCGAAGCCGCCACGCCGGAAACTGCCGGCAGCCTGACCCCGTTGATGCCCATGTTTGATACCGCTGACACCGGCATTGCCGAATACTCCGGCGATATCGTCCAGGAAGACGCCGCAACGTATGACGCTTCTTATAACACCAATGAGGATGTTGCCGCCAACGAGCGGGATGTTTACAACTACCTGACCGGCACCATGGGCATGAACAGCGCCGCCGCCAGCGGCGTGATGGCCAGCATGTACCGCGAATCCCGTTTTTATGTGGACATTACCAATGACTACGGCACCGCATACGGCCTGTGCCAGTGGTACGGCGACCGCTGGACCAATTTGCAGAACTACTGCAACAACAACGGCCTGGACTGGCATACCCTGTACGGCCAGATGCGCTTTTTGGAATATGAGCTAAACAGCCTTTCCAGCCTGCGCTCTTACATGTATGGTATCAGCAATGATGCCAACGGTGCTTATAATGCTGGGTACGAATGGTGCCGCGTGTATGAACTGGGCGGCAACACCTCTGATACCACCCGCTGCGATTCCCGCGGAACGCTGGCGCGCGATACCTTCTGGCCCAAGTACCAGAACGGCAGCACCGGCGGCTATACCGGCTGGCGCAGTGAGAACGGCCGCGATTACTGGTACGAGAACGGCGTAAAGCAGGGCACCACCGGCCGCGGCAAAGAAATCTATGATGCCTCCAGCGATGCCTGGTACTGGCTGGATGCCGTGGACGGCGGCGCAAAAGCCGTGAACAAAGATGTCTACCAGGAATCGGACGGCGGCAAGTGGGTGCGCTATGATGAAAACGGCCACATGATCAAAGGCGAAAACTGCCAGAACGGCAACTGGTATTACTTTGAGCCTGTCACCGGTGCCATGATCCACGGCCCGTGGACCCTGCCGGATGGCCGCAAGGTCTACTATGACCTGACCACCGGCATTATGCAGTACGGCAATGTGTCCATCAATGGCTCACTGTATTACTTTGACCCGGTTTACGGCACAATGAAAAGCGGTGCTTTGACCAACTTCTGGGTCACAGACGGCAACGGCAAGAGCTTCTGGTATGAAAGCTGGGTGCGCCAGGGCTGGCAGCCGGGCAGCAGCAATTACCGCGGCAAGGAGATTTACGACCCCACCAGCGGTGCCTGGTACTGGCTGGACAACGTACAGCAGGGTGCCAAGGCCACCAGCAAGGAAGTATACCAGGATTCCAACGGCGGCAAATGGGTGCGGTACGATGCCAACGGCCACATGATCAAGGGCTGGTACACCCAGGACGGTAAAACCTGGTATTACGACCTGACCACCGGCGCCATGTACAAAGGCTGGCACACCATTGAGGGTTCCACCTACCATTTTGATGAAACCACCGGCGTGAAGGGGTAAATCAGATACAAATATAAATAGTAAAACCGACCGCAGAGGCGAGCAGCATTGCCTTTGCGGTCGGTTTGGTTTTGGGGTGAAATGCACCCGCAGGGTGTGCGGCGGGTGATTGAATGAAATATTGGGCAAGGCCCGGCATGCGGGACGATGCATCGCGCCCTACAGAGCGTTTATTGGTTGGTCGTGCACAACAAAATGCTCTGTAGGGAACGGTCTCGACCGTTCCGCAACTTTGCCGCATAGGCCATAATATTGCTTGGTACAAGCCGTATCCAAGAACGTCAAAATCGTTTTCGAATACGCCCTCCACTTACTTTACAAAACTACCCTCCAGCGCCAGGTACTGGTCAAACAGCATGCGGCTGACACGGTTGCCGTAAATCACGCTGGGGTGGTCGTTTACTTCCAGCTTGTTGGCAAAGTCGGTACACATCATTACCAGAACATAATCCCCGTAAGGCGTGTGGATCAGGCCGCCGTCATTGCGGCAGGCATCCATGGAGCCGCTTTTGCTGGCTACATAGATCAGATCCGGATCCGCGTGGGATTCTTCGGGGTCGGTGTAATACGGGGGGATGCTGCCCGCCAGCATGGTGTTGTAGTGCTGCTGGCGGAACACATTGCGCATGGCATCGCTGGCCTGGGGGCTGACCAGCTCGCCCTTTGCCAACAGGGCAAAAAAGCAGCCCATATCCCGCGGGGTAATGGTACCCAGCTTTTCGCTCCAGTTATCGCTGCGCAGGCTGCGGTGCAGCTTGGTGTGGGTGCAGCCAATGCTGCGGATAAACGCATTGATGGTATCCAACCCCAGATAGTCGATCAGCATGTTGGTGGCAATGTTGTCGCTGACAACGATCATCAGGGTGGCAACATCGCGGGCGCGCAGCCTGGCACCTTCGCCTAAGGACCGGATCAGGCCGGAGCCGTCCACAAAATGCCGGGCTTCATAGGTCAGTTCGGCATCCAGGCTGGCTTTGCCGGCTTCCGCCTGGGCGTACAGACAGCCCAGAATATAAATCTTGATCGTGGATGCCGATTCAAATTCATCATCAGCCCCACGCTCCACCACATGGCCATGCAGGTCATCTGCGTATACGCACATTTTGGCGTCCAGCCCGCACAGCTCTGCATCAATGCGGCGTTCCAAAGTCAATTCAGGATGCGGCATAATGGTTCTCCTTTTATTTTGGTAGCGTTACAGGTTCTCGCTGAAAAAGCGCACGGCGTTGCCGTAAAAAATCTTTTCCACCACACGCTCGGGGATCCCCTCTTTTTTCAGCCCCTCGGCCAGCTTGGGCATGTCCTGCGCACCGGCAATTTCCAGGTCGCCGTCAATGCCGTCAAAATCGCTGCCCAAGGCCAGGCAGTCCTCACCGGCCTTATCCATAATATAGCGGGCGTGGCGGGCCATATCGGTGATGCGGCTTCTGACCTGGCTGCGGTCTGGGTTTGTATCCAGGAAGGAAGCGCAGTAGTTCAGACCAATCAGGCAGCCCTTTTCGCCCATGGCGGTCAGCATCTCGTCCGTCAGGTTGCGCACATGGGGGCAGCAGGCGCGCGCGTTGGAATGGCTGGCAACAAAAGGCCGCTTTGCCACCCGCAGAATATCCCAGATACCGGCGTCCGATAGGTGAGAAACATCCACCAGCATATGCAGGTGCTGCATCTCCTCCACAAATTCTAAGCCTTTTTCGGTCAGGCCTCCGGTGGTGTTGGCCGGGCGGGGCCACATGTCATCGGTGCCGGGTACAATGTTGGGCTCGGCCAAGCCGTTCTTGAAGTTCCAGGTCAGGGTCATCATCCGCACGCCAAGGCGGTACAGATCCCGCAACGCACCCAGGCTGTCCAGGCAGGCACCACCTTCTTCAACGGTCAGCATCATGCCGCGTTTGCCGGAGGTGAGTAGCGTCTGGATGTCCGCCGCAGTGCGCACCTGCATCAGGTCATCGGGATACTGTTCCAGCAGGCGGTAGAAAATGTCGATTTCTTCCAGGCAGGCCAGCAGGGGGCTTTTTTCCCGTTCCGGTTCCAGGTGAACAAAGCAAGCCATACACTGCAGCAGATAGTCGCCCTGTTTCATGCGTTCCAGATCCATCATTAAATCATTGTGCAAAAAGCTCTTGGGCTTGCCTGCCTGCTGGGCATAGCGCAGCTCGGCCAGGGTATCACAGTGCATATCCCATACTTTCATAAAATCCCCTCCATGGTATACATTTTGTATTTATCTATAAATTATAACAGACTGAGCGGATCCTGCGGCTTTCCTTTCCCGGTGAAATCTGGTACAATCAAAACGGAAATAATCGTATGATTGCGAGGCGTTTTTATGGCATCCATCCTGCTGCCAGTTCCCCAGATCCTGCAAAACCCGGAGCTGCCCAACGGCTGCGAAATTACCAGCTGCTGCGAAGTGCTGCACTACCTGGGCTTTGCCCCGGATAAGTGCGAACTGGCCGACTGCTATCTGCCGCGCAGCGCCCAGTGGTACGGCGCAGACCCCGACGAGGTTTATATGGGCAATCCTCACCTGGACGATGGCAGCCCCGAAACCGGCTATTACTGCTTTGCGGGGCCGATTGTGCAGGCGGCGAACGCCTACCTGGCTGTGCAGGGCAGCAGCTGCCGCGCTTATGATCTGACCGGTGCCGAGGAAGCCGAACTGGCATCCCAGCTGCAGGCCGGGAACCCGGTCATCTTTTGGGCAACGCTGCACTTTGGCGATATCCAGCACGACCCCTGCGGTGAATACGACCTGCCCGGTGGGCGGCGGCACGAGGTGCTGCACACCCTGCACTGCATGGTGCTGTGCGGCATGGATGACCAGAACTTTGTGGTGGCAGACCCGCTGGATTTTAACCGTGTGGTACCGCGTGTCCAGTTCATGAAAATTTACCGCCAGCTGGGGCGGCGGGCCGTGGTGATTAAAAAAGATTCCTAAAACCATTGGGCGGCGGACACGCGCCGGTGCTCAATGTCTTTATCATACCGCGGGGCCTGCCGGAGCGCAAGAAAAACTTTTGGCCCGGCGGGGCGGAACTGGCAGACCTCATAAAAATTAAATATGGAATTCAGCGCATTAAAGCCTTGACTTGTGTTGGTGCAGTTGCTAAAATTGATAAGTGATAGCCTGCCACATTTGGGTCGTTTTGGCAGGGCAAATATGCACGATGATGCAATATATAAGGAGGCGCCTATGCGCGCTGGAACCACCCCCAATGGGCAGCCCCGCAGCACTGCTTTGTATGAAGCCATCCTGCGGCTGGATAATCTGGACGATTGTATTCGATTTTTTGAGGATCTCTGCGCTGTAACAGAGCTCCGCACCATGGAACAGCGCTATGATGTAGCAGGGTGCCTGCTGCAAGGCAAGGTGTACAGCGAAATCCGCCAGCTGACGGGCGCTTCCAGCGCAACGGTCAGCCGGGTGAACCGGATGCTGAACTATGGCACCGGCGCCGTGGCCGAAAGCGTCCGCCATGACCTTGCTGCACAGCAGGACGGCGAAAATTCTGAAGGAGGAACCGCAGAATGAGCATTCAAATCAAAGATTTCGGCAAAACCACCACAGGCCAACCGGTCAAGGTCGGTATTCTGGCGAACGATACCATCGAAGTTCATATTTTAAGCTATGGCGCTACTATCCAGCAGCTGCTTGTGCCGGACCGCAAGGGCAACAAGGTGGATGTTGTGCTGGGCTACCCCACCGTGCAGGATTATGAGCTGAACACCTGTTTTCTGGGCGCTGTGGTGGGCCGCTACGCCAACCGCATTGGCGGCTCCAAATTCACCCTGTATGAGGAAGAATACCATGTTACCCCGAACGAGGGCAAAAACTGCCTGCACAGCGGCCTGCACGGCTTTGACATGGGCTTTGAGGGGGACGATACCCTGGTTCTGACCGCAGCCAGCCCCGACGGCACCGACGGCTTCCCCGGCAACGCCGAGCTGGAAGTGCGCTACAGCCTGGCAGGCGCCGGCCTGATGATTCAGTACACCCTGACCACCGATGCCCCCACTGTGGCAAACATTACCAACCACAGCTACTTTAACCTGAACGGCCATGCTTCCGGCAGCGTGCTGGGGCACCGTCTGTCTCTGGATGCACCGGCCTATCTGGAAACGGATGCCGGTTCCATCCCCACCGGGCGCAAGATCGCTGTGGCAGGCACCCCGATGGACTTTACCGAGGAAAAGACCATTGGCCGCGATATCAACGCCGATTACCCGGCCCTGAAGCAGTGCGGCGGCTATGACCACTGCTATGTTATTGCGGACAGCGGTCTGCGCCACACCGCATGGCTGACCGGCCCCGAAACGGGCATCCGCATGGAGACCCTGACCACCCAGCCCGGCGTGCAGCTGTATACTTCCAACTTCCTCAAGTCCGCCACCGCCTGCAAGGATGGCGCATCTTACGGCCAGTATTCCGCCGTCTGCCTGGAAACCCAGGATTTCCCTGATGCCCCCAACCATCCCGATTTCCCGGATACCACCGTCCTGCCCGACCGCCCCTACAGCGCAACCACTCTGTACCGGTTTGACTTGGCACCGCTGTGAAACGCATAAAGGGATAAGTTAAGAAATAAAAAGGGAACGCGCCCTGTGAATCAGGTGCGTTCCCTTTTTGGTGTTATGGCAACACCGCACAATTCCCGCCTTGCGGCTTAAGCACCGCTCCGGCGGCTGCGG
>ERZ773168.3914-NODE-3914-length-10179-cov-4.661399_pt1 | contig 10179 bp, 9 predicted proteins | sample MGYA00511261_ERZ773168 | MGnify/ENA primary metagenome ERZ773168 (study PRJEB29015, sample SAMEA2737855) | human gut metagenome | biome: human gut; feature: human-associated habitat; material: faeces | place: China | collected 2012 ... | reverse complement strand
ACGAAGATCGTGGCCACGATGTCCGATTTTCGTTGTACGGAGGAGTTTGTGAAGCAGTTGTTCGATGCCGGCATGGATGTCGTGCGCATCAATTCGGCCCATGTGAGCGAGGAGAGTGCCACGCGCATCGTGGAGACCGTGCACCGGGTCAATCCGGCCATCCCGATCATGATCGATACGAAGGGTCCGGAGATCCGCGTTACGACGATCGCCGACGAATACGGCAACAGTATCCATTTCCGCGAAGGCGACCGGGTCGTGGTACGCGGTTCGGACGGCTCGGACCTGACAACGCGCAAGGTGGTCTACATGAATGTCCCGACCATTGTCCGCGATATCCCCGTCGGGGCGCGGATGCTCATCGCCGACGGCGAACTGGAGATCCGTGTCGTGGAAAAGACCGCCGAGGAGCTGATCTGCGAATTCGTCGTGGGCGGCGCCATGCGTTCGCGCAAGAGCGTCAACGTGCCGTCGGTGTCGATCAACCTGCCTTCGGTGACGGAGAAAGACCGCCGGTTTATCGAGTGGGCCGTGAAGAACGACGTGGATTTCATCGCACACTCGTTCGTGCGCAGCGCCAGGGACATCAAAGCCGTGCAGGACATCCTCGATGCCCACGGAAGCAAGATCAAGATCATCTCGAAGATCGAGAACCGCGAGGGGCTCGACAACATCGACGAGATCATCGAGGCGTCGTACGGCATCATGGTGGCCCGCGGCGACCTGGGCGTGGAGCTTCCCGCCGAGGCAATTCCCAATACCCAGCGGCGTATCGTCGAGAAGTGCATTTGCGCCAAGCGTCCGGTGATTATCGCCACTCAGATGCTCTATTCGATGGTCAAGAGCCCGCGTCCGACGCGCGCCGAGGTGAGCGACGTGGCGAGTGCCATTTACGAGCGCGTGGACGCCGTGATGCTGAGCGACGAGACGGCGATGGGCGACTTTCCCGTGGAATCGGTGGAAACGATGGCCCGCATCGCCCGCGAGATCGAGCGTGACGAGACGCATTTCAAACCGATGATCGACATGGACATGGTCTCGGTGAACCACGAGATCACGGCGCAGCTGGCACGTTCGGCCGTGCGTGCCTCGACCAACCTGCCGATAAAATATGTGGTGCTCGACACCAAGACCGGCCGTACGGGCCGTTACCTGGCGGCATTCCGCGGGCAGAAAACCGTGATGGCCGTATGCTACCAGCTGCATGCGCAGCGTATCCTGGCCCTGTCGTACGGCGTGGTGCCGATCCTGCGCAACCAGGAGCTGAAGGACAGGTACCACTTCCTGATCGATGCGCTGGAGGTCATCGAACAGCACCAGAAGCTCGACGGGCAAGACCTGCTGGCAATCGTGGGCGGCAGTTTCGGCCCCGACGGCGGTGCGTCGTACGTCGAGATCGCCAATATCCTCAATATCCGCAAGCGTAACGAAGAGATCGTTGCCGCGCAAAAATCTTAGGCGGTGGACGGGCAGCTCAGGGATAAGGTAGCCAGCGGCGTGGCGTGGAGCATGGCCGAGAAAGTCGGTACGATGCTTCTCCAGCTGGCCGTGAGCCTTACGATCCTGCGGCTGCTGAACCCCGCCATCATGGGGGTGATCGCGATCCCGACGGCCTTCCTTGCCGTAGCGATTGTGATTGCCGACAGCGGCTTTTCGCAGGCGCTGATCCGCAAGGGGACACCTACGGCCGACGATTACAAATCGGTCTTCGCCTTCAACGTCGGGGTTGCGCTCGTGCTTTACGGGGTGCTGGTAGCGCTGGCGGGGAGCATCGCGCGGTTCTACGACATGCCGGAAATCACGCGGATAGCACCGGTATTCTTCCTCCAACTGCCGCTGAGCGCCGCATGTGCGATCCAGAATACGATTTTTGTCCGGACATTCCGCTTCGCACTGCTCTCGAAGGTCACCTTCGCCTCGTGGTTCATCGCCGGGATGGTGGCCATCGGCCTCGCATTGGCCGGGTTCGGGATCTGGTGCATCGTGGTGCAGCGCGTATTGCAGGCCTCCGTGCGGGCCTTGCTGTTGTGGTGGCTGAGCGACTGGCGTCCCTGCGGGAAGTGCAGCCGGCGGCCGCTGTGCGAAATGGCGCCATACAGTTTCAGCCTGCTGGCTACCGATTTCATCTCGACCCTCTATAACAAGGTGCCCCAGATATTTCTCGGGAAACTCTATCCGCAGGAGACACTCGGCTCGTACGAGCAGGCCGTCAAGCTGAAAGACCAGCCGGCGACTTCGGCCATGCAGGCCGTGCAGAGCGTGACATTCCCGGCGCTGGCCAAGATCAAGGACGACGCGCCGAAACTGGCCGAAAGTTACCGGCAGATCGTCATGGTCGTGGCCTATGCCATGTTCCCCGTGATGCTCGGCCTGTCGGCCATCGCCGAGGACATGTTCGCCGTCTTCCTGGGCGGGGAGTGGATGGCGACGGTGCCTTATTTCGAAGCGGTATGTCTGGCCGGGCTTTTTTACCCGCTGGGATTGGTGGCCTACAATGTGTTGAAAGTCAAGAGCGGCGGTGCGCTGATCGTAAAACTGGAGGTCGCCAAGAAAGTGATGATGTCGGTGGTGTTCGCCGTGACGATTCCGGTCAGCGTCCAGGCCGTCATCTGGGGGCTGGTGGTGATCGCCTTCTGCGAGATGGCGATCAACTTCTTCGCCACGACCCGTTTCACGTCATTCGGCGCAGGACGCTTCGTGCGCACGGTGCTGCCGATGCTGCTCGTGGCCGGGGCGATGTACGCTCTTGTGCGGGTTACGGCGCTGGCGGTGCCGGGCAATGCGTTGTTGCGGTTGCTGGCCGAAGTCGCCGCGGGCGTGGTCAGCTACGTCCTGCTTTCTGCACTGTTCCGGCTCGAGGCCTTCCGCGAGGTGGTCGCACTGGCCAGGCGCCAGTTCATCCGCAAATAGGCCGGCTGCCCGGGCTGGCCGTCACTGCCGGATATACACAGGAAAAACGTCCGGCGGACGTTTCTGTTGCGGCGCGGTTCCGTTTTGCAGCCCGGTTTCTGTTTGGCGCGCGGTTCGCCGTTTTGCACGGCGTATGCGGTGTCCGGGAGTTGCTGCCTTGGCGGTTGCTGCCGCATGGGCGGCTCCATCGCGTGCGCAGCTCCTTTGCCCGTCAGGCGTAGACCTTCGGGACGATGGTTCCGCGGAGGACGACCAGTGCGTTGGCGACCAGCGATTCGAGTTCGTTCTCGCCGGGGTAGACCGAAACGGGGGCGATGAACGAGCAGTGCTGTTCGATGTATCGCACGACGAACTCGTTGTGGGCGATGCCCCCGGTGAGGATGACGGCGTCGACCCGCCCGCACATGGCGGCGGCCATGGCGCCGATCTGCTTCGAGATGCCGTAGCACATGGCCTCGGCCACGAGCCGGGCTTTTTCGTCGCCCTGCGCGATACGCTCCGAGACCTGCATCATGGAATTGGTGCCCAGGTGCGCAACGAGCCCGCCTTGGCCGGCCAGCATTTTCTGGACTTCGCGGCGCGTGTAACGCCCCGAGAAGCAGAGGTCGGCGAATTCGCCCGCAGGCAGGCTGCCTGCCCGCTCGGGGGCGAAGGGACCGTCGCCGTCGAGCGCGTTGTTGACGTCGACGACACGTCCCTGTTTGTGCGCGGCGACGGAGATGCCCCCGCCCAGGTGCGCGACCACCAGGTTCGCCTTTTCGTAGACGATGCCGATGCGGTCGCAGTGCAGGCGTGCCGTGGCTTTCTGGTTGAGTGCGTGGAAGATCGACTTGCGCGGGCAGTCGGGATGGCCGCTCAGGCGTGCCACATCCTCCATCTCGTCGACGACCACCGGGTCGGCGATGTAGGCTTTGACACCCGCCATGGCGGCGATCTCGGCGGCCAGTAACCCGCCGAGGTTCGAGGCGTGTTCCATCGTGGCGTTCGTTAGGTCGCGCCGCATGGCTTCGTTGACTTCGTATACGCCGGCCGGGATGGGGCGTACGAGCCCGCCGCGTCCGATGACGGCCGACAGCTGCATGATGTCGAACCCGTGTTCGGACAGCGCTGTGAGGATCATTTCCCGGCGCCAGCCCAACTGGTCGATGATGTTGGTGTAACGTGCGATCTGTTCGGCCGTGTGGCGCAGGGTCAGATCCAGCGAAGGACGCTCCTCGTCATAGAGGGCGACCTTGGTGGACGTAGAGCCGGGATTTATCGCTAAGATTTTGAAGCCCATAAATTCGGTTCCGGTTAGTAGTTGGTAGGTTGGTGTAGGTGTGTGCCTATTGTTTTACGGCCAGGCAAGCCAGTGCGATCGAGTAGAGTTTGGTCTTGCTCGTGTCGCCGCGCGAGGTCAGTACGCAGGGCACCTTCGTGCCTGCGACCATGGCGGCCAGTTCGCCTCCGCAGAGGTGCGTCACCGACTTGAAGAAGACGTTGGCTGACTCCAGGTTGGGGAAAAGCAGGCAGTCGGGGTCGCCCGCTACGGACGAACCTTTGACTTTCTTGTGCTCGGCGACATCCTTGTAGAGTGCTACGTCGAGCGACAGGGGGCCGTCGATGATGACGTTGCCCAGCTGTCCGCGGTCGCCCATTTTGGCCAGCAGGGCGCCTTCGGTCGATGAAATGACGCTGGGGAGCAGCTGCTCGGAGGGGGCGATGCAGGCGATCTTGGGGGTTTCGATGCCCAGCAGGTTGGCGACTTTTGCAAGGTAGCCGATTTGCTTGATCTTCTGTTTGAAGTCGGGCAGCGGGATGACCGCGACGTCGGAGATGACCAGCAGTTTGTGGTAGCAGGGCATCTCGACGATCGACACGTGGCTCAGCACGCCCTTCGGGGGGAACAACCCGGCTTCCTTGTTGAGGATGCCGCGCATGTACTTGTCGGTCGAGACAAGTCCCTTCATCAGCACGTCGGCGTTGCCCGCCACGACGGCGGCCACGGCCTGCTGCACGCATTTCACGTCGCTGGCCTCGTCGACGATGTTGAATGCCTTGATGTCGATGTCGTTTTCGGCGCATACCTGCTCGATGACTTTCTTCTCACCGAACAGCGTGGGCTCCACGATACCTTCCTTGTAGGCTTCGTAGACGGCTTCCAGCGTATGCGAATCCTGGCCGTAGGCTACGGCCAGCCGTTTTTTACCCCTTTTTCTCGCCTCGTCGACGATTTCTGTAAGATGTTGGATCATTGTGGTGTTGTGCTTTTATTTATTTTACCAGATTGTACGTGTCGGTGGCGATGACCAGTTCCTCGTCGGTGGCGATGACGGCCACTTTGACCCGCGAGGAGGGTTTCGAAAGGATTTTGTCCATGCCGCGGGCGCCCTTGTTGGCTGCGCGGTCGAACTCGACGCCCATGAATTCGAGCCCCGTGCAGACCGTCTCGCGCATCTCGCACGAATTCTCGCCCACGCCGCCCGTGAAGACGATCAGGTCGACGCCGCCCATTTCGGCGGCATACTCCCCGACGAATTTGCGGATGCGCCCGTAGTGCATGTCGCGGGCGAGGATGGCGCGGGGGGTCCCTTCGTCGTAGGCGCGGTCGATGTCGCGCATGTCGCTCGAAAGGTCGGTGAGCCCCAAAACGCCCGATTTCTTGTTCATCATCTCGTTCACCTCGGCGTAGGACATGCCCTCCTTTTCGCCGATGAAGGTGATGGCGCTGGGGTCGACGTTGCCGCAGCGGGTACCCATCACCAGCCCGTCCACGGGCGAGAAGCCCATCGACGTGTCATGGGATTTGCCGTTGAGCACGGCCGTGACCGATGCGCCGTTGCCGATGTGGCAGGTGATGATCTTCGAATTCTCGAAGTCGAGGCCCGCGAGCCGGGCACCGGTCTGTGCCACGTATTTGTGGCTGGTGCCGTGGAAGCCGTACTTGCGTACGCGGTACTTGTCGTAATAGGCGTGGGGCAGGGCGTACATGTAGTTTACGGCCGGGATGGTCTGGTGGAACGAGGTGTCGAAGACGGTGACCTGCGGGACGCCCGGCAGGACTTTCTCGATCGACAGCACGCCTTCGAGGTTGGCCGGGTTGTGCAGCGGTGCGATTTCGAACAGCGAACGGATCTTGGATTTCACCTCCTCGGTCACGATGCAGCTCTCGGGGAAGAACTCTCCGCCGTGCGCCACGCGGTGGCCGACGGCCTTCACCTCGTCGAGCGAGCCGATGACGCCGTGTGCGGGGTCGGTCAGCGCGTCGAGCACCAGTTTGATGCCGGTGGTGTGGTCGGGGATGGGACGGTGCAGCTCGAACGGTTCTTTGCCGACGGGCTTATGGGTGAGGTCGCCTTCCGGCAGGCCGATGCGTTCCACGATTCCTTTCGCGAGCAGTTTGCTCGATGCGGCTTCCATGTCGATCACCTGATACTTGATCGACGAGCTGCCGCAGTTCAATACCAAAATTACCATTTCTCTTTATAGTTAATTTCTAAATGTCGTTCCTATCCACATGCCGGCGGCTGCAAAAACAATGCATACTGCCACGCTCAGCCCCACGTAGGCCGCCGCCGCCGTGTAACACTCCGCACGCAGCAGGCGCACCGCGTCGGCCGAAAAGGTCGAAAAAGTGGTGAACCCGCCGCAGAAACCCACGATGAGCAGCCATCCGAGTGTCTCGGAGCTGGTAGCTTCGAGCAGAATGCCGATCAGCAGCGAACCCGCGGCATTGACCGTGAACGTACCCGCCGGGAATCCCAGCAGCGTCTGCCCCGCCATTATCCCGCCGGAAAGCAGGTAACGGACGATGCTGCCGGCAGCGCCGCCGCATCCTACGGCCAGAAGTTCACGAATCATAAGTTAAATATACACCAAATTTTAAGGATATGCAAATTTACAGAAAAAATGCTTACGGATTGTTATTTTTCCTGCCGTTTTTTCGAGGTTTTTTGTCGTATCGGGGTTTAAGGTTGGCGGATTTGTCCGTCACCCGAGACGATATACTTGTAGGTCGTGAGCTCGGGCAGTCCCATCGGGCCGCGGGCGTGGAGTTTCTGCGTCGAGATACCCACTTCGGCGCCGAAGCCGAACTGCCCGCCGTCGGTGAAGGCGGTCGAGACGTTGACGTAGACGCAGGCGGCGTCGACGCTGCGCGTGAACTGCGTGGCGGCCTGCTTGTTTTCGGTGACGATGGCCTCGCTATGGCGCGACGAGTAGCGGGCGATATGCGCCAGTGCTCCGTCGAGCGATGCGACGGTCTTGACGGCCAGTTTGTAGTCGAGGAACTCGGTGCCGAAATGCTCTTCGGCGGCATGTTCCAGCAACCCGGCGGGGTAGTGCCCGTCGAGGGCGGCGAAAGCCTCTTCGTCGGCGTAGACCGTCACATGCGCCCCGGCCAGCGGTGCGCACAGCTCCGGAAGGTCGGTGAGGCGGCCGCGGTGGATGACCAGGCAGTCGAGGGCGTTGCAGACGCTCACGCGGCGCGTCTTGGCGTTGCAGACCACGGCACGTCCCTTTTCGAGGTCGCCGTCGATGTCGAAATAGGTGTGGACGATGCCGGCGCCCGTTTCGATGACCGGGATGCGGGCGTTCTCGCGGACGAAGCGGATCAGCCCCGCCCCGCCGCGCGGGATGACTACGTCGACATAGCCCACGGCGCTCAGCAGCGCCCCCACGGCTTCGTGCCCCGCGGGGAGCAGCGTGAAGGTGTTTTCGTCGATGCCCTCGGCTGCGAGTGCTTCGTGCAGCAGCGCCGCGATCGCCTCGTTGGAATGGCGGGCGTCGCTGCCCCCTTTCAGGACGCAGGCGTTGCCCGTCTTGACGCAGAGCGCGAAGATGTCGGCCGTGACATTGGGGCGGGCTTCGCAGACCATGCCGACCACGCCGAACGGTACGCGGCGCTTGACGATGGTCATGCCGTTGGGGCGCGTCCAGCGCGCCAGTTCCTCGCCCTGCGGCGAACGCAGGTGCGAAACGGCCTCCATGTCGGAGGCGATGGCGTCGATGCGTTCGGGGGTCAGCCGCAGGCGGTCGAGCATGGGCGACGAGGCGGGCATGGCCTCGATGTCGCGGGCGTTGGCTTCGAGCAATGCGGGCGTATGCCCGCGCAGGAGCCTTGCGGCGTGTTGCAGGATGCGGCCGAGGCGTTCGGGTTCGACGTCGGCCAGCGCCGTCCCGGCCTTCCGGGCGGCCTTGAACAGGGATTCGTAGTCCATAATCGTTTATTCCATGTAGAGGTAATCGCAGTGGACGAGGGGCTTGAGTCCTTTGCGTCCGATGTTGCGGCGGGCGGTGCCGCTGTCGCACGAGATGCGTCCCACGGCCAGTTGTGCCCCGTCGGGCGAGAGGATGCGCACCAGGTCGTCGCGCTCGAAGTCGCCCTCGACGGCTGTGACGCCCACGGCGAGGATGCTGGCGGCCTTGCTGGCGCGGACGGCTTCGGCGGCGCCCTGGTCGATGCGCAGCACGCCCTTGGCGAAGCCTTCGCTGCTGGCGATCCATTTCTTGACGCCCGAGGCTGCCCTCGGAGCCGGTTCGAACCGGGTGCAGGGCACATCCTTTGCGGCCAGTACGAGGTCGGTGAGGATGCCGTCGCGGCGGCCGTTGGCGATGATGACCTCGATGCCTTCAGCCGCGGCGCGCGACGAGACGCGGCTCTTGGTGGCCATGCCGCCGCGGCCGCGCGACGAGCGTACGGGGTCGATGTACTGCGAGAGGTCTTCCGAGGGTTTCACACGGCGGATGACCTGCGATGCGGGGTCGGCGGGCGAGCCGTCGTAGATGCCGTCGATGTTGCTCAGGATAATGAGCGCTTCGGCGTTCATCATGGCCGCGACGAGCCCCGAGAGCTCGTCGTTGTCGGTGAACATCAGTTCGGTGACCGAGATGGTGTCGTTCTCGTTGACGATCGGCAGCACGCCGTTGGCGAGCATCGTCTCCATGCAGTTGCGCTGGTTGAGGTACTGCCGCCGTGTGGAGAGGCTCTCCTTGGTGGTGAGCACCTGCCCGCAGACGATGCCGTATTCGTTGAAGAGGTCGTAGTAGCGGTTGAGTAGCTTGACCTGCCCCACGGCGGAGAAGAGCTGCCGTGCGGAGACCGAATCGAGCTTCCCGGCGCGTTGCCCGAGGATGCTGCGCCCCGAGGCCACGGCTCCCGACGAAACCAGGATGACCTCGGTGCCCGCGCGGTGGAGCCGGGCCACCTGGTCGACCAGGGCCGAGATGCGGGTGGTGTCGGGACGGCCGTCGTCGCGCGTCAGCACGTTGCTGCCCACCTTGATGACGATGCGCCGGTATTTGTTCTGTGTGTCCATATGCGTTTCATTCGCCGGGAATGGCCCGGCTCAGGGTTCGAATTTGTAGCCCACGCCCTTGATGGTGACGATGCGTTCGTCGCCGATCTTCTGGCGCAGTTTGCGGATGTGCACGTCGATGGTGCGGTCGCCCACGACCACCTCGGTGCCCCAGATCTTCGTATATATCTCTTCGCGCGAGAAAAGCTTCCCGGGTGACGAATAGAGCAGGTCGAGCAGCGCGAATTCCTTGCGCGGAAGGGCTATCTCGTGGCCGTCGCGCGTCACGGTGTAATGCTCGCGGTCGACGGCGATGCCTGCCGCGGCAGGTTCCGCCGGCGCGGTTTCGGCGTCGATCCGCTTGAGGATGGCCTGCACGCGGCTGACCAGCAGCTTCATCTTGATCGGCTTGGTGAGGTAGTCGTCCGCCCCGACACCGAAGCCCGTAAGCTGCTGATCCTCCTCGCCCAGCGCCGAGAGAAATACCACCATCGTGTCGCGCAGCTGCGGATCCTGGCGGATGGCACGGCAGGTCTGCGCACCGTCCATGACGGGCATCATCATGTCCAGCAGGATCAGGTGCGGACGGCACTCGGCGGCGGCCTTCAGCGCCTCGGCGCCGTTCTGCGCCGTGAATACTTCGTAGCCCTCCTTCTGGAGGTTGTACCTCACGAATTCGAGGATGTCGATTTCATCGTCGACAAGCAGGATGCGGTGGCTCATGGTTCCGGTTGACAGGTTTTGTATCGCACGCGGCAATTGGGCGCGGTTGCGTGCCGCTCATATCTCGGGCGAAGTTAGCAAATTTCCGGCTAAATCGTTCGGTAGCCCGGGAAAAATGGTTATATTTGCGAGATTTATATACTTCCGTATATATGGAAATCAAAAACGTGTACTGAGATGGCTACTGAAAATCCGAATCTTCCTGCTCCCGAGGAGCGAGTCAGCGATGCTGCTGAAGATGTGCAGACCGTAACTTCCGAAGTGACTTCCG
>ERZ773168.3906-NODE-3906-length-10191-cov-3.971685_pt1 | contig 10191 bp, 9 predicted proteins | sample MGYA00511261_ERZ773168 | MGnify/ENA primary metagenome ERZ773168 (study PRJEB29015, sample SAMEA2737855) | human gut metagenome | biome: human gut; feature: human-associated habitat; material: faeces | place: China | collected 2012 ... | reverse complement strand
CCGAGTATCGCGGCACGCTGGAAGTAATGGCCGAAAATCCCAACGTAAGCGACGATTCTTAAAACCGGAATTCTGGAAGCCGGTCATTGATTACGTTGGCGGTACCGTTGTGGAATGCAACACCGCATATGAAGGAGAGCGTAATACAACCGCCAAGCACAAAAAGACGCTGGAGGCACATGGATGGAGCCGGTACTTTAAAGTCGATCTTCTGGATGCGGAGGGACCGGATCTGGAGCTTGCGATCCCGAACGGCAAAGTCATTCAGAAGAACTTTGTAGGAAAAGACCTTGCGGATTATGATTCGCTTCTGGTTCTCTCCCATTTCAAGGGACATCCGATGGGGGGATACGGCGGAGCGCTCAAACAGCTTTCGATCGGCATTGCATCTTCCGCCGGTAAGGCATATATTCATGGTGCAGGAAAGCCGGAAGATATCTGGACGGCAGATCACGACTCTTTCCTGGAGTCTATGGCGGATGCGGCATCTTCCGTTGTTGATTACTTTAAGGGGAATGCAGTCTATGTCAATGTCATGAAAAATATGTCGGTCGACTGTGACTGCTGTGCAGTGGCGGAGGATCCGTGCATGAAGGATATGGGTATCCTGATTTCGACAGATCCGATTGCAATCGATCAGGCATGTCTTGATCTGGTCTATGCGAGTGATGATCCGGGCAGAGATCATCTGCTCGAGCGAATCGAATCCAGACATGGCGTACACACGATCGAGGCAGCCGCAGCCTTAGGTTTTGGAACCCGCGAGTACGAATTGATCACGGTTGCCTAGACCAGGAATCAACGAGGTGACGAGGCAGATATGGCTTCATTAAAAAAAGATACCGCATACTATCACCTTCCGGGGCTGTTTGAGTTTTATGAACTGTATCGTGTGTTTCTGCCGCTGTTTTATGAGCACAGGGAATATTTTTACGACTGGTGCGACATCGGATCGATCTATGGCGCACCGGCGGACTGTCTCTGGGGAGGCGGACGCGTCGGGTTCGGAGATCATGACCCCGCGGAGGTTCTGGCGCTGCTGCGGGAGTACGGAATCTCCGCCCGGCTGACGTTCAGCAACTCTCTGTTGCGGGAGGAGCATCTCTCGGACCGGAAATGTAATGACCTGTGTGCCCTGTTTGAGGAAGGTGGGGATCAAAGAAACGGTGTGATCGTTCACTCGGATCTGTTGTTAGCGTATTTGAAGCAGCAGTATCCGGGGTTCTACTTTGTCTCCTCGACCACCAAGGTTCTGACGGATTTTGAGGATCTTTGCGGAGAGATCAACCGGGAGGATTTCCGCTATGTCGTACCGGATTTCCGGCTGAATAAGGCGTTCGCGCAGTGGGATACGCTGACCGGATGGCAGAGGGACAAAGTGGAATTTCTGTGCAATGAATGCTGCTGGTTTGGCTGCAGGGACAGGAAGCGCTGTTACGAAGCCGTCAGCCGCAAAAATCTCGGAGAAAGCGGCGGGGAGCATTACTGCGCGGCTCCGGATGCAGAGGGCGGCTATCTGTTTTCCAAAGCGATGGCTAATCCGGGATTTATCGGTACAGACGTCATCAAAAATGTCTACCTGCCCATGGGATTTTCACAGTTCAAGATCGAGGGGCGGGGACTTGGCAGTGCGCTGATTCTGGAGTTCCTTCTCTACTATATGACGAAACCCGGGTATCAGCTGCACGTCAGGGAAAAAATTTATCTGGACAATATGCTGGATCTGTTCTGAGCGGCAGCAATGGGCGGCAGGCGGGAAATGGCACTGTTTTTCAAAAAAACAGTGCTTTTTTTGCGGGAAGATGTTAAGATGGTCAGATAAACACAAAAGAATCTTATAGAAGGAAAAAACTTATGAAATTAGCAGAATTTAAGGGAAAATATATCGGAGACCGGGCGTTTTATAAAAGATATTTATATCTGGCGCTGCCCATGATTGTACAGAATGCGATCACGAATCTCGTCAGCTTTCTGGATAACATCATGGTGGGACAGCTCGGCACGGAGCAGATGTCTGGGGTTGCCATCGTGAACCAGCTCATTTTTGTATACAATCTGGCGGTTTTCGGCGCGGTTTCGGCAGCCAGTATTTTCGGGGCGCAGTATTACGGCAAGGGAAATCACAAGGGACATATGTATTCCTTCCGATTTAAGTTATATGCGGCGCTGCTTGTGACGGGGCTTACCATTCTGTTGTTTTTAACGTGCGGGGACAATCTGATCTCGCTTTATCTGACGGATACCGCCGGAGACGGGGCGACGGATGTGGCACTTGGGTATGGACTCCAGTATCTTGGGATCATGGTAGTGGGACTGGTTCCGTTTGCAGTCAACCAGGCGTATGCGACGAATATCAAGGAGACGGGACAGACAATGGTGCCGATGGCTGCGAGTTTTGTCGCTGTGGGAAGCAATGCGCTGTTAGATTATCTTCTGATCTTCGGAATCGGACCGTTCCCGGAGCTTGGTGTTGCCGGCGCCGCGCTTGCGACGGTGATTGCACGCTACATTGAGGCGTTCATCATTATTGTCTGGGCGCACAGCCATACCGGACAGAATCTGTATTTAAAGGGAGCCTATACCGGATTTGGCATTCCGGGAGAGGAATTGAAGGCGATTATCGTGAAGGGATTTCCGCTGATGCTCAACGAGGTTCTGTGGGCGGCGGGTATGACGGCGGTCACACAGTGCTATTCCGTGCGTGGACTGGAGGTTGTGGCAGGACTGAATATTGCGACGACGATCACAAACCTGTTCAACATCATCTATCTGCAGCTTGGTTCCTGCATCAGTATTGTGGTCGGACAGTATCTGGGCGCCGGCGAGCTGGAAGAAGCAAAGGACGCAGACAACAAAATGATCGTGTTCAGCGTGTTCTGCTGCGTGATCGTGGCAGGTCTTATGCTGGTGGTCGGAGGATTTTTCCCGCAGATCTACAATACGACGGAGGAGATCAAGGCGCTTGCGACAAGCTTTATCGCTGTATCGGCGATGATCATGCCGTTCTGTTCGTTCAGCCATGCGTCGTACTTTACGCTGCGCTCGGGCGGAAAAACGATGGTCACGTTTTTATTTGACTCGGTTTTCACGTGGATCGTTGTCGTGCCGGCCGCGTTTTTACTGGCACATTTTACAGGACTTGGCATTGTGGGCGTGTACTTTCTGGTGCAGGCGACCGAGCTGATTAAGGTGGTGATCGGATATCGCATGGTGCGGAGCAATGTATGGCTGGTGCAGATGGTGTAGCTGCCCGGGCGGAGAAAAAATCCGCGCAGAAAAGCAGTGAAAAAATAACGGGAGCAGGTGAGACAGGATTTATGCCGGATATTATTATTGTAGAAGATAACAGGGAAATAGGTACGCTTTTATGTGATTTCCTCAGAAAAGAAAATTATACGGTCAGCCTTGCAGACACGGGAGAAAAGGCGCTTGATATTTTTGAACGGTACGGTGCTAATCTGCTGGTGCTCGACATCGGTCTGCCGGGAGTGGACGGTTTTTCTGTCTGTGCAAAGATCCGGGAGATCTCGAATACGCACATCCTGATTGCCAGTGCCAAAACGGATAAGGAGAGCACATTAAAGGGGTTGCAGATCGGCGCGGACGACTATATTAGCAAACCCTACGATATTGATATTCTGCTTGCGAAGATCAACGGGATTTTTAAGCGGAAATATGCACTGGATGAAATCGTCTGCGACCATCTGCGGTTAAACAGTGTTACACAGACACTTACGGTCGATGGCATGCCGGTCAATGTCACAGAAAAAGAGTTTCAGCTGTTAAAGCTTTTGATAGAAAACAGGGGAACCACGTTGAAGAAGGAATATCTGTTCAATCGTATCTGGGGCAGCGACAGTGAGTCTGAGATGCAGACGCTTACTGTCCATATCAAATGGCTGCGGGAGAAAATCGAGCAGGATCCGAAAAATCCAAAACATATTATTACGGTCTGGGGGACAGGATACCGGTATGAAGCATTATAAAAAATTGGCGGCGGGGGTTCTTGGCATAGAACTTTTTTTCATCATGGCGGCGAATGTGTTCTATTATATGGCAGCAGTGACCCGGGAACCGCGTATTGAGAGAGCGCAGGAAAAAACAGATACCATCTATAAAATTATTTACACACAAACAGACTACGGAACATGGATTTTCATGGATATCGTCCTGGGAATCATGTTTTTGTTGTCTGTTTTTTTCGTATGTTACGTTGGAGAGAAAGTGATAAGACCGTTTCAGAATATGCAGAATCTGACGGAGGAACTGGCAAAAGGAAACCTTTCTACGCCAATCAAGGCAGAGAAAAGCAGGTTCTTCGGCAGATTCCTCTGGGGAATGGATATGCTGCGGGATACGTTAGAGAGCAACAGGAAGAAAGAACTGGAGCTGCAAAAAGAGAAAAAGACCCTGGTTTTATCGCTGACGCATGATATCAAGACTCCGCTGTCTGCCATCCGCCTGTATACAAAGGCTTTGGCGGAAGGTCTGTACACAGAGGAAGGCAAACGTATGGAAGCATATCGGGGAATTGAGAAGAATGTAACAGATATTGAGGAATATGTGAATGAGATTACCGTTGCATCAAGGGAGGATTTCCTTTCTCTGACCGTAAATCTGACGGAAGTGTATCTGTCAGATGTGATAGAAGCAATCAGGAAACTTTATATGGATAAATTCGGCAGTCTGCATACGGTATTTGAGATGGAACCCTATACGGACTGTCTGCTAAAAGGTGATGCAGACCGATTGATCGAAGTGATGCAGAATCTTTTGGAGAATGCATTGAAATACGGAGACGGGAAAAGGATTATTGTTTCTTTTTCGGAGGAAGAGGACTGCCGGCTGATTACAGTCACAAATTCCGGCTGTACATTAAAACAGGAGGAACTTGTGAATATATTTGATTCATTTTACCGCGGAAATAATGTAGAAGCGGCAAATGGTTCCGGACTTGGACTGTATATCAGCAGACAGCTGATGCATAAGATGGATGGCGAAGTGTATGCAGAGATCAAAGACGATGATTTCTGTGCGACGGTAGTTGTGCGGAAGGCATAACGGCATTTAAGGATTGTTTAATAAATTCTCCTGTAAGATGAGTACATCAAATAAAGGTGAGGAAAACAAGGAGGAAAATCCTCTGCTCACCAGAGGGTTCGCATTTTCCTTCGGAAAACAAGGAGGATTAGATGTTTTTTCGTATTTTGAAGAAAGACTTAAAAAGAAAAAAGGCGATGAATGCCGTTATGCTTTCCTTTATTCTGCTGGCGACAATGTTTGTGGCGAGTGGAATCAGCAATGTCGTTTCTGTCACGAACGGAATCGACTCTTATCTGGATAAGGCGGGCATCGGAGATTATGTTGTAATCTCTATGGGAACGGACAGCGGGGCGGCACTGGATGAGATGCTGCGTACGGAGGAGAAGGTCATAGAATACCGCACGGAGCCGGTTGCCTGGGGCGACAAATCCAATCTCAAGGATGTGGACGGAAAAGAACTGGAGGCTAAGAACTCGGTGGTCTACCAGGCCATAGAAGACAGCCGGCTCAAATTTTTTGACAAAAACAATGAGCAGATTACGAAGATTGAACCGGGACATACCTATGCAACCGGAGATTTTATGGAAAAGAATCACCTGAAGCCGGGCGATCAGATTACCATCACGCATCATAGCGTATCGTTTTCTGTGACGTTAGACGGCATGGCAAAGGATGCGCTGCTCGGATCCAGCATGATGGGAAACAGCCGTTTTCTGTTTAGCAAAGCGGAGATTGAGCAGCTGCTTTCCGATGACAGTATCCGCAATGGATATCAGGGTCAGATCTGTTACATTGATCTGGCAGATGATACCTCACTGTCTGATATTGCATCCCTGATAGCCGGGGTTCCGGAGATTACGTTTTCCGGAACGCGTTCCATGATAAAAATGTGTTATGTCCTGGATATGATCGTGGCATTCACGATGTTAGTCCTTAGTATCTGTCTGATTCTGGTATCCTTTGTGGTGCTGAAATTCTCCATTACATTTACGATTTCGGAGGAATTCCGTGAAATCGGAGTGATGAAGGCAATCGGAATCAGCAGCTTCAAGATTCGCAGTCTGTATCTGGCAAAATATCTGATGCTGGCAGTGGCAGGAGCCGTTGTGGGGCTTTTGCTCAGTATTCCGTTTTCTAATCTGCTGCTGCGGTCAGTCAGCAACAACATCGTGCTTGAAGCGGACAATCATTTTGGACTTTCTGTGCTTGGAGCGGTTCTGGTCATTGTTGTGATTCTTCTTTTTGCATTCCGGTGTACCGGCCTGGTGAAGAAGTCTTCCCCTATCGATGCAATCCGCTCCGGTCAGACAGGGGAGCGTTACAAGAAAAAATCGTCTGTCCGGCTGGGGAAAAGTCATGGAAGCACGAGTATGTTTCTGGCAGTCAATGATGTGCTTAGTGCGCCGCGGCGGTATGCAACAATTGTGATTACGTTTTTTATCTGTACCCTGTTTGTGCTGGTGTTTGTCAATCTCATCTCAACAATGCGGAGTGACACATGTATCACGACATTCGGATCCCGGAGTGATCTGTATTATACCGATCTGGCGGAAGCGATGAGCAGTATGAATCCGGACGGGTTAGAGCGGGTCGAGAACTATCTCAGGGATACGGAAAATCTGCTGGAAGCGAATGGAATGCCGGCAAAGATGTGTGTGGAGGCGCAGTACAAATATAAGGTGCGTGTGGATGGAAACGATTATTCTATCGTCTGCGAGCAGGGAATTGATGTCGGTGCGGCAGATTATGAATACACGGAAGGTATTGTCCCACAGAGCAGGAACGAGATTGCGATCACACCGACGATTTCAAAACTGACGGGGGCAAAAATGGGAGATACGGTAACAATTGATTTTGGAACCGAAACGCTGGATTGTATCGTAGTGGCATACTTCCAGAGTATGAATCAGCTTGGAGCCGTGATACGGCTTCATGAGGATGCACCGACGGATTTTTCCTATATTGCAAGTCTGATGTCCTATCAGATTAACTTTAACGATCATCCGTCTGCAAAAGAGGTTGAGATCCGCAAGGATAAGATAAAACAGCTTTTTGATAATGATAAGGTAATGAATGCCGCAGAATACTGTGATGACTGTATGGGAGCGGCGTCAACGATCGAATCCGTACAGTATCTTCTGCTTGGGATTACACTCATTGTGGTGCTGCTGGTGTGTATTCTGATGGAACAGTCATTTCTTGCAGATGAGAGAAGCCAGATTGCAATTTTAAAGGCGATTGGCTTTTCAAATAGCAGAGTGATAAGATGGCATGTGATCCGGTTTGGCATAGTCACGCTTGCGGCGGTATTTCTGGCGGGAATCTGTTCCATTCCCGCAACGTATCTGATTGGAAATCCGATTTTTGGCATGATGGGGGCGGTAGAGGTTTCTTATGTCATCAACCCGTGGAAGATTTTCCTGTTGTATCCGGGAATCATTTTCCTTATGACGCTTCTGGCATCGGGAATCACGGCATTGCAGATCCGGACAATTAAGAGCAGCGATACTGCAAATATAGAGTAAAAATAAAATGGAGGAACATCATATGGCAGCATTACTTTGTGCAAAGGATCTTTGCAAAACATATGTAATTGATAAAAGGCAGAATAACGTATTAAAAAATGTAAATCTTGAGGTAAACGAGGGGGAGATGGTGGCGATCATGGGACCGTCCGGCTCCGGAAAATCTACACTTTTGTATGCCATTTCGGGCATGGACCGGGCAACGAGCGGACAGGTGCTCTTTGAGGGGCAGGATCTGACGAAGCTTGGAGAAAAAGATCTGGCAAAGCTCCGTCTGGATGAAATGGGATTCATTTTTCAACAGATGTATATGATGAAGAATCTGACGATTCTGGATAACATCGTGCTCCCGGCAGTGGAAAGCAGGAAATCAAAGGAGAGCAGGGAAGAGAAGCAGGCAAGAGGCGAGCAGCTGATGCGTAAGCTCGGAATTATCGAAATTGCAGATAATGATATGAACGAGGTGTCCGGCGGACAGCTTCAGCGGGCATGTATATGCAGAAGTATGATGAATCGTCCCAGACTGTTGTTTGCGGATGAGCCGACAGGTGCATTGAACCGCACGTCCTCCAATGAGGTTATGGATGAACTTGTGAAGTTAAACGGCGAGGGGACAACGATTGTCATGGTGACGCATGATGCGAAAGTTGCCGCAAAATGCGGCAGAGTTCTCTTTATCGTAGACGGCAATATCAAAGGGGAGTATACCAATTTGAAAAATATTACCGACGAAAAGGAACGGGAAAGAGGACTGAATAACTGGCTGCTGGATCTGGGATGGTAGCAGATTCCTTTTAAAAGTGTGTTACCGCTTGTTTTATGCTAAGATAGAGGGAGAGCAGCAGTGTATGGAAAAACAGGCACATACGGCAGAGGAAGGAAAACAGAAGATGGATGAATTTGAAAAAGAATGTCAGCTGATTATATTTATGCCGCAACAGCGGCGAAATACGGAGATCCGCTGGGACCAACCTATGACATGCTGCGCAGAACGAAGAACTGCCGGGAGATTATCGAATCCGCTTCCAGACCGAATGAAAATCTGGACAAACGATTGACGTTCGACGGTTTTCAGGCGTGGTATCTGGAGCGGGCAGGGCTTTTAGGGGAATAGCGTGGAAAGGGATTTATGATGATCAGCAGATTACAGAGTGAATACACAGGCAGGGTTGCCGAGATATGGTTAGAGGGTAATTTAAACGCCCATTGTTTTATTCCGGCTCAATATTGGAGGGATAATTTTGAACTGGTAAAGGAACTGTTGGGACAGGCAGAGGTTTACGTATATGAGGATGATCGGCAGATACAGGGATTCATCGGATTAAATGATGAATATATTGAGGGTATTTTCGTTTCTGATGAGATGCGGTCGCAGGGAATCGGAAAACTTTTACTGGATTTTGTGAAAAACAGAACAGCAAAGCTAAGCTTAAATGTGTATCAAAAGAACACACGGGCGATCCATTTTTATCAGCGGGAAGGCTTTGCGATCCGGTGTGAAGGGTTGGATGAAGCTACCGGTGAAAAGGAGTATGTGATGACGTGGGAAAATTTCTATAATCAGAGATGATGGAGGGGTGTATGGTACTTGATTTTTACTATTTTTCATATCAATGTCCGTTGAATGACAACATGATCCGGCTGTTAAATGAATATCGGGATAAAATAGATATCAATCTATATGACATTTCCAACAATCATTTATTGGCGGGGGAAATGAAGATGTTTTTTCCCACACTGATTGTTCTGGATAAGAAAAAAAGATACTATAGTCCGCTCAGGAAGTCTTTTCTGGAGCAGGCAGCAAACGGAATATATCCGGAGGAGAAACCTTTTTTACCAACAATATCCAGAAATTTTACCAAAGGGATCATAGAGCCGCTCTCCTTAGACAAGTTCGACATCGCCTGTGAGTGCTGTGGGGACAAAACGTCTGAAAATTGTAAAAAGAAAATAGAATTTCTGAAACAGTATGATTTGGATATCTATGGTTTTATTCATAAAAACGGGAAGGGAGAGCTCGTTGGCGGTGTGGAATACCTGCCTGCGAAGGTCATTCCATACGACATTCCACATGATGAGGATACGGCGTTTCTGACTTGTGTATACATGACGGATGCAGCCTATGATTATAAAAGTGCTCCCCTTATGGAACTGGAAAAATATTTAGCGGGCGAATATAAAAGAATCCTTGCAATATCCGATGAGAAAGGCGTCTTTCCGAATGGGGATTTGGACTTTTTTATCAGCAATGGATTTCGGGATGAAGGTGTCATTTTTGAAGATGAAAATTATTGTAGATTACATTTGGTGACGAAAAAACTGTGATGAAGAGGTTAAAGCAGCAGGTTTGAGGGCGGTGTCAGACGCTCCGTAGATTTCTCACAGACTGTATAGTAGAAATAGTGCAATTTTTGTATGATATTATACAAGAAATATATGCAAATATATCGTATTATTGATAATATAGATTACGTTAGCATCTAAGGAGCATCTGAGGAGAAAATATGGGAGCTGAAAGAAAAACATTGACACAGCTATTTGTGCCAATATGCGTAGAGACTTTATTTTATATGCTTTCAGGTATGGTTGATACACTTATGTTATCATCTGTAAGTGATCA
>ERZ773168.3904-NODE-3904-length-10198-cov-4.548556_pt1 | contig 10198 bp, 8 predicted proteins | sample MGYA00511261_ERZ773168 | MGnify/ENA primary metagenome ERZ773168 (study PRJEB29015, sample SAMEA2737855) | human gut metagenome | biome: human gut; feature: human-associated habitat; material: faeces | place: China | collected 2012 ... | reverse complement strand
AAGAGAAGCTTTAAAGGATTCCCCGCCGGAAAGTGTCTTCACGCTTCGCTCAGAACCATTATAATGATCGATCACATTCAGTTCCAGACCACTCTGACTCTTTCGGTCATCCGTATCAGTCTGGCGTTTCAGCTCATATTGTCCTCCACTCATCACCATAAACCGCGTATTTGCACGGGCAATGATCCGGTCAAAATAATTGGTCTGGATGTAGGTTTCAAATTTGATCTTTTCTTTGGAACCTCCTTTGATTTTTCCGTTTACCGTATCGGAAATCTCACGCACCTGTGTCCAGTTCCGCTCAAGCTCCAGAAGCTTTGCACTCTGCTTGTCGATCGCATTCCTGATTTTCAGATTGTTTTCATAACGGATCCTGATCTCTTCCATCTGTTTTTGAAGCTCTTTTTTCGCACCTGATACTTCCTGTCGTGCCTGGACAAGTTCTTCCATATCGGTTTCTTTATTACCTGCAATCTGCTTCTCCAGCGTTTTCTTCTTCGTCTTTGCCGCTTCTACCGACTGACTGCAGTCCTGGAATGCCTTCTGGGCAGCACTCAGATTCTTATCAATCTCTTTTTTCTGCTTATCCAGCTCTTTGATCTTCTGTTCTGCTTCTGTTTTCTCCGGAAATTCCAGTTTGCCACGCACCTTCACAGCCTGCTCTTCTGCATTTGCTTTATCTCTCTCAGACACAAGGAGCTGATTCTTTCGCTCCTGTTCTTCCTCCTGAAGCTTTTTCTGCATCTGCTCCAGTTCCGGGATCTCAGCTTCCAGCTTCTGCTTTTCTGCCACTGCTTCTTTAGCTACTTCCAGCTTTTTCTGTAATTCCTTTTCTGACTTTTCAAGGACATCCATCTGTTGACCGATCAACGCCAGCGATTTTTCAATCTCTTCTTCCTGTATGCTGCTGTCAAAGCTTTTCACACTCTTTTGGATTTCTTCTTCCAGCGCTTTTAACTGGACCAGCTTTTCATTTGCCTTAAAGCTTGCATCATTCGTCTTTTTCTCCACATTGGCAGTCTCTTTCCGGTATTTTTCAAGCTCTTCTTTCTCCGGTGCACCCTCTGTCATCTGTGCCGGACATGGATGTTGGACCGATCCGCACACCGGACACGGCTCTCCCGTTTTCAGAACCTTTGCAAGAATCCCCGCCTGCTCATCCAGAAATGCCCTCTCCATCCAGGCAAGCTGTGTTTTTCGCTCTGTACATTCCTCCTGCATGACAAGGTATGCTTTCTGCGCCTCTTCCACACTTTTCTTCTGTCTTTGGTATCTTTTATATTGAATAAGAATGTCTTCTGCCGCTTCTTTTCTTACTGAAACCTCTTTCTGTTCTGCTGTAACTTTCAGAACTTTTATTTCCGCATCCTTCAGCTGTTCCAGTAAATTCCTTTTCTGTTCCAGCTGTACCTGCATCTGCGCTTTCTTTTCCTGATATCGGCTTTCCCGGTCCTTTAATATCTCAATCTGTTTCTCAAGCTCTTTGATCTGTTTCTGAAGTTTTTTCAGCTCGTCATACTCTGCAAGCTTTTCCTGCCTCTTTCCGATCTCTTCTGTCAGCTGCTCTCTTTCCGGCACTTTTCCCTGTTCTTTCTTCAGTGCCATCTCCAGTTCTTTCAGCGTTGGTGTCTTCTCTGCTATCGTCTGCTCTGCTTTTTCCAGTTCCTTTTTTGCACGGATTACTGCCTCTGCCTTTCCGATTCTCTGGTTCAGCTCTTCCAGATCTTTCTCGATCTTCGTTAAATTCTTCTTCTTTTCTTTCACCGAATCTGCATCTTGATTTGTCAGAGTTTCCAAAAGTTCCAGAACCTTGTCCGCATGAACCACCGCTTTGCTCTCACGGATCTTTTTCACATCCGTAGCAAGCACGTCATCCTCTTCGCAGCTGATATCCTTCATGTACTGCAAAATGCTTTTGCTGACATCCTCATACTGTTCCTGCAGTCTGCCGCTTGCATTTTTCATTTTCTCCTGAAACGCAAGATACGGTCTGGTATGGAAAATTTCCCGGAAAATTTTGCTCCGCTCCTCAGTTTTTGAAAACAGAAGTTTCATAAAATCTCCCTGCGCCAGCATTGCAATCTGAGTAAATTGTCCGCGGTCGAGCCCGATCAGTTCTGTCACTGCTTTCGTGACCTCTTTTGCCTTTGTGACCGGAAGCCTGTCATCCGGAAATTCCAGTACCGCATCCGCTCTTTGCAGCGTCATGCCCTCGCCCCTGTCCTTTGGACGCATGTACTCCGGATTTCTCCGGATATGATAAATCTGCCCCTGATACAGGAAATCCAGTTCGACAAAGGTCGGCGTCTTCGAATCCGCATATTTACTGCGCAGCATCCCCGGCTCTCTTTCATTTCCACTCGCTTCCCCGTAAAGTGCAAATGCGATTGCATCAAAAATTGTGGTCTTTCCGGCACCGGTATCGCCGGTTATCAGATAAAGCCCCCGCTCACCAAGTTCATCCAGAATGATCTCTGTCTCTTTTGCATACGGTCCGAATGCAGAAATCGTAAGTTTTATCGGTCTCATCTCTCATCCTCCCATATTTCTTCCATCATTCCTCTGGCAATCTCTTCCTGTTCATCCGTCATGGGCTGGTTGTTCTGAAGCTCATAGAACTCTCTTAAAAGCTCCATCGGGGATTTCTCCTCTACTTCTGCCGTTCCTCTCACTGTCCCTGCCGCTCTCGTCCGCAGATTGTCATAAGACAGCTTCATGATATTTGGATAAATGCATCGTAGCTTCCCGATCGCATCCGGGATATCCTCTTCATCAGTCAGCGTAATGTGAAGATAATCGTCCGTGTTCATATCCTTGTAAAAATCCAGCGCAGTCACTTCCATATACGTGCCTCTGACTTCCCGCATATCATGTTTCGGCAAAAACGGAATCTGCTGAATATTTATTTTGCCTTTTTCTTCTACATCAACGATGACTGCTACTTTTTTATGATTGGTTTCAGAAAAAGAATATTTGAGCGGCGTCCCCGAATACCGCACTGTCTCTTTCCCGATCTTCTGCGGGCCATGGAGATGTCCAAGCGCCACATAATCAAATCCGTCAAAGACAGATGCGTCCACATCATCCACACCGCCTACAGACTGTTCTTCTGAATCACATCTTGCCGCACCGGTCACGAACTGATGCGCAAGCAGGATATTTCGTTTGTCTGTGTCGATCTGCATATGCTGCACTGCCGCATTTACAGCATCCTGATAGGTGATGATCTCTTCCTCCGGATACACTCTTTTTACCAAAGACGGCTTCACAAATGGAAGCATGTAAATATTGATCTCACCGCACCGGTCACTTATCGTTACCGGTTCTACATCCGACTCAAATACCGGTGAAAGATAGATCTGTCTGCTACTCATCAGTCTTGAACCAAAAGCAATTCTTTCTGCAGAATCATGGTTTCCACTGATCAGAAACACCGGAAGCTCCCTCGCGGCGATCCTTGTCAGGAAATCATCCAGAAGCCTCACCGCCTCTGCGGACGGAATCACCTTGTCGTAAATGTCGCCCGCGATCAGAACCGCTTCCACCTTCTGCTCATCGATAATGTTCAGTATCTCTTTTAAAATATATGCCTGATCCTCCAGCATAGAAAATTCATTCACACGCTTGCCGAGGTGCAGGTCTGATAAATGAAGAAATCGCATGGTTTTCTTCCTCCTTCTCGAATAATTCTTTTGCAGAGCAAACACAGCTTCTTTTATCTATTTCCATTTTATATGCCATTTTTACTACTGCTCTAAACTCCTGCCGGATCTCCGCATTTGGAATAAATACCGTCCTTTCATCTTCGTTGTACGCCAGATATCCGAGGTGGATCAGCAGTGTCAGCACATCATTGAATCCATCCTTTATGTGTTTTATTTCTTGTATTTGACATTATCATTCCTCCGTGAAAACTAATGGTATATTATTTTTCAGCCTTTGATAACCCTTTGACCATCTTATCAAAATCAGATTCAATCGGTTGTGTCTTGTTGAAAATATCGTATTCCTGATATGCTTTCTCCACTGCCTGCTTATGGGAAATACGCCCATTATCCTTTAAAATATCATACCTGCGGAACGCAAGGAACTCGTTCACGCTTTTTGAAAATTCTTCCATTGTAAAGACATTTTCACGTTCAATCAAATCCTCTATGTAATCAAAATATCCTGTAACAGCACGTTCCAACTGACGAATCTGTTTTTCGTTCAAATAGTTTTTGGCAATCGGTGTATCAGATTTGAGAATACGACCATCGGGAGCATTTTTCCATGTGGTCAAGCCCATATTTTCCTTGGTGTGGTCAGCCTGATTATACACAATTTCTGCCGCTGTTTTACCCTGTTTCAGGCGTTCGTCATCCATAGCAAAGCCCTTTATCATATATTCCTTCAAAATACCGGTTGCCCATATACGGAACCTGGTTGCCTGAATGGAGTTTACTCTGTAACCTACAGAAATAATGGCATCCAGATTGTAATAATTGGTAGGAATAGTCTGCGTTTTATCCTGCATTGCTCCATGCTGAGTGGTTGTTGCAATTTTTGCAACAACCACTTCCTCATCCAGCTCACCGGATTCAAAAATCTTTGCTAAATGGCGGCTGATGCCCGACTTGTCAATACCAAACAATTCAGCCATGGCTTTTTGTGTCAGCCATATCGTTTCATCTTTTATTAAGGCACTGACTGTTACATTGTCATCTTCGGTTCTGTACAGTACCATTTCCATTTGCTTTGTAATATCTGTATTCATAATCAGCCTTCTTTCTTATAGCAGGTGAATTAGTTAATGTTGTCTTTATCCTTAGCACGGCTCCTATACACATTATATCGGTTTTTACATTTACCACTGCAAAATACACTGTTGGGTCTGTTGGCAACAAAAGCTTTTCCGCAGTGTTTACATACCTTCAGTGCTGACTTTTCATCTATAAGCATAAAAGAAAACATCATTTGCATACCTAACAGAAGCGAATGAAAATCCCAGACAATGGTAGGACGTTTCAGCAACTCTATGTGATAGGTTGGTGCAATACCGCCAAATGCCGCCATTCCCTGACGGTAAAGCTGTTTTTGTATATTATCCAGCATGTCAAAGTCCTGATAGTAGAGAAAGCTTGACATAAAGGTAAATGCCCAGTCCTTGAACAGTGTTACAAGCCAGTCATATCGTTCTGCGTATTCTTTCTGGAAACTCATCATTACTGCCTGCGGTTTATTTTTCATGGTCATAATCAGTGCCATCATCTGCACATCGTCCGTACTCCATGAAGATTCCATCCCTTTTTTTACAAAATCAATCTTATCAAATGGAAAGAAGTAAGAAATATATTTTTCCGTGGTCATGCTTTTCTCTTTGATGAAATGGTTTTTCGGCAAATATACCGCATGGTAGGTAATAAAGTCCGGTGTGGTAGGCAGTGCGGTCATAAATCCAAGCAGTCCATAACCGGTAACAAAATCCATGATGGCATTCTGCAGCTGTTCTTGTGTATTATTTTTGTTCATGCACATCAGTCCGAGATTTACCGCCTTTAACACCATCTGCTCCGTATCCTTTAGCGGGTTATAAAGAGACACTTTTGCATCTGGTGAAGGTGTGATGTACAACGTACCTTTTTTATCTTCCTTCCATTCATATTTGTCATATCGTACCCAGTTGGAGCTGGTTTTCTGGAATAGGTTATTCATAAAAGCCTCCAATCTGTCTGTTCTAAAATGTAATCTGTATCATCAGAAAATATATTACTATCATATCAAGCCTGTCCCATAAGTTCAAATAGTATTTGTGATTTCTTTTCGTCAGACCAGAGATTTGCCCGTGGTTAGTCTGTTCCCACATCCGGCTTCCTTCAGATTCCCCTCACAAGGACACCCTTGCTTTCGGCTATATCCTTTCCACTGCCGGGCGGATTCGGGTAGGGTCAAGCGATGGCGCGGTAGTTTCCGTTTCCATCGCCTGCCACCTCAAACCGTGCATGAGGTTCTCCCTCACACGGCTTTCCGATAATCTTCTTCCCGCAACATTCAAAAGACTGCCACATATCTTTTCTTATTTAGATAATAAAAATACTCTATTCCACTGGTTGCATACCACTTTCGAAATCCATACAGCACATGTTCTCTGTATTTCTTCTGTTTTCGCCTGTAATACACCCGTCTCCATAGCCTCATCCACACGTATTCATCAAGCTGTTTAAACCGTCTTGTTGAGTTTCCGTGCTGAAAGTAGTTCCTCCACCCTCTTATAAGCGGATTTAATTTCTCCACTTTTTGCTCCAGACCCTCATAGGCTGATTTTCTGCAAGTAATTACTCTGATTGCATCCTTTACCTTTTTCATCGCCTTTTTACTTGGCATCATGTAAGGCAACTTCCGTCCACATTTAGTTTTACCAAACTTCTGATAACGGAATCCAAGAAAGTCAAAGCTCTCCTTATTCATATCTACAATCTTTGTTTTCTGCGGATTCAACGTCAGTTTCAACTTGGTCATTATTCTTTTCAAATGCTCAAACGCTAATTCTGCATCTTTTCTTGTTCTGCACACAATCACTGCATCATCTGCATATCTGACTATGACGCCCAGTTCCTTATGGTTTTCCCAGTAGGAGTCCAATACATGAAGATAGATATTTGCTAACAACGGACTAATGACTCCTCCTTGCGGTGAGCCTTTTTCCGTTGGATAATATTTCCCATTTTCAATGACTCCGGCTTGTAACCACTGTCTACATAACTTAATGACCCTTCTATCACTGATGCGATGATTTAATAATCCCAGTAGTATTTCATGATTGATGTTGTCGAAGTATCCCTGTATGTCTGCATCTACTACATACCAGTTTTTATATAATTCTTTTTTCACTTTTTCTGTAGCCTGTTTTGCATCTCTTTTAGGGCGAAATCCATAAGAACTATCTAGAAAGTTTGCTTCAAAGATAGGTTCTATCACTATCTTACAGGCTTGTTGCACAATCCTGTCTCTAATAGTCGGTATTCCCAATGGTCTTTGCTTCCCATCCGGTTTTGGAATGTATACTCTCTTTACCGGCTTAGGTCTGTATTTCTTATTCTTTAAATCCTCTTGAATATCCAACAAGTATTCTTCTACTCCGTATTCCTCAATCATTTCAAAGGTAATGCCGTCAATCCCAGCGCTCCCCTTGTTTTCTCGTACTTCTTTCCATGCCCGCCACAAAATATCCAGGCGAAAGATACGGTCATACAACGCATGAAATCTGCGTTGCTTATCCTTTTTGGCTGCCAGGTATAGATTACGTTGAAGTTGTCGTGATTTTTCTATTGAGTGTTGTTGTCCATTATTTAGCATGCACTATCCCTTACCTTCCCGTTAATCTTGATTAAAGCAGAGCCCCTTTTCTCCCATTGTTTTTCTTACCAATAGTTCATAGATACTATGGGCTCCTCCGACTTCTCATACCACTTCCCAAGAAATTTCGCATGCGTGCTTATATCCTCAGTTACATACTTGTGGTTATATGATGATATGAGATCTCTTCTGTTCCGTTATCAACTTTCATAACATTCCGCTCCCTCTACACCGAAGGGTTCTTCAATGCTGTACTCCAGTATCCCCACATTTTCCATGGTCTTCGTCAGAAAGTCAGTGACTCGACTCCCTCTTGTCCCTTACAGGGCTAACGTAACGATGCTACAGGATTCACTTTATGTTACGGACTGCTATTTTGCACCTGTTTCTCACAGGCATACCTCGCTTCAACACAATCGGTCACCCAAAAGCATTGGAGGTTCGCTACAAGGCTCACTGGCGATTACCTTGACCAGACTTTCACTGGCAAGCTGATAACAGCTTGCAGAACACACGACTTTCACCCGTTAGAGCGCGCCCATGGTGCGCAAACTACAAAAAAGGATGTGCCTTGGCACATCCTTAGATAACTTATTCTATATTCTGCTTACCGAATCAGCTGTTCCAGCTCACTCTTTTCCTGAACTCCTAAAGTTCTCTCTGCGACCTTTCCATCTTTGAATACGAGAAATGTCGGAATTGACATTACCTTATATTCTCTGGCAAGCGCCATCTGCTCATCCACATTCACCTTACCTACCTTTACATCTGTAAGCTCCTGTGAGAGTTCGTCAACAACCGGTCCCATTGTCTGGCATGGTCCACACCATGTTGCCCAGAAATCTACCAGTACTGGTTCTTTTGCATTTAATACTTCTTCTTCAAAATTCTCTGTTGTTAAATTGATTACTGACATGATAGACATCCTCCTGTTTCATTATCTTTTTCTTCTTTAATGGCAGTAAGCCGTTCCTCTACTTTCTGGATCGTGATTCTTTCCAGATAATCATTACAGCTCCTGTTCATCCCTGTTACAAGTTCGTCCATAACTACAGACATCCCACTTGCAACCAAACACTTTTTATCCGGGTTTCCTGAACGCCAGGATGCTTTTACAAGCGTATTCTCCAGTGCATCACTGATCTGCCTCAGCGTAATATCCGAATTTGCTTTTGCGATCCGGTAACCGCCTCCCATGCCTTCTCTTGTCTCGATCAGACCGGCTTTTTTTAGTTTTCCCATCACTTTGCGTATGCATACAGGATTTGTACATACATTATCTGCGAGTTCTTCACTTGCGATAGTAGCATTGCTGCGATCCAGAAATACAAGTGCATGAACCGCTATTGCAAATTCACTTGTCACGCTTCTCCCCTCATTTCTTATATGTTGAACTGTAATTTTTTTAATTACAGTTTATACTGTAACTATATCAGACACAGTTTGGGTTGTCAAGAGTTATTCGCAAAAAAATGACAAAACATATCCTGATAGACGGGAAAAAAGCAAGATCGGCAGTCCGGTGCAGGGAGATCTATTACTGCAGCAACGACATGTCAACGCCGTTTTTTACGGCAAGCGTGGCGGAGGAGCTGCTGCTGAATACCGGATTGACGGAAGAAAACAAAGACCGTACCAGATATTTGCTGAAGGAATTTGGGCTTTACGAGTACAGGGATGCACATCCGTCCGCCCTGTCCGGCGGACAGAAGCAGCGTCTTGCCATCGCCTGCGCCATCTTTTCCGGCCGCAGGATACTGATCCTTGATGAGCCTACCAGCGGCCTTGACGGGCAGAATATGCACCTCATCGCAGAAAGGCTGAAAAGTGAAGCGCGGCATGGCAGAACCATTCTCGTGCTCACCCACGACAGGGAACTGATTGAGAGCTGCTGCGATAATGTTGTGGAGGTTGAAAAACGATCGCCATGAATCAGCCGAAGACTGTTATGTGATATCCGCGCCGGAGGGATCGCTTTCTGTCCCTGCCGGCAGCTCGACCGCGATGGTCGTGCCCTTGTCCGAGCTTTCCTCCACCCAAACGGAGCCGCCGTGGAGATCGGCGATCTCCCACACCAGAGAAAGTCCCAGTCCCGCGCCGCCGTACTCGCGGCTGCGGGATTTGTCTACCCGGAAGAAGGGATGGAAAATGCTCCGCTGATATTCCTCCGGAATGCCGCAGCCGGTGTCGGAAACGCGAATGATGCACTTTTCCTGCCCCTGTGCAAGCTCGACCCGCACCGAGCCGCCGGGGCGGTTGTATTTGACGGCGTTCTCCGTCAAATTAAAGAGCAGGCGGTAGATCAGCGCGTCGCTGCCGGTCATGACGCCGTCGCCATCCGCCGTCAGCGTGATGCCGCGCTTTTCTGTCAGCGGCGCAAGGTCTGTGAAGATCTCCTCGACCATGGGCGCAAGCTGAATCCGTTCGTTCCGCGCCACCTGCTGCAGGCTGCTCAGTTCCAGCAGTGTTTTTGTCATCTGGGTCAGCCGCTCCGTCTGCTCCCGCAGCAAAGAAAGAAATGCTGCTGTTTCCGGCAGCATGTCGGGGTGCTCTGCGGAGAACAGCTCCAGCTGCGCCTGCATCAGCGCAAGCGGCGTGCGCAGCTCGTGGGCGGCGTTTCCGGTGAACTGCCGCTGGGCGGCAAAGGCGTTGTTCAGCCGTTCAAGCATCTGATTGAAGGAATGGCTGAACTGGCGGAACTCCGGCAATACGTCCTCGTTGATCTTCATGTCTGCCAGGTTGCTCATCTGCACCTGCTCGACCTGCGAGGCAAAGCTGCGCAGAGGCTTGAGGGCGCGTCCGCTGACAAAATAGGCGAGGATGCCGCTGAGCAGCGTTACCGCCGCCGTGATGTACCAGTTGG
>ERZ773168.3902-NODE-3902-length-10204-cov-10.932210_pt1 | contig 10204 bp, 8 predicted proteins | sample MGYA00511261_ERZ773168 | MGnify/ENA primary metagenome ERZ773168 (study PRJEB29015, sample SAMEA2737855) | human gut metagenome | biome: human gut; feature: human-associated habitat; material: faeces | place: China | collected 2012 ... | reverse complement strand
TCCCGTAGATGTAGTACGGGTTCTCGCCGCTGTAGACGCTGCGGCGGTTCCAGACCGTGTGGGTGGCCAGATATTCGGCCCAGGCATGGTAGCCTGCGGCATTGAAGTGGACGCCGTCCTTCGTGGCGTAGTCGTCGATCTGGCTGCCGTCGGCGGGGTTGGTCAGGGCCTCGCGGATGTTGATATAGTAGCAGCCCTTGCGCAGCGCCATGTTGGCCAGCAGGTCGTTGACCGTGGCAATGCGGGTGTTGTCCAGACCGGGCTTGGAGGCGACCACATCCTCCTGTACGCCGGGGATGGACTGGATATAAATCGTCACGCCGGGGTTCAGCTGCTCACGCAGCATATCAATGAGGCGCTCGTAGTAGGCGATAAAGCTGTCCTCACTGCCCTGCACGACGAGGTTGTTCGTGCCGACAAGGATATAGAGATAATCCGGCTGGCTGGCGGCAATGGTCTCCATCGGGGTCTCGTTCGCACCGGTGACGGCGTTCTTGACGCTGACATTGTTGACAAAGGTCTGCACGCCCGCGCTGACGTAGGTGGCGTAGTGGGCATTGTGGTAGCCCGTATCGTAGATGCCAAGGCCCGACGCGATGCTGTCGCCCGCGAAGGTGACGGTGTTGAAATAGTCGTTCGTCACGGTGCCCAGCATCGGGACGGCCACCATGCGGTGATCGGTGTTGCGGTACTCGGTGTCGATCGTGGCCGCGACGGCCTCGGACTTGTCCCACACGGCGGTATCGACGCCCGGCAGGATGCGCTGCGGCTCGGCAATGTCTGCCGGGGCTGCCGAGGGGGCCTCGGTGGGCGCAGCGGCGGATGCGGCCTGCTCCGGCGTAGCGGATTCCGCCGGGGAAGTCTGAGCCGGGGCACTCTGCCGCGTGAACCAGAAGTAGCCCACGCCGATGCAGAGCGCCGCCAAAACAACGATGAGGATCAGAAACAGTCTGCGCTTGCGGCGCCTGCCTGCGACCTCATTGCGGTAGGTATAAAAATCAGCCATAAAAGCTCCTGTTCTTTACGCAATCAAGCATGTATAGTTATTATACGCCGGAACCGCACCGGGTACAAGTGGCCACAGCAAATTTTACAGAACAAAAAAGGGACGTTTGCAAAAATCAGCTTGACGCTTTTCTCCTGTACCTCTATAATAAGAGTAAGAATAGACGTGACCAATCATCACAGAACGGAGGTCCTGCCCCATGGCATGGATGATCGTATCCGACAGCTCCTGCGAGATCCGCGAGCTGAAAAACCCGGCACCGGGCGTGCAGTTTGCCCTTGTACCGTTTAAAATTCGCGTTGGTGAACGCGAGTATGTTGACCTTGCCACGCTGAACACCCAGCAGATGCTGCAGGCCATGACCGACTACAACGGTGCCAGCACCACCGCCTGCCCCAGCCCCGAGGAATGGGCCGAATATTTTTTGCAGGCGGACAACGTGTTTGCCCTCACCATCAGCAGCAACCTGTCCGGCAGCTACAATGCCGCCATGGCTGCGCGCGAGATGGTGCTGGAGGAGCACCCCGAAAAGAAAATTTTTGTGCTGGACACGCTGAGCTGCTCCGGTGCGCTGGCCGGTGCCGCCGAGCTGGCCAACAAGCTGATTGGCGAGGATCAGGCATTTGACGACATCTGCTTTGCGCTGAAAAAGTTTGCCGATAGCACCCACATCCTGTTTGCACTGGCGAGCTTTGACAACCTGGCCAAGAACGGCCGTGTCAACAGGGTAGTCGGTTTTATCGCAGGCCGCCTGAACATGCGCGTTCTGGGCCGCCGCACGCCGGACGGCAAGATCGACTTTTACTTCAAGACACGCGGCGAGACCCGCGTGCTGGCAAAGATTCTGGAGCAGATGGACGAGGATAAATACGATGGTGTCCATCCGGTGCTCATCAGCGAGTGCGGCAATCAGAACGCCGCCCAGCTTTTGCATCACGGCATTGAGGCCAAGTGGCCCGGCGCTCCGGTGAAGATCGTGCCCTGCTCCGGCCTGTGCAGCTTCTACGCGCAGGATCAGGGCATCATTATCACGTATTAAGGCAAAAATATACCGCCGTGCATGGATTTGCACGGCGGTTTTTGTTTTGTCATTCGTAGGGGCGGATTCCATATCCGCCCGCTTTGTTTTCCCTGCCGCAAACGGGCACGGGCGCATATAGAATGCGCCCCTACGGTGTTGCCGTATTTTGCCGTGGATTTTATTCCGGCAGCCGCTCCTTCACGAAATCTAGGAACGCCTGGGCGGCGGGGGCGAGGTTCTCGCCGCAGGCGAGACCGATCTCCATCATCTGGTGGGGATTCATCGGGCGCTCCACGACGCCGGGATAGCCGTCCTGGTGGTTGATGGCGTTGTTTACGCTGATGCCCAAGCCCGCCGACACCATGGCATAGGTCGCCGTGATGTCCATCGTGGAATAGCGCGCGTCGGGGCGGGCCTTCAGCTTGTCAAAAATCAGAGTGATGTCGGTCTCCATGCCCGGGTAGCTGTCGATGAACGGCTCGGTCTTCAGGCTTTCCACCGGGAAGGACTCGCGGTCCGCCAGCGGGTGGTTTTTGGGCAGCAGGACCATCAGCTCGTCCTGACGGATGGGCAGCCAGACCGGCAGCGAGTCACGGTGGCTGATGAGGCAGAAATCCGTGCGGTGATCCAGCAGCATCTCGGCCAGCTCGCTGCTGGTGCCGTTGACGATCTTGATGACCACGCCGGGGTGCCGTGTGCGGAACGCCGCCATCATCTGGGTGACCCACTCATAGTAGCAGTTATACGCCGTACCGATGACAATGGTGCCGCAGTCTGCGCCGCGCACCTTGGCTGCGGTCTGTTCCAGCCGCTCCTGCGCAAACAGCAGCTCACGCACCGACGGCAGCAGCTGGCGGCATTCCGCGGTGGGCTGCACGCCGCTTTTGGCGCGGTACAGCAGCGCAAAGCCCAGCTCCTTTTCCAGCGTTGCCACGCTGCGGCTGATGCCGGAGACCGTAAAACCCATCTCATCCGCCGCCGCACGCAGGCTGCCGCGGTCGATTGCCTTTAATAAGATTTGCCAGCGTTCTGTATCCATCTTGTACCTCTTGTTGCTATGTTTGCAATTTTGTAAAAATTGTGTTACGTTTTCATCAATCATAAGACAGAACGCCGGATTTGTCAAGAGCGGGAGGACGGAAAATAAAAAAAGCCTCCCCCGGTTACGAGTGAGGTGCCCCGCAGAGCCGGAGCTTGGGGTTCATCACTCTTTTATATTCCGCTCCTGCTTGCGCTTCATGCGCTCAAGCAGAGCTGCCTTCTGCTTATCCCATCTGGCATCGTACTCCGGGGTAGCCGGGTCGATGCAGCGGGCAAAGCTCCAATGCAGGCCGTCGCGGCGGCTCAGCTTAAAGCGCAGATACCAGTGCCCGCAGTAGGGGCAGACTGCTCTGGTAAAGTAGCCCGTGTTGCCGCGCTTGAGCCAGACCTCGTCGTTTTGCAGCGGCGCGCCGCACTCAGGGCAGCCGGCCTGATACAGCTCGGGCACGCTGCGGTAGTCGTCGTGTTCCATGCGGTTCATGAACAGCCGCACGTCGCGGCCCGTGTTCTCGGCACCGAGCAGCGCCTCGGTCAGCAGCTCCTCCTCCGTCGGATAGGTCGCGAGTCCCTCGGCCAGCGGCAGCTTGCGGCAGACCCTGGCCGTATAGAGCGCGTCGTCCAGTGCGTTGTGGAACGGTTCTTCCTTGGGGATGCCCAGGCGGTCCACAACGCTTTCCAGGGTCAGGCCCTCTCCCTCCTTGCGTGGGTAAGCCTGCAGGAAGATGCGCTGCAGGTCGTACCAGCGGTTCGGCCAGTTTTCATCCAGCCCGACGAGGAACAGGTTTTGCTTTAAAACCGGCACGTCGTCCAGGCCCCACTCGGCCAGCTCGGCATCGTCGCCTGCCCAGTCAAGAAATTTCTGCAGGCCCTCCTTCATCGGCAGGCCCGCGTCCAGGTCGCCCTGGGACAGACCCGTGACCTTGGCGATATGATGCTGCAATTTGCGGAAAATGTGCGGCTTGAGGTTGACCTCAAACGTATCCAGCACGTCGCCGCGGTCATTGATGCGGGCCGCGCCGATCTGAATGATTTCACCGCGCAGCGTCAGCTCCGTGCCGTGATAGAGGAAGGTTTTCGGCTGGTAGCCGATGTTCCATTCCAAATCGAAAACGATCAAATTCACAGGTCAGGTCTCCTCATTCAAAATAAACTTTTCCACTGCCAGGCCCACGCCGTCGTGGTCGTTATCGGCGGTCAGGTAGTTGGCCGCGGCCTTGACCGGCGGCTGGGCGTTGCCCATGGCTACGCCCATACCGGCCAGGCGTATCATCGGCAGGTCGTTCCAGCCGTCACCGCAGGCCATCAGGTTGGCGGGGGTCAGGCCCTTGGCGCGCAGCAGAATTTCCAGTGAGGTATCCTTGCCGACGCCGAGGGGCATTGTTTCAATAAAGAAAGGTGCGCTGCGGCAGATGGACAGCCTGCCCGCAAACTCCTGCTGCATCAGCTCCTCAACGTGCGGCATGTCGGCGGGGTCGCCGGTCAGCAGCAGCTTGTTGATGGGGTAGGTCACCTCGGCGGGCAGGTTTTCCACCTTGCGCACGGGGATCTTGTTGATGCGGGCTTCCTCCAGCACATAAGGGGCGTCGGGGACCTCGGTCACGATGCCGTTTTTATCGTAGGTCAGCGGCACGACGTTCCAATAGCGGCTGAACGTGCAGACAGGCTCAATCAGATCTGCCGGGAAGGCATGCTGCACCAGCGTCTGTCCGGTCCGGCAGTCGATGATCTTGCCGCCGTTGTAACTCAAAATACAGCCGCCGTACTTTTCGAGCTCGAGCTCCCTGGCCAGCGGCTCAATGCCGACGGTGGGCCGCCCGCTGGCCAGCACGATGCAGACGCCGCGGCGGGCCGCCTCCTGCAATGCCGCCTTTGTGCGCGGCGTGATGACTTTTTCGGTGTTGGTCAGGGTGCCGTCAAGGTCCAGCGCCAAAACTTTATATTGCATGGTTACTCCCCCGGAATGCAGATTTGTGTATATTGTACTCTAAAATGGGGGATTATGCAAGCATCTTGCCTTCCCCTGTGGGTTGGAAGGTGGCCCCGCAGGGCCGGATGAGGGGTATGGTTGCCATTTTTACCCGTTGGTGGGATACCATGGCAGGGTCAGCCCTCATCAGTCAGTGGTCGGAGCCACTGACAGCTTTCCCCGCGGGGGAAGCCTTTTGTTTAAGATTAGCCATTTCTAACGTATTGACAAGCATTCTCACCTATGCTACACTATCCGAAGCAATAAGGGAGTAGTCAGCGCAGCGGTGGAGCAGCCGCCGCGCAGTTCTGCCAACACAATGAGCGTTTGCTCTGGCTTTACTTTAAACGACGAGACTTATCTGCCCGTTTTCACGGGTGGATAGGTCTTTTTTATTGTCTGCACCCTGCCAAAACGGAGGAGAAAATCATGACTTTATTCGACCTGATCCTGATTGCCGTCAGCCTCTCGATGGACGCATTCGCCGTCTCGATCTGCAAGGGGCTGTCCGTCCGCAAGGTAAGTCTGCAGCACGCTATGATCTGCGGCGTCTGGTTCGGCGGGTTCCAGTTTTTGATGCCTGCACTGGGCTATTTTCTCGGTGACCGGTTTGCCGCGCTGCTGACGAAGTTCGGCCCGTGGATCGCGTTTGTGCTGCTGGCGCTCATCGGCGCGAACATGATCAAGGAGAGCTTTGGCGGCGACGAGCAGCTGGACGACGACTACTCCGCCAAAGCCATGCTGCCGCTGGCCATCGCCACCAGCATTGATGCGTTCGCCGTCGGCGTCAGCTTTGCAGCCATGCAGGTGGACATTCTGCCCGCTGCCGGGCTGATCGGCGTTATCACCTGCCTGCTGTCCGCCATCGGCGTCAAGGTCGGTGCCATGTTCGGCGACAAGTACCGCGCCCCTGCCGAGCGTATCGGCGGCATTGTGCTGATCCTGATCGGTGTCAAGACGCTGCTGACGGGGCTGGGTGTGCTGTAATTTGGTGTATTTGTAGGGGCCGGGCATGCCCGGCCCGCGGCTTACCCGCAAACGCCCGGATGAGCGGGCGGATATGGAATCCGCCCCTACGGCGTGGGGGTCGATGCTCGTCATCGCCCCGGATGCGCCGGGGCCGCCGGAATCTTGCGGGCCGCAGATGTGCGGCCCCTGCAACGCCGCAAGACAGGCAAAAAACGCTCCGGGCGGTATGGAACATTTTCCATACCGCCCGGAGCGTCATTTATTATTGTAGGGTTCAGCGCAGCACCAGCTGTCCGTTCCCATCCGCATCCACGGTCAGGGTGTCCCCTGCCGTGTGGGCGCCGCCGATGATCTCCTTCGCGATCATCGTTTCCACATGGGACTGGATGTACCGCTTCAAGGGGCGGGCACCGTAGATCGGGTCATAGCCGCCGTCGATGATGGCGTTCTTGGCCGCGTCGGTGACAACCAGTTTCAGCTGTTTGTCCTCCAGACGCTTGCGCAGGTCGGCCAGCATCAGGTCAACGATGGAGCCGATTTCGGTCTTGGTCAGGCTCTTGTAGTAGACAATGTCGTCCAGACGGTTCAGGAACTCGGGGCGGAACTGGCGCTTGAGCAGCTGGTCAATGGCGTTTCTGGCCTCGCCGGACAGCTCGTTGCTGCCGTTGGCACGGCTCTTTTCCAGATCCTCCAGAATCAGGTCGGAGCCCAGGTTCGACGTCAGGATGATGACGGTGTTCTTGAAGTCCACCGTGCGGCCCTGGCTGTCGGTAATGCGGCCATCGTCCAGCACCTGCAGCAGGATGTTGAACACGTCCGGGTGGGCCTTTTCGACCTCATCGAACAGCACAACGCTGTAGGGGTGGCGGCGCACGGCCTCGGTCAGCTGGCCGCCCTCCTCATAGCCGACGTATCCCGGAGGCGCACCGATCAGACGCGAGACGCTGAATTTCTCCATATACTCGGTCATGTCGATACGGACCATGTTCTTCTCGTCGTCAAACAGGGCCTGCGCCAGCGCCTTGGCCAGCTCGGTCTTGCCGACGCCCGTGGGGCCGAGGAACAGGAAGCTGCCGATGGGGCGGTTCGGGTTCGCGATGCCGGCGCGGGAGCGCAGGATAGCGTCCGAGACCTTCTGCACGGCCTCGTCCTGACCGATGACCCGCTGATGCAGCGTGTCCGGCAGGCGAAGCAGCTTCTCGCGTTCGCCTTCGACGAGCTTGGAGACCGGGATGCCGGTCCAGCGGGCGACGATGTTCGCAATTTCTTCTTCCGTTACGCGGTCACGAAGCAGACTGGATTCTTTCTTTGCTTCGGAAGCCTTTTCCTCGGCTTCCAGCTGACGGGTCAGTTCGGGCAGCTTACCGTTCGCCAGTTCAGCGGCCTTACCCCAATCATTATCGCGCCTTGCCTTTTCGAGCTCGATCTTCGCAGCGTCAATTTCCTCACGCAGATGCTGTACCTTGCCAAGGGCGTTCTTCTCGTTCTCCCACTGTGCCTTCTTACTGTTGAAGCTGTCGCGCAGCTCGGCCATTTCTCTTTCAAGCGCAGTGAGACGCTGCTTGGACAGTTCATCCTTCTCGTTTTGGAGGGAAGCTTCCTCAATGGAGAGCTGGTCAAGGTGATGCTTCATATCGTCCAGCTCGGACGGCATGGAGGCTTGCTCTGTTTTAATCAGCGCGCAGGCTTCGTCAACAAGGTCAATAGCCTTATCGGGCAGGAAACGGTCTGTAATATAACGGTCAGACAGGCGTGCCGCTGCAACAAGTGCAGAGTCCTGGATCTTAACGCCGTGATAAATTTCATAGCGTTCTTTCAGGCCACGCAGGATGGAAATCGTATCCGCAACGTCAGGTTCATTGACCATGACCGGCTGGAAACGACGCTCCAGCGCGGGGTCCTTCTCGATATACTCGCGGTACTCGTCCAGCGTGGTCGCACCGATGCAGTGCAGCTCGCCGCGGGCCAGCATGGGCTTGAGCAGGTTGCCCGCGTCCATCGCACCGTCGGTCTTGCCCGCACCGACAATGGTGTGCAGCTCATCGATGAAGAGGATGATCTTGCCCTCGGACTTTTTGACCTCGTTGAGGACGCTCTTCAAGCGTTCCTCAAACTCGCCGCGGTATTTTGCACCTGCGACCAGCGCACCCATGTCCAGACTGAACACGGTATGATCCTTCAGGTTTTCGGGCACATCTCCGCTTTCGATCCGCTGCGCCAGCCCCTCGGCGATGGCGGTCTTACCAACACCGGCCTCACCGATCAGCACGGGGTTGTTCTTGCGTTTGCGGGACAGGATACGGATGACATTGCGAATTTCCGTATCGCGTCCGATCACAGGGTCAAGTTTATGCGCCTTTGCCATCTCGACAAGGTCCTGACCGTACTTTTTCAGAGCGTTGTAGGTGTCCTCCGGGTTATCACTCGTGACCCTCTGATTGCCACGCACCGTACTCAGCTGCTTCATAAATTTCTCGGTTGTGATGCCGAAAGTCTTGAAGATTTCACTGGCAGCCTTGCCGGGCCGCTGCAAAATGCCGAGGAATACATGCTCTACGCTGATGTATTCATCCTTCATCTGCTTGGCCTGCTGCTCGGCGGCGTTGAGGGCGCGGTCCAGATCGTTGGAGATGTAGATCTTCTCCGGGTCACGGCCCGAGCCGGTCACGCGGGGCAGCGCCTCGACCTTCTGCAAGGCCGTCTGGGCAAAGGCATTGGCGTCAATGCCGAGGGTCTGCAGCAGCTGCGGGATAAGCCCGTCCTGCTGCTGGGCAAGGGCGGCCAGCAGATGCTCCTGCTCCACCGCGTTGTTGGAATATTCCACCGCGATGCGCTGTGCAGCCTGCAAAGCCTCACGGGTTTTCTGTGTCATTTGTTCGATGTTCATAGTGCGTACCTCCTTTAGTGCAGATAGCGCATTGTTCTGGCAGTCTCGCACGTAAAGTGCTTGGATTTTGCAATTCATGAATCCGCTTTCGCAAATTCTGTGTGTACGCTTTTCTTTAGCACTCTATCCGTTCGATTGCTAATATTGTAGCACATTCACATACCATGTCAATAGGAAAATTGCAAACAAATTGTGAATTTGCAGGAAAAATCATTGGTAAAAGTTGGAGAAACAATCGGAGGGGAGCGGATAGTTAGATATTTTTCAAAATATCTATTGACAGCGGCAGGTGCATAGGAGTATAGTAAAGGCATAGACAGTTAGACGTTTATCTAATTGTTTATCAGGAAAGGAGTTGTTCTGTTTGGGAGATGCTTTCAAGGCGCTGGCCGACCCGACGCGGCGGCGCATTTTAGAACTGCTGGCACAGGGCGATCTGACCGCCGGGGAGATCGCCGCACATTTTGATATGACAAAGCCGTCCGTCAGCCACCACCTGAACATTTTAAGAAGTGCGGCGCTTATTACCGATGAGCGCCGCGGCCAGAACATTGTGTACAGTGTGAATCTGACCGTATTTCAGGAATTGATGAAGTGGTTTTATGACTGCGGACTTGTAAAGGGAGACGATAGCAATGAAAAAGAATAAGCTGTTCTGGATTTTAACCGTGGTCTGCGTGCTGAATTTTGCCGCGCACCTGTACTTCTACCCCTCCCTGCCGGACATTGTGCCCACCCACTGGGGAGCCAGCGGGCAGGTCAACGGCTGGGGGCCGAAATCCACGATTTTGTTTGAGGCCGCGATACCGTTTGTCACGCTGATTTTGTTTGAGGTCATCCGCAAGATCGACCCCAAGCATCAAAATTTTGAGAAGTTCGGCAAGGCATGGAACCTGTTCGTGGGGCTGTTCACCGTAATGTCGGCGGCGTTCAGCTGGCTGAGTGAGTTGGCTGTTTTCGGTAAGCTGCCGGACAGCAGCAACCTCGTCAGCATTCTGGTCTGCGGCGGCATCGGCGTATTGTTCATCATCCTGGGCAATTTTATGCCGCAGATCAAGCAGAATTATACCTTCGGCTGCCGCACGCCCTGGGCGCTGAACGACGAGCACAACTGGCAGCGCACCCAGCGCATGGGCGGGTACACCTTTGTCGTTATGGGCATTGTCCTGTTGGTGCTTGCCTTCCTGGGCGGCCTGCTGGGCGACATTGCTACGCTGATCGTGCTGCTGGCCGCCCTTCTTGGCGGCAGCGCGTGGATTTATTTGTATTCGTATCTGGTGTATGTGGGGAAGATGAAGTAAGGGCCTAAAGCCT